>ERZ1034377.301-NODE-301-length-11549-cov-113.347368_pt1 | contig 11549 bp, 18 predicted proteins | sample MGYA00520584_ERZ1034377 | MGnify/ENA primary metagenome ERZ1034377 (study PRJEB33736, sample SAMEA104288464) | Azolla filiculoides | biome: Urban; feature: water surface; material: ditch water | place: Netherlands | collected 2014 ... | reverse complement strand
GCTAAGAAACCTTTGAATACTTTTACTGCAGCTTTAGAAGCGTTGAGAACAGCCATATCTTTTCTATTTATTGATTGGTTCAACTGGAATCCGGATGTATTTCCTTCTTATCAAGCCAGTTTGGGCTGCATTTGGGCTTGATTTTTGTTTAAGTTCCGCTAGAAGCGAATCGTAATATGGTATCAACGGTGTCGAGTAAGCTACCACACCAATGTTGCTCAAGCCAACCAAAAGCACGCTCAACAGGATTATATTTACTATGATAAGGAGGATAATAAGCCAGTTGAATTGTCAGTTGAAATTTGTGAGCGAATTGAATTTTCAATTTTGAATTCCGCCTTAACGACCTTAGACTATCACTTAGTTGGATTAATGGTTCTGGAGACATAAACCATACTGCACGCTAATTATCCTCTCAGTATACCTAGTTTTGGATCACTTTTGGATCACTTTTTCCTTGGATTACTCTAACCAATCACAACTATCCACAAGTCATCGGTCTAAATTCCGCACAGGCCAAAACCGCGCTGTATTGTCATCGGATGCGGTAGAGATCGATGGTTGTGCCGTCAGGGCTGAAACTCGCACTCTAGAACCAATCCTGATGCCCTTTAAATTGGTTGCGTTCTTTGATATCGTCGAGGATATTATTTAATCTTTGGGAACTACCCTGATTATCAAAATCTAAATTATTTGATTGGTGTTGATTATTCATAACCTAAATTTTGGTGGTTGTTGTGAAATGGGATTAATATCAAACCAAGATCCATGTTTATTGATATAATTAGACCTCTTGCAAAATTGTTTCTGTGGTATGATAAAGGGGTTTAGACTTGAGATATTTTTGGTGTTCTCTGCGATCTCTCTCTAAGAGGGTGAAGGTATAATTTGTCATTCTGAGTGGAACAAAATGGAACGTATCCCTTCGGGACACTGCGTGAACGCGAAGCATGGCTGATACTCTATAATCTAGGGTTTGAGCGATGATAAAGTCCCTGTCTCTTTCTCTGGTGATATGGAGCGTGATTATCAGTGATAATAATGATGGTGAAGTGAGCGATGCCGGCTGCGGGCGTAGGCATCGCATAGCTGGTTATAATGTTTAGTTTTACTTCTCCACAGGTGCAAGCTTTAAAGGATACAAAGGCTCAGATCCATTTAATTGCCATACTCTCAATCCTAACACAGAAGCTACAGTTAGCCACACACAAGAAAAAGATAAAATCATTCCCGCTAAAGGAACACTTTGCCAATAAATTGCTGTCACCACTATTGCAGATAACCAAGGACCCAAAATCACAACAGGAACAGCCGCACCTAATCTCCGTTCTACGGTAAAAATCGTATTCCAGGTATCCCCTAAAGCCAGATGTACCACAAACAGAATTAACAGCAACACTAAAAATTGGTGATTCTCATCCTGCCAAAGTAATTTCGAAGAAATTCCCGTAAAACGGCAATTATCATCCAAACTATGGGAAATCCTAAAGGTGGAGGAGACAATCTTGGTCTGATTACCTGGTCATAAGTCAGAGGAGAACGGGTATTCTCTAAAAGAGAGAAAATTCGTGAATGGATGCTTAATATAGCAAAAAATAATCCGGTCACTAAAGTTCTAAACTAACTAGGAACAGAATAATTGTTATCAATAAACATTAATAATTTTTCCATTCCCAGCAACACAAGAATCATCACTCCTATTTGGAGGATGGTCCCTAGTTTATAAACTAAAACTGCCTTGATATCTAGCTGTCGTGTGGTAACTACTGCTGTATTTAGAGACTGTAGTTGATTACCAGTTTTTACCCCCATCACTGTGTTTACAAACTGTTCAAGTATTCCAATTTTATTTTGGTTGATTCATCATTCTTAGCAAAAATACGTTTAATCGCACCTTCCACACCCTAACTATCACAGATAGTAGTACACAGGAACTAAAGCTCCTGCAAGGAAGAAAAGGCTTAATGAGAATAGTATGATTAAAATGGCTATAGAGTGAGAGAATAAAGTTTTGTAAAGAAGATAAAAGAAAAGAAAATTTAATGATTTAAAAATTAAATTAGAACAGAAGAAGAAATGATTTAATCACAACAGGAGTTGTGGATAATTCTGTTGTGAAATCAAAGCTTCAAAAAATGGAAATTCAAAACCTAGACCATTTAGGCATAGTAGCAGGAATAATAGACGCCATAGGAGTAGTAGAAATAATCCTTGAAATTGGTGAGAAAGTAAGTCCGGGTCATGTAGTAAAACCCATGATAATCAACGGGTTAGGATTTGTATAAAAACCCTTATATATGTTTCCCCAATATTTTGAAACAATAGCCTGTGACCATCTAATAGGACCAGGAGTAAAACCAGAATATCTCAAGGACGATAAACTGGGGAGAGTCATGGATAAACTATTTATAAAAGGATTGGATAGAATATTTTTTCTTGTCGCCTTAAAAGCAGCCCAAAAATTTGGAGTATCCCTATGAGCAGGCCATCTAGACTCATCATAAATGGACGTACATGGGCAATATAATACCAGCTTACCAGAAGTAATATTTGAGAGTCAAAAAGTAGGAAATAATCAAGAAATAGAAGAATTAGCAGTAAAATCAGCAAAAGAGATAACCATCACCTACGGTTATTCTGGTGACCATAGACCGGAGTTAAAACAGTTCATCATAGAAATGATGTGTTCAGGAGATGGAGACATACCAATATATATTTTTAAAACTAGCATCGGGAAACCAAGCAGATTCATCATGCTTTGGTAAAATAGCAGTAGAGTACCAAAAACAATTAAAGGTTAACTAAAAGTTGACAGTCTCATAGTGGCAGACTGGACCTTATATACAGAATCAAATCTGAAAATGATGTCAGATTTAAGCTGGTTATGTCCAGTGGCATTAAGCGTAGAATCAGCACTATCATTAATATCAACATTACCAGAACCAGAATCTGTTGATACTAACTTACCCAGATATAAACTAGCTTCAAAAACAGTAAATTATCCAGGAATAGAACAAAGATGGTTAGTAGTGCAAAGTCAAGAAAGAAGAGAATCAGACCTGGGTAAACTCTCACAAAGAATTACCAAGGCACAATCAAAAGCTGTGCAAGATTTCAAGAATTTATCACCAGAAAAATTTGCTTGTGAAGCTGATGCTATCAAGGAGTTATCTAAACTATTAAAACAATTTATTTTGTGCAGACAGTATTTTCCTAAAAAGTCCAGAGAGAATAGAGTCCCTGGGAATGATTATGGGTTTATATCTGCTGGTTTATACTTTAGGGCAACGACAAATTAGAACCCCTTTGAAAGAGTCTAAATCAACAGTAAAAAATTAATTGGGCAAACCAACTGACTGCCCCACTTTACGCTGGATTTTTCCATGCTTTCAGTCTATTCATGTAGTTACACTTAACCAATAAAAACACATCTCTAACTGGACTCAAGAGAGAGATTTCATTGTGAATCTTTTACCATATCATTGTTTTCCCTACTCTCAATTAGTTACCTAATTTTTCTCTCTATTAATTTAATTAATATCAGAAAATAACCTAATGTCTTTGATTTATAGCTCTATTTTACTATGTCCATAATTTCTTTTTTACTTCGATTTATTAGTCTAAGTTATGATTTATCTCTTGAATATCTTCATTTATCTGTTGACTCCTCTGGGCGGTGTTCTTTCTTATTGCTCCTTATTGAGGATAGCTTTTGATGCTATTTTTGGTGCTTTACTGTTTCTCCAATGCCTTTTTTCACTGCATATGTTTCTTTTTATGCTCCCTTGGATTTTTTCTCTCCGTAATTTCTCTCTGTGGCAGTTTAGGGTGCCGAATGTGGGTTTAATAGCAATGTATGTGTCTAAGTAGAAAGGCGGAAAAAAAACCGTAGACGCGTAGCGGCTTCTCGGAGAGTAGTATGTAAGGAAAAGTAAAATTACTCAAAACCTCTTCCCTCTTGCCTTTTGCCTACAAAATCTATCGTCCTCAACGAATTAAGGGGAGGTAGTTCATAAGTCAAAGATCCAATAGTTCATCTATTTGCATACTTGCTAAGTTGGGAGGAATTATAGTTTTGACTGTTGTCACTTTATGACTTTCCTGTTGGTTAGTTAAATCGAGAGCGATCGCACCCACAAGAATTTCTACACAGCCTAAAGGTACAATTAATTGAGTTATCGCTTCCCAACTTCCCCACGGAGTCGTCCGCAAGTCTTTGATCAGATGAGGTCCATCTAGTAAAGCACGAGTTTGATAATCTTCAACCCATAACTTGATAGCCACACTGGAGGCTATCTCGGACATTTCTAAACGTACTTTGATAGATGTACCAGCTAATAATTCACCACTGGGTAGAAATAGTTGGGGTGTTGGTAAGGAATTAAGCAGAGGAGGAGATAAATTTTCTGGTTCTGGTTGCTGTTCTTCAGAAAGCTGATTGTTCTCCTCATTGCTCAGGCTAATATATATTATATCGTCAATCACGATTTCTTGAGACAACCAAGAGGGTATGTTTTCAGGTTCTGGAGTTGGTTCATTGGTGTCTAAATCAAGAAGTTCTAAATTATTTGCCTCAGGTTCTATTTCCCTATTTAAATTTACATCTAAATTTGTATCTATATTTAAAGGTAACTCAATCTCAACACTCTGGTCTTCTACACTGATAGTTGAAGTTGATTCTTTACTATCATCCTCTTTATATTCCAAAGTGATACCTTCAGGTAAAATGTATCCTTGGTTTTGCATCCATTTTTGAATAAGAGGAGATGTTACTGCTGTTGCTGGTATTTCTGTTGTGATTAATTCTTCAGTATTTAGAGTATAAAGTTCAGGAATAGTATTTGTGATTAATTCCCCACGAAATTGATCTTCAGTTTTATAACTGGGTAATAATTCCAGTGCATTTGCTGTTTCATATAACTGAGTTTCTGGGGTATTGAGCAGATGGTTTTGTGCTTCTTGTTCCAGTCCTGGAGTCAATTTTAACCGTTTTAAATAAGGAAAACCAGTTTTAATTGGTTTGATTACTAATTTTTCCAGATTTATGGGGGCGATTGTACCAGGTGTCTTGATATTTACTTCAGATATGAGGGATTCTGCAATTATATTTTTGTTAATTCGTGGCAATTTCGGCAGTTTTGGCGAAACGCCATTTAAGACAATTACTGGTTTAATTCGTGGTGGTAGAGGTTTGTTTGTAGATGGCTTTAAAATATGGAATTGAGCTAATTTGGGAGTTTTGACTAGATTGAAAAGTTCTAAACTAACTTTGTTTGGTCTTTCTGGTTGTGCTGTAGTGGTAGAAATTGGTAGTTGGTTGCTTTCAGATAAGAATGCTGGATGAGATTTTGGTAAAGTAACTGTTAGTAATTCGGTGACACTGGCTGTAATTGTGACAGCATAAGTACCTAAACATCTAACTTCCTTTTCGTTGTTAACAGCACCATATAAATTAATATCTGCCAAAATCAATTTCGATTCACACTCAGTGGGAATATTAATGGAGGTAGCGAAGGTAAAGGGCAGGATTTTATTTGGTAAAGGCTGACTGAATTGAGTTAATACTTTTGATTCTAAGGGCGAGCGCAGTTCAATGAATAGTTGCAGTTGATCAAGGTTAATTATAGATATTGTTTGATCTTTTGGGTTTTCCGTTGCTGCTAGTTCTGCACGGCCATTTAATGTAAAAGTTTTTCCCCAAGGAGCGATGTAGTTGTCCTGTTCTAGATATAGCTGAATTAGTGAAGGTGAGGATACAGGCTGAAAATGCTCAAATGTGGGATCTTCCTCTGGTGATTCTGGGTTGGGTAAAGCTAAATCTATCAAGCTTTGTAAAAGCTGTTCTGCTGTCTGGCCTTTGAATAAAACTGGGCTGACAGGCTGATTAATAATTATATCTTCTTCTGTTTGTGTTAATAAAGCATTGATATCAAGGTGAGGAGGCAAAGTAATGGTAGATTCATCCAGTTCTTTGTCAAATTGATCATTATTACCCAGATATGGCTGCTCAGTAGTCTCTTGGGGAAAGACTTTAATGAGCAGGCTATATTGCCAGGATTTACCCAGCATATCCGTCATTAAGTCGCCAGAGCATCGTAACTCCCAAATGCCAGGTTTGAGTTCAGTAAAGGGAATTACCGCCATAAGTCCATCTGCATTAGTGCGGCGCAAACGCTTAAAAATTCGCCCTTTGGGTGGAACTTCCTGGATTGAGGAGTGAGTTACCCGCACTTCTACATCTGTATTTGGTAGGTGTGAGCGAGCCAAAACTCTGTACTTACCTGCTAAAATTTGCAGAGTTGGCGATTCCAAAGTTTCCCAAGCGTGATCGCCTTTTTTCTGTATCATAAATTGCCAGTGTGCCATTGTGAGTAATGCCCAAACCGAAGAGCAGCCGATGAATTTTTTGTATTAACTTGCTTGTCAGTTTAACTCAGCAATATGTAATTGCAGCAATATTAAGTATAAGTAGGAAGGCACAAAAAAACCGAAGTATGTAAAGGCTTATCTGAACTGTATTACCCTATACCCTTACACCCTTTGGGCTTAACTCCTCTAAAATCCTGATTCAGATGATTAATCCTCATGCAAAGCTCCTAATTTGCGAATTTCCGGCCAAATCATGGCTGTTGCTACCACTACTAAAATCGTCCCCACACCTCCACCAACGACAGACAAAACAGGCCCAAATAAAGCCGCAGTCAAACCAGATTCAAAACCTCCCAATTCATTGGAAGCACTGATAAATACACTATTTATAGCTGCAACTCGACCCCGCAAATGGTCAGGAGTGCGAATTTGCACCAAAGTATGACGAATCACCACGCTAATGCTGTCTAACGCCCCACTTAATGCCAACATCAACAACGATAGCCAGACCCAACGGGATAACCCAAAAATAATTGTCACAATCCCAAACCCGACAACTGACCAAAGTAAGGCAGGGCCGGCTTTGTGGATAGGTGGCAAATATACCAACAATGCTGCCATAATCAATGCACCTATGGATGGGGCTGCTTGTAAATAGCCTAATTCTACCGGACCAACTTGCAAAATATCTTTGGCAAAGATGGGTAATAATGCAACTGCACCACCTAACAAGACTGCAAATAAATCGAGGGTGATGGCTGCAAGAATTAGTTGATTATTCCAAACAAATTCGGCACCAGCAGCTAGAGTTTTTAAAGATGTTGGTTCTTTGGCAAAGTTAGTTTTTTGTGGTTTAATTGCGGCTGTGAGGAAAAAACATGATAGTGCTGCCAATGTGGCTAATATATATACCCCTGTCGCATTTCCGAAAAGAACAACGCTGAATCCTCCCAAAGCTGGCCCAATTACTGATGCTAATTGAAAGCTACTGCTATTCCAAGTTGCTGCATTGGTAAAAGCACTCGTGGGTATTAACTGCCACATCAGTGCATCACCGGCAGGTTTGAGAAATGCTCTGGCTACACCTGTTAATAATAAGCAACCATAAACTAGAAAAATTGCACCTTCATTAAAGGAAATAACTGCTAAAGCTATTGAGCAAAGAGTTAGCAGCAAAATTGAGAATAAAGTAATGCGTTTGCGATCGCTCTTATCAGCAATATGTCCTGTAATCAAAGTTAGTGCAATCATTGGTAGAACTTGCGCCAGTCCTATTCCACCTAATACTATCGCTGAATTTGTCCGCTCATAAAGCTCCCAACCCAGCGCCACGGTCTGCATTTGTCCCCCGGTGAAGAGGAGTACACGCCCAATGGTAAATAGCCGATAATCTCGAAATCTCATGGCTGCTAAAGGATCGTGTTGTGCAGCCTTGCTGTTATGGTGAGTTGATTTCTGTTTGCTCGAAGACATTTTTTAGTAGAGTCAAGCCTGATTCAATATGTGATACTTACTCTGGTGTCAAACCTTCTAAAATTTCCGCAATCTCCGCACGAGTTTGTTCCTGGGATTGTTCTAATAGCAGTTTTCCCTCTCGCGTCAAATTGAGAACTACTCGTCGTCGTTCTTAAGGATTATCAGTACGTTTCACCAGATTGCGTTGGACTAATCTTTCTATAGTTGTTGAAGTTGTAGCACAGGTAATGCCAAGATGATCTGCTACCTCAGATAAAGAAGCACCAGGATTGCGATTGAGAAAAGCGAGCCCTCGCAACTTTGGTATAGATCAACAGTCAGAACTATAAGTCCGCATTTCGGCTCGGATAAACCGCATCAATAATGGAACCGTTTCCATAACCCTTGCGGCACATTCTTCAGAGACTTTATCCAAAATCATAAGACTGTTTTTCTCGAGATTACATTGCCACCCGTGGATAAAGTCGTCCACAGATGAAGGTTAAACCTATTAATGTTACCAAGTGAATTATACAGTCTAACCCGAATCCATAAATACTTGAGCCATTTCCCAGCATTCCACCCGGTAAAGCATCGACTTTATAGGTCAAAGGATTTAAGTGGGAAATCAGCTTGATTTCCTGCGTAGTGGATCAATACATCGTCTAAAGTGGCGTCTGGTTTCCCTATGGCTGCTTTTAACTCTGTCGGTGAACCAGTGATAATCTCTCTACCCTGATTCATAATCACAACTCGGTTACAAAGACTATCTGCTTTTTCTAAAAAGTGAGTGGTTAAAAAGATAGTTGTACTGTACTCAATTCGCAACTGTTCCATTAGCTGCCATACTTGCGAGCGCGCAACCGGATCTAATCCCACTGTCGGCTCATCCAGAATTGATGCTCCCCAGTCTAAAGACGCGAGGATTCTTGCTTCAACGAGCAACCTTGGCCAAACTTGTTACCAAATCTAGGTAAAGGGTCATCTCTCCACAAGGGTTGAAAGTTCCGGTGCGCCCCACCGTACTTAAGTCATAGCTAGTTTATTTTAATGCTTTTGACAAAATATGAATTGCTGCGTTGTGGTCAGGGTCAAGTATGCACCCACACTGACAAATATGAGTTCTAACTGTCAATGATTTTTTTACAGTTTCCCCACAGCTAGAACAATCTTGGCTAGTATATTGCAGTGCAACTGGTACAGTCACACGCCCATATATTTTGCCTAAATATTCTAACCATTGAGTAAATAATGACCAGCTAACATCACTAATTGACTTAGCTAATTTGCTATTTTTCACCATGTTCTTCACTTGCCGTTTCTCAAACGCCACCAAATCGTTAGATTTGACTACACACAATGCTGTCTTTACAGCAAAGTATTTACGCTAGCGTGAAACTTTCAAGTATTTTCTAGCAAGACGGTTAATAGCTTTCTTACGATTATTAGAACCTTTCTTTTTATGACTAACTCTTTTTTGTAGTCGTTTTAAAGCTTTTTCTGATTTTCGTAAAAATCTGGGATTGTCAACTTCATTCCGGTGAAAATCGCTGTAAAAGCTGTTTAAACCAACTTCTAAACCTATGGTTTTACCCGTTGGCTCAATCTCAATGTTTCGTTCTGCATCTACACAACATTGAACGTAATAAACGTCAGAACGCTTGACTAATCTGATTCTCTTACTTTGCTTAATTTGCTAAAAATTTAAATCCATTTGGTAAAAATTTAAATCCCAAGTTCCAATTAATTCTATTTGACCAGAAACACATTTCTCTGTAAAAGTAATGTGTTTCTGGTTATCTGATAATTTTCAACCGCTAGTTTTATATTCAACAGAACGGTTATTTTTCTGAAACTGAGGATATCCTTTTTTACCAGGAATTTTAGCTTTGCAATTATCAAAAAATCCTTTAATCGCAAAAGTTGTTCTTTATGCTGCTGCTTGTCTTGCCATTGAGTTTAATTTGTCAGCAAAATCAAACTCGTTAGCCAAAACAGTAGTGTATTTATTTAAGTCCTAAGGTTTTACATATGAATTATCCATCCAAAACCGTAAGCATTTATTACGGATGAACTGAGTGATCCGTATTGGTTCATCAATTTTCTGATATTAATTGCGCTTGCCTTTGGCTTTGAACTCAAAAACAATCATACTAATTACTTTTCGAGCTAAGATGATGATAACATGGTTTAGGGAACTTTATAACCCCTAACATGGAAAAATTAATCACAGCCCTTCAGGCGAGGGAGGAGTTAGGAGCAGAAGCAGATACTTTTTTATGCGCTTATATGTTATTATTCCTCCAAGCCCTGCACTTAAATTGTGAGAAATATGACACTTAATTCTTTTTAGTTAATCTATTATTAATATTAGACTAATAGACCTATTTTTAAAATAAATTGTATTAGAAAACAAACAGATTAGATAAAGATATGAGTATCAATAATGACAAGTCCCCTAAAAAGAATAGAATCATACCCAGAAGAATCAAAGCGATTGATTGGAATCAAACATGAAGACTTTATCACATTAGTAGGATTAGTAGAAGAAAGGCATAGAGAAAAACAAGCAGAAAATGAAAAAAGAAAAGTTAGGTTAATTGCTTCTGGAGGAGGATGTAAAACAGAAATGACACCAATGAGACCAAAAGAAGGGGTGTATTTATGCAGTGACAGATTTCGCCTAGCTCGACATCGTTATAGTCAGGTGATAGAGACGGTATGTGGATTAGTTAGGTTACATATAAATGCTTCATTTATACTAAGCCATAATATTTGAATTATCAGATTTGACATTTACCTTTTTAGAAAGCTATGTTTCTCAAAATTTTTGATGATTTTGAACTTTTCATACCCAAACCCTCATTTTTACGTTCAGCAACGATAGCTGTTTTATGTCAATAAAATCTCCTGTAATTCCTTCACAGTAAGCTGTTTAGCTTTCATGAACATGTCTAATATTAATTTGGTTATAAGTAGTAATTTGATTATGTCCAATGCCCAAATTTTCTCATCATCTTTAAATTATCAAGGAGATTACCCATGTCCTGTTTGCCGGCTCGGTAAAGTTTCCCAAATGCCGTTAATGGAAGCGATGTCTTGTGACTTTTGCCAAGAGATTTTTACTGTCAATTTGGAATTACAGCAAATTGAAATGCCTTCTCGACAACCACCTCTGGTTTGGTGGTGGAATGGCTACAAGTGGAATCAAGCCCAATTAGAAGGTGTGGAATTAGGCTGTGGTTATGTTGTGGCTGCAATTGCTTTTGTAATCTTGCCTACTACTTTGATTGCTATAGGAGCTTATTATTTTCCTCCAGATAGAAATTTCCCCTTTTCGAGTATACCATATATCTGGACAGTACTCACTTTTTTGTTACATTTATCAATTATCATTTGGATTCTTATTGAAGTTTATCAGATACCAATTGGGGCATATTTGCGAGCAATTAATCGCTGGAGAGATGGTATAATCAGGTGATTTTTTGAATTTGAAAATTGTAAGAATTCAGGAGTCAGGAGTTAGAATGTTTGAGAAATTGGTTAATTATCACAATACCTTAGCCAAAAGAAAGAGTATGAAGAGAGAGGGCTGATGTAGTAGAGTTATAGTCTTCCAAAACAACAACTCGAAAGCCACACACAGCCCATGTTCGACATACTAACACTATTGCAATGCCTGCTACCAGAGATAAAAGTGACGACGATGCGGCAGTTGAGCAGGA
>ERZ1034377.299-NODE-299-length-11705-cov-72.205280_pt1 | contig 11705 bp, 12 predicted proteins | sample MGYA00520584_ERZ1034377 | MGnify/ENA primary metagenome ERZ1034377 (study PRJEB33736, sample SAMEA104288464) | Azolla filiculoides | biome: Urban; feature: water surface; material: ditch water | place: Netherlands | collected 2014 ... | reverse complement strand
CAAGTCTTCCTATGTGCTTGGTTTGAGTTCAATTGTTCCGTGCCAGGGCTACATCCCGCCCGCTATTTGTGCCAGTTACGTAAGTCCTGTCTTTCTTGAAACTAGTTTATTGGATTCGTAGCGAATCTAATGTGATAGGTGCAGAAAAAGATAGTATTTACAGTCTAAGTAAAGAGAATCTCATAGATGAATTAGAGAAGCTATGGGGTAAGACACTAGGGATAGATAAGTCTAAAGAAGCCTACACAGCTTCTTGGGTATTTGCAGCTTTGACAGATTTTAATGGCAGACTTCAAGCCAGAGATATTGTCCGTTTATTATAAAATGCAGCGGATATTACAGTAAATAGAGCTAAAGAAGTACATTTTGAAAAATGGTCTACAAGCCGACTCTTACCTCCTCCAGCAATTCGCAGCGCTCTGAAACCATGTAGTGAAAAAAAAGTGAGAGAAGCTAAAGAAGAATATCTAGCTTTCAAAACATGGGTAGAAGATACACTTCGTAACTATCATCCGATTTAACGGATAATTCCCTTTGCTGTAGAAGATTTTGACATGGATTAAAAAACAGTAACATTATTAGAAGAAATGGGAGTGATTAATGAAGATAAACACAAAGAGGAAATTAAGCTATTTTATATTCCTGAAATTTTCCGATAAGGGTTAGGTTTTTCAAGTCAAGGTGCGCGACCTAGAATAGTAGCGTTGAAGCGTAGGGTATTAGGGAAAGAGATTTTGTAATTATCTTTCTTTTTTCTATTTTAACTGATAATCCTTTCAGGTCTAACATTAGACCTCTTGCAAAATTGTTTCTGTGGTATGATAGAGAGTTTTAGATCTTATGTATTTTTGGTGTTCTTTGGGCTGGCTAATTCAAACATAACTCTGTAACTCTAACGTTTGGCTAAAACAAATACAACTCCCATTATAACATAAAATTAATTCTGCAAGAGGTCTATTATAGGAGGTGTGATTGTGGCTATTGCTCAAACCAATCCGCCAATCCTGGCTTCAGAAGTGACAAAAACTCACTTCAGTCCAGATGAGTATCGAGCTATGGAAGAAACTGCCTCGCCTAATAACGTCACGAATACTACAACGGAGAGGTTATTACTATGCCTGGAGGTTCAGAAGTTTATAGTGCTGTACTAGTAATATAGTAATTCATTTGGGATTTTTACTCACAAATACAGATTATCCAAGCACAAATTGACACAATTCTAGAAGAGTATCTTGATGAAATTTATCCATTAATCAAAGAATTTACAGATCAAAAGAATAGCTCACAAAAATGAATTTTATCCAAGTTAAAACAGATAGAGGTCCAAGGTCATATAGATTATTTTGTAAATTGTAATAACTATTTATACAAAGAAGAATCAAATGAGCAATCATCATCATTTTCAACAAGGAGCATTTTCTTTAGTAAGTTACTATATAACAAGGAGGTTTTAAAAGTTCTTACTGATGTCTTAGAATTTCGAAATCACGGAATTTAAAAAGGGGATTTCTTGTCAGCTATCACCCCTAAATTACCACCACAAAAATTCCAAATTAATTAAAATCCATAGTCTCCACAAACTCTAAAATATTCTGCTTGATGTCCTCAGCTTCATCTAAAATAGAACCAGGACTATCACCGTTAAAAAAGGTACGCTGACTGCTAACTATATACAAAAATTTTCCATTGATAAAAGCTAATAACCCGCGATAAGCATCTAATCTGTTGGCATTACCATTATTTTCTTGTTTAGAAATTGTTGAACCTTTAGGCATATCAACTAATACATAATAATATCCCTTTAAAGTATCTTGCAGATATTCTGTGTATTTGATTTCTGCACCTTGAACATTGGTAAAAATGGCTTGTGGTAGATACTTTTTAATGAGAGTAGAGTGGAGGTATTTTTCCTGTCCTTGAGATTCGATTTCCTCTAAATACTCTGGAGGGAGAGGATAATAATCAATTCTCAGTAAAGTTCCGACATCATCAGAAAAGCCAACTATTCCTTCTTGACTTTGAATTGTTCCCCCCTGTTCTGAGGTAACTGGAATGGGAACAACAAAATTACCTAAAGGTGATTGATATACTTGCTGACCAAATTCATCTAAGATTACTGTTTCGTATTCTTGGGGTGCATATTCTTCTTCTGTTTCTTCTATTGCGGCTATTACCTCTTTGATAATTTCTTCGGCTTCTATATCTTCTAATTCTAAGGCTTGCTGTAGTTGTTTGAGATAAGGTTGTTTTTGTGTGGGAATAGTCAGGTTTTGATCGTCTAATAGCATGATGACGCCAGCAGCAAAGCCATCTAATACTATTTCATCGGAAAGGCTGGCGTTGGCGGTATTAAATAATGTTCCTAATCCCTCATCCTGGGCGATCGCTACTAGTCTATCAACTATTTCTAGCATTTCCTCTTCTGAGTATTCGTCAAAAACCTCAAATTCCCACAGTATATCCGCTAAACTTTCAGCATCTAAGTCTTCAATGGAAGAATCAACTATAGCAGTAATTACTGCTATAGCCGCTACTGCCTCTTCTGGACTCAGTGATTCTTCTGAAGTTTCTGTGGAATTGAAAATTTTATCATACTTTGTCATAATTGCTATCTCCATCAATGCTTTTTTAGTAAAAACCGATTATAAACAGTAACAATTGTTAGTTTAGCAACATCAGGGGCCTTCTCTGGATGTTATCGCCGTCAGCAGTCAATAGTTGGCTTTTAACAGTCCTGATCTAATCGGTAGTCAATAATTTCAGCTTCTCCTCATGATCTTGGTAACTTCCTTAGAAGCGGTGGTGGTCTAACCTAGATGTTCTCACACAAGTATGGGGAAAATTACTTGTTTGGTTTAGCAATACACGCTTCAATATCTTCTGCTCTGCGTAATAATAGAGACTTTGCCTGCAATTGCCAACCCCATTTCTGAATTCTAAAAGCTGCAACAGTACCAACTATGGCTGCTAACAAACATATAGGCTGATTGAGAGAAATGCCAAATAACAAACCCAAAGCTGCAATTCCCCAAAATAGTAAGGCTGCTGCTTGTCTTTGCACTTCTAGAATTTCTGCAATTTTATTAGATGGTATTGTAGCTAATAATTCTTCTTTAATTTGCCTCTGTTCCGCTAAAGATATGGATAAACCGATCTTCCTGCGTAATTTTTCCATCTTCCGAGCATCAGTGCTGTACTTAGTTAGCTCATCTTCTAGCATTGTTAACAGTCGTTCTAATTGTGACATCGTGCATTCTATCCTTTTTATTGATCTAGAGTTATTATCTCGAATAATTGTTAATTTTTATTGACTAAGATGAAATGACCAATTTTTTAGAAAGAGAACGCTTAATTATTCGCAGTTGGATACCAGATCAACACACTGAACAACTCTTTGCAATTTATAATGATAATGATCCTGAAGTTATTTATTTTCTTGGTAGTGCTGCTCGTGCTTTGAGTATTAGAGACGCCTGAAAATGTAGAAAGGAGTATGTGTCTGGCTTTCCATAGTATTAAGATGAGGAAAGAGCCAAGGAAAGAATCAGGGTTGGGAATAGTAACTGATAGTTCCTACCCATGAATATGTTGATGACAAATTCATAACTGACCTCATATCCATAAGATTTATGAAATGGGCAAAACTAATGAACTAATTCCTAATGTGACTAAACCACAAATAGTTAGTAAGAATTACTTGTGAGTAAATTGGGGAATCTAGGGGAAATCTTTGTTGAGGTACCCGGGATATTTTTACAAGTCTAATGACCTGTTCAACAAAAATACAAAAGTACCCTTGGTGGAAAACTCTTTGTTTCCTGCCTTTTGTTCTGAGTGACCATGGCATAATCGCTATTATGTTTTCCTACCTGTTCAAGGAGACTAGCAGGCAAAACATCTCGCAATATCTCTAGCTAGTAATAAAATGTGTCCTTTACTTCCGTTTTGTCTGGATATACCGAAATGCAAACCTAAAACCTCAAATGTTGGCATTTTCCTCCAATAGAACAAGCATAGACATACCTGTTATTTTATCTCTAGTTTCCCTTTCCCCCCTCCTCCTTTCTGATTTATACCTATGTTTTTACTTTCTATGTCACCTTGAAGTTTTTTATGCTACATCTCAGTTCGGGCTAACAAGTCTTGAAACTGATGGTTAGTTATTCCCAGTATTTGTTTTCTACGATGTGGATATTCTTGAATATAATTTAGTAGATTTTTCCTTTTGATACACCCTCAAAATTCCCTTCTACCATTTTTTTGACACCAGGCTAATTTTCCGGACAGGTCTTTTGATGTTTCCTCCATATCTCCATATTTGATTAATCTGTCCACTATCTAATTTTCTCTTTTCTTTTTTATTCTTCTTATTATTTATCTTATCGGGTATGTCCTCTATGCGTATTTCAGGGATTCTTAAGTTTCCATTAGCACCTATACAATCTAACATATTATTTATACTATGTATGTCGGTATTCAATGATTTCTTGGAATGAACGGAAATCAGTGGGAGTACAACACTTTTTTTCATGAACATTACTTTAAGACCACATTCAACGGCGTAAAATAATAATAAGCGATGGGCATTGGTACGAGGTATAGGTGTTTTGTGATAAGCAGATATGTTTCTTAGGCAAGCTTTCTCCATTTCCTTGTCTGTAAAAGCTATTTTTGCCATTACATTAAAGTATTTTATTCCCTGTAATTAATATTTTACCCAAATATATTACGTTAAAATCGATCCACCCATTAACCGGGCATACCTATACTTCAACTCCTCTTCCATCAACGGCCAACGCGCCAAACTTACGTCCATATCAATCACCTTCTCTGCTGCTTGTCGCGCTAACAGCAAAACATCCTCATCTTCCACTAAACTAGCCAAAGTAAAATCTGCTATCCCTGATTGACGAGTTCCCATCACTTCTCCAGGCCCCCGAAAACGCATATCCATTTCCGAGATAAAAAACCCATCCTGAGACTGTTCCAATACCTTCAATCGTTGTTGAGCATCTGCACTTCTGGAACTACTCATTAATAAACAGTAAGATTGCGCTGCACCTCTACCCACACGCCCCCGTAATTGATGCAACTGCGATAAACCAAATCTTTCCGCGTGCTCAATTAGTATCAACGTAGCATTTGGCACATCTACACCAACTTCAACTACAGTAGTAGAAACTAATATCTGCGTTTCATTATCCCGAAATTTGGTAATTGCTTCGTCTTTCTCCGCTGAAGTCATACGTCCATGCAATAACCCAACTTGAAAATCAGGAAAAACGCTTTCTTGTAATTTTTTATGTTCATCTACAGCCGATCGTAAATCCAGCTTTTCTGACTCTTCCACCAACGGTAAAACCACGTATACTTGTCTACCTTGGACAACTTCTCGCCGCATTAAATCGTAAGCTTGGTGTCGTTGCTGACCTATTAACAAAGTTGTTTGAATTTGTTGTCTACCTGGTGGTAATTCATCAATTTGACTAACATCTAAATCACCATGTACTGTTAAAGCTAATGTCCTGGGAATTGGAGTCGCAGTCATGGTTAAAACATGAGGTTGTTCACCTTTTTGTCGTAATTTCGCTCTTTGTTCCACCCCAAACCGATGCTGTTCATCAATGACAACTAAACCCAATTGTTGGAAATTGACTTTATCTTGAATTAAGGCGTGAGTTCCTACTAATAAAGGTAGTTCACCTGTTTCTAACTGAGAATGAATTTCTCGTCTTTTCGGTGTTTTTGTTGAACCTGTTAATAATTCAACAGGCAAATGTAGTAAGTTAAACCAACTCACTAACTTCCTATAGTGTTGTTCTGCTAATACTTCCGTTGGAGCCATCAAGGCTGCTTGATAACCAGATTGAATAGCGGCTAAAATAGCAACCACAGCCACGACTGTTTTACCTGAACCCACATCACCCTGAATTAAACGATTCATCGGTGTAGGTTTTTGTAAGTCGTTGAGTATGTCATTGATAACTCTTTGTTGAGCTTTGGTAAGTTTAAAAGGAAGAATTTCGTTAAATTGTTCTAATAATTTGCCCTTTGGTGCAAGGACGGCACTGGTTTGAATTTCTTTAGCTTTTCGCTGACGTTGCAATAAACCTAGTTGGAGATAGAAAAATTCATCAAAAACTAAACGACGGCGGGCAGTTTTTAAAGTGTCGCTATCTTCAGGAAAATGAATATTGGCGATCCCATCCTTCAATTCCATCAAACCATACTTTTGCCGCAAACCTCCAGGTAAAGGGTCTTTCAAATTTACCGCAGCAGGTAAAGCTGCAATTACAGCTTGTCTCACTGTATTTGCCATCACTCCCTCAGTCAAAGCATAAATCGGCACAACCCGTCCAATAGTTAGCGAATTAATGGCATCTCCTGGATTTGCCAACACTTCCAACTCTGGGTTATCCAGGGTTAAACCATATTTACTAGCTTTAACCAAACCACAAGCCGCTATCACACTATCCACAGCATAACGGCGTTTTAAACTTTCCTGCCAAGCACGACTACTAAATCGCGCCCCAGCATAAAAACGAGCAACTTTAATTTGGCCTGTATTATCTTTGAGCATCAATTCTAAAATTGATAACTTCTTATTTTTAGGGCTAGTAAAACAGTTACAACGCTTCACTGTTGCTATTATAGTTACTGTTTCACCCCCCTGCAATTCTTGAATATTCACCTGACGTGCATAATCAATATGATCACGAGGATAGTAAAACAATAAATCACGGACAGTTAATAAATCCAAACGCGCCAAGTTTTCAGCTTTTCTAATACCAATTTCTGCTATATCGCTGAGTTTTTGCTCAATTTTGGGACCGAGTCGCCGACTAACTTCAGCAACGATTGGGGTTGTGGGATTTTGGCCTTTGCTTGGGTATATTCTCCCCTGCTCCCTTTCGCTTTTCTGGTCTACCTCCTCCAGATCTGTTTGTAATTGGTAGAGATATCTTCTGACTTCTGCTACTAAGTGCTGTCTGACTTGTACTTCCCAATTTGGATATTCATCAAATTGCATTGCTATTTGGTGCCAGTGCGATCGCTCTTTTGGTGGCAAACCTGGGGGGAATTTCCCAAAAGTCAAACTTAGAAATTCACTGAAGCGATATTGCTTACCCACCAAATCTGTAAAGCCATGTTCAGCCTCTACAGCCAAGGCCTTATGCAATCTGATCCAATCGGGCTTTTCATTAGTCATTAGTCATTAGTTATTAGTCATTGGTCAGTAGTGATTAGTAAAAACCTCTTCCCTCTCAACTGTAATCTATTGCCTACAGCTAGTCCTCAAACCAACTAGCACGCCAGGCAGCTTCCGCTTCTGCAACTTTTAGTTCTCGTTGCTTTTTTTGATAATCTCGTCCCAACTTACTCAACTGTAGTAAAGTATTACGGACTTGCTTACGCCCTGACAAGAGTGTGGTATCAGCAAATTCAATTTCTCCCAGTCGCAAGTTAATAGTCATCAGTTGCGTCAAACGAGAATCTTCTAATTCCTTCTCACTACTGATTTCTATAACTATGTTTAATAGGTTGGGTGGTCCTGGTATCATCTCACCAGAAGCTTCTGAGGCTGAGGCTGAGGCTGCTAACATTGGTTCTGGTAATTTGTTGGGTAAAATCCCAGCCTTTTGAAACAAAACATTAGCATCATGGGAAATTCTTTTCAGCGTCTCCTGAATTCCTGCTTCCAAGTCCTGATGCCATTCAGCCACTTCTACAGGGTTGGAAGGGCCGAAATATTTTGGATTTTGGATTTTGGATTTTAGTGTAGCAGCTGCCGTATTAGTGGTTTCTACCGATGGAGAACTGCTTAAGCTGAAGGGATTATTTTCACTTTCGTCAATTTCCTGGGATTCCTCAATTTCACCATGTTCTTCATTGGTCTCATTTTCCTCAGATACCTGAGTTGCCTCTCCCTGAATATAAACAAGCAGCTGTTCAGCGCCTTTTTGGCCTAATTTACGAATGCCTTGTTGTAATTTTTGCTGCTGATTCAGTGACAACTTCAGAAACTTGTCAGGATATCCCTGAGTACAAAGGTGATAAGCTGCGAAAGTCAACTGTTTTTGTAAGGATTTGCCCAGGATATTTAAATAACTAACATAATTGCTGTGGAGTTCAGTGGCTATCCCTCTAATCGCCTCTTTTAGGATTGTAATATCCTGTTCTATTCGTTCAATTGCTCTGGCCATATCTTCTCGTTATTTTCCATCTGAACCAATACAAAAATGTTAACAATTGCTCACTCCAAATCTCTGCCACATTTAAAAACACAGGACTTGAGATTTCCAATTACCTCTAGTACCGCTGTGAATTCAAAATAGTGGTTCCAGCAGGCTGCACCAACAAAATTCAAAATAGTTGGTTGATTTACGCCGTACTGTACTAGTGTACTGAATTCCAATAAAATACAGGCCAGCAAACCTTGCTAGACCTGTTATTTCAGTAATAATTACTCAAAAGCTGATAGTCAAAAGCCTTTAGTTAATTGTTAATTATAAATGTATAACAACTGACCAATGATTAATGACTAAATAACTAATGACTAAATTACTTAGCGCCCATTTGAGCAGCAACTTCTTCAGCAAAGCTAATCTCTTGCTTTTCAATGCCTTCACCTAGTACATAGCGTACAAAGCGATGCACTTGGATATCTTCACCTACTTTAGACTTAACTTGCTTCACCAACTCTTCCACCGAGATACTTTGGTCACGGATATAAGGTTGATCCAACAAAGTCATTTCTTTAAGGCGTTTGTCAATTCGTCCTTGAACAATTTTTTCTTTAATGTTCTCTGGTTTCTTACCCAAATCATCCTTACCCATTTCGATGTCTTTTTCTTTTGTGACAACTTCAGCAGGGATTTGGTCTATGCTGACATACTCGACATTAGGACAAGCCGCAACTTGCATAGCTGTATTTCTAGCCAAGCTCTGGAAATCTTCATTACCAATAGCTGACTGAGTTTGGGCATTGAGTTCAACCAAAACACCTACTCGACCACCAGTATGAATGTAGCTGTCCACTATACCTGATACCCCTGGTGCTGGAGAAAAATTAACAAAGCGACGCACCTGAATATTTTCACCCAGGGTAGCAATTACTTGTTTGATAAATTGTTCTACAGTCACGCTGGTATCTTCAATATAAGGTTGAGCCAACAAGGACTCTACACTATCAGCTGTTGCAGCTTGTTTTGCCAGGTTCTTGACTAAAGATTTAAAAGCCTCGTTACGGGCAACAAAATCTGTTTGGCAGTTGAGTTCTATCAGTACACCCACCTGAGCATCAGGCTGAATGTAGGTGTCTACTAGGCCTTCTGCTGCGATGCGATCGCTTGCTTTATCTGCCTTGGCAATACCTTTTTTACGCAGCCAGTCTATAGCTTCGTCAATATTGCCTTCAGTTTCTTTCAACGCCTTTTTGCAGTCCATCATGCCAGCACCGGTTTTTTGGCGTAGCTCTTGGACGAGTTTTGCAGATATTTCCGCCATGTTGCCTCAATTCCTAACTTGACCTAGAGTTGTGATCGCTCACGGGTGTTGAGTATTTCTATCTTACTCAGGGCTAGTGAAGAAAAGCGATGAAGTTTCATAGGCTATTCTTCGGAAGGCGTATTGCCATACACCCTTACTAACTTCTGCTTATTCTTCTTCTTCCTCGTCCGGAATCAGCGTATCAGTGTACTCACTTTCATCGTAATCGTAATCGTCTTCAGCGCCTTCGTAATCTTCGTAATCTCCTTCTGCTTCCAGCTGACCATGACGGCCTTCATAAATAGCATCTGCTAATTTGCCGACAATCAACTTAATTGATCTGATTGCGTCGTCATTTGCTGGAATGGGAATATCTACTACATCTGGGTCACAGTTTGTATCCAACATGGACACAATAGGAATACCCAATTTTTCGCATTCTTGAACTGCGTTATACTCCCGACGTTGGTCAACAATAATCACCACATCAGGTACTTTCCGCATATTTTTAATGCCACCCAAGTACTTTTGCAGCTTCGTCATTTCCCGACGCAGCATTGACCCTTCCTTCTTGGGTAATAAATCTAGTGCGCCGTTTTCTTCCCGACGTTCTAAATCTTTGAGACGTTCTGCTCTCGTTTTGATAGTAGCCCAGTTAGTGAGCATTCCACCTAACCAACGTTGGTTAATGTAGTGAGAACCACAACGGGCAGCTTCTTGAGCAATAATCCCTGCTGCTTGGCGCTTTGTGCCAACGAACAAGAATTTCTTCCCTTGCTCTGCTTGCGATCGCATATAGTTGTAGGCATTATCCATCAACTGGGCAGTTTGCACCAAGTCGATAATATGTACACCATTGCGGGAAGTGTAGATGTAAGGAGACATCTTTGGGTTCCAACGTCGGGTTTGATGCCCAAAGTGAACACCTGACTCCATCATCTGAGCCAGAGAAACGACTGCCATATTTTGTTACTCCTATTCGGGTTAAACCTCCACCCAGGTGCATTTCCATAACAGAAACACCCGAATTCCCGGATGTGCGGAATTTTAGACAACTATACTAGGGTAGCACAAATATGTTTAATTTTTAGGTCAAGCCGAACTCTGCCGAACTCTTTCGCAATAAATCAATTAATCTGGTCGCGGTTATAGTTGATTACTAAGCGAGAGTTTTCTTCTTCAGACCCATTTGTTAGCCATTCGATCGGTTGTTCTCCTTCAATTTTATCAGGATTTACCCAAGCAATATTCCTGAGTTCATCGATTTTAACAGACGCTTCACTAAAAAATTTTCTAGTGGTATTATAATCAAGTGATATAACAATTTTATCTGTTGCCATTCCTGCTTATTATAAACATAAGTGTTTTGTCATTTCTTCAATTCTTTTATTACTCACGCTTCCAGCAATCTTTTCTACTTGAGTCCATAAACTATCATTTATTGATATTGTCAGATACTTCCACCTTCTCTTTGCTACCATTTGTTTATCGTCGCCAAGTGAGTGCAAATTTTGATTGATGTTTATCCCATTCTTCTTTTATAGATGGTGTCATCACAACTTGGTGGTAGATATATAAAACTGGGAAGAGAAATTGACGACAGTGAACTGATTTTGGATAATTAGCTCCCTCATCACCAGCATAACGAGCCACGGAAGCATCAATTACCAAACGTTTAGAATTTACTTTAGCTCCCATGTATACCTTGCATTGAACGAGCTTCCGCAGGACTCAAATAACGGTTTTGTAGTTGTACAGATACATCACCAAAATCCTCTGGCCAATCTCCAAAAGTGCCAGTTTAATCTAAATCAGCACTGAAGATTTGTTTCACCTACTGCTAAATCTCTACCATTTTGATAAGCTTCTGTAATTGCTTCTACAACATAAGAGCATAAGCTAGGATTATCATTTAGTAACTTTAAGATATATCATTTTTGATTTCTAATAGTTGCTAAGCAACTCCGACTGCGTTTATCTGGTTGAGATTCCCACTTCAATGAATGATCAAGTAAAAGGGAGGATCCACTATTGGAAGATACACAAGTGATAGGAGAATATAAGGATAAACAAGTGTGGATTAGCAACCCTGAATCAGGATAAAAAAGAACGGCTCAAAGCCTGCTGATAAGAATAGGTAACATTGTTATATGAAGAAGCAGACAAAAGTCAGATAACAGACTTGGAAGGCATAGAAAAAACAGTAAGGAGTCAAA
>ERZ1034377.297-NODE-297-length-11765-cov-10.665298_pt1 | contig 11765 bp, 2 predicted proteins | sample MGYA00520584_ERZ1034377 | MGnify/ENA primary metagenome ERZ1034377 (study PRJEB33736, sample SAMEA104288464) | Azolla filiculoides | biome: Urban; feature: water surface; material: ditch water | place: Netherlands | collected 2014 ... | reverse complement strand
CAGTGACATGAAGCCGTTAAATAGGTAGGTTAATTATAGACGAAACCGGAATATATCATATTATAAACTAATCTATTGATAAACTCATACATCGACCTTAGCTCAATTGGTAGAGCGGAGGACTGTAGTGTACATTTAGACATCCTTAGGTTGTTGGTTAGAATCCGACAGGTCGGACTTAATCTTCCCTTTGCGTTGCATTTAAAGCTTGATTATTATATAAGTTGTGGGTGTATACAAAACTATTAGTATTCAGCATTACATGAAAATAAAATCAAGGAACTATGAAGTTTATATATACGTACGTCCGTCAGCGAGGATATGATACTTTAGTCGTATATATCCTTATGTTGTTTGTTTGAATTGAACAAGTCGTGGGCTTACGCTGTCTTCATTAACTCAGCATTTAATAGAACGTAATTTGTTATTCCCACTTTCTATTCAATGCCATTAAGGATCTCTAGAGATTATTTTATCAATAGATTAGTTTAATGTTACGGTTGTATAAAATTAAACATTAAATCGCAAAAAATTGTTTTAACCATGTAAATAAGAGTGACATGAAGCCGTTAGGCCGTTAGTGTACATTTAGACATCCTTAGGTAGTTGGTTCGAATCCGACAAGTCGGACTTAATCTTCCCTTTGCGTTGCATTTAAAGCTTGATTATTATATGAGTTGTGGGTGTATACAAAACAATTAGTATACACCATTAAATGAAAATAAAATCAAGGAAATATGAAGATTATATATGTACGTCCGTCAGCGAGGATATGATACTTTAGTCGTATAGATCCTTATGTTGTTGGTTTGAATTGAATAAGTCTTGGCCTTACACTGTCTTCATTAGTTTAGCATTTAATAGAACGTAGTTTGTTATTCTCGATTTGTATTTAATGTGATAGTATCTCTAGAGGTAATTTTATCAATAGATTAATTGTATGTTACGGATGTTACGGTTGTAAAAAATTCATACACCGACCTTAGCTCAGTTGGTAGAGCGGAGGATTGTAGTGTACATTTAGACATCTTTAGGTCGTAGGTTCGAATCTGACAGGTTGGACTTAATCTTCCCTTTGGGTTGCATTTAAAGCTTGATTATTATATGAGTTGTGGGTGTATACAAAACAATTAGTATTCACCATTACATGAAAATAAAATCAAGGAATTATGAAGTTTATATATATGTACGTCCGTCAGCGAGGATATGATACCTTAGTCGTATATATCCTTATGTTGTTGGTTTGAATTGAAGAAGTGGTGGGCTTACGCTGTCTTCATTAGTAGGGTAAATAGGTAGGTTGAAATTGAATTAAAGAAGAAAGGTGACATGAAGAAGTTAAATCGGTCGGTTAATTAGAGGGGAAACCGATATATCATATTATAAATGCGTCTATTAAATGTAAACTCATACACGACCTGAGCTCAATTGGTAGAGCGGAGAACTGTAGTGTACAGCTACGCATCCTTTGCTCCTTGGTTCGAATATGACAAGTCGGACATAATCTTCCCTTTGCATTTCATTTGAGGCTTGATTCTTATATGAGTTATGGGTGTATACGAAACTATTAGTATTCACCCTTACATGGAAAGAAAATCAAAGATATATGAAGTCTATATATACGTACGTCCGTACTCGAGGATATGATACTTTGGTCATATGTATCCTTATGTTGTTGGTTTACTTTGAACAATTCTTGGGCTTATGTTGTCTTCATTAGTTTAGTGTTTAATGGAACGTAATTTGATATTCTCAATTTGTATTTAATGCGATTAAGGATCTCTAGAGATAATTTTATTAATAGATTAATACTATTTCCCGTTGTACAAAATTAAACATTGGATTATAAAAATGAGTTTCAACGATCGCTAGAAATGTGACATGAAGCCGTTAAATAGGTAGGTTATTTTAGAAGAAACCGGAATATATCATATTATAAACTAATCTATTAAATGTAAACTCATACACCGACAATAGCACATTTGGTATAGGGGAGGATTGTAGTGTACATCTAGACATCCTTAGGTCGTATGTTCGAATCCAACACATTAGACTTACTCTTCCCTTTGCGTCGCATTTAAAGCTAGATTATTATATGAGTTGTGGGTGTATACAAAACAATTAGTATTTACCCTTACATGGAAATAAAATTAAAGAAATTTGATGTCTATATATACATACGTCCGTCAACGAGGATATGATACTTTAGTCGTATAGATCCTTATGTTGTTGGTTTGAATAGCTAGATTATTATATGAGTTGTAGGTGTATACAAAACAATTAGTATTTACCCTTACATGGAAATAAAATTAAAGAAATTTGAAGTCTATATATACATACGTTCGTCAACGAGGATATGATACTTTAGTCGTATAGATCCTTATGTTGTTTGTTTGAATTGAGCACATCTTGGTCTCACGCTGTCTTGTTTAGATTAGCATTTAATAGAATGCAGTTTGTTATTCTCACTTTGTATTGAATGCGCTAAGGATCTGTAGAGTTAATGTTATCAATAGATTAATTCTATGTTACGGTTGTATACAATTAAACATTGGATTGCGAAAATGTGTTGCAACGATTTAAAGAAATATGACAAGAAGCCGTTAAATACGGAGGTTATTATAAAAGAAAACGGAATATATCATAAGATAAACATTAGTCTTATAGAGCCTTATGTTGTTGGTTTGAATTGAACAAGTCTTGGGCTTACGTTGTCTTCATTAGTTTAGTATTTAATAGAACGTAATTTGTTATTCTCACTTTGTATTTAATGTGAGTAAGGATCTCTAGAGATAATTTTATTAATAGATTAATACTATTTCCGGTTGTACAAAATTAAACATTTCCCTTTGTCTCGCATTTGAAGGTTGATTATTATACATGAGTTGTGGGTCTATACAAAACAATCAGTATTTTATATTACATGCAAATAAAATCAATGAAATATGAAGTCTATATATACGTACGTCCGTCACCGACGTTATAATAGTTTAGTCGGATAGACCCTTATGTTGTTGGTTTGAATTATACAAGTTTTGGTCTTAGGCTGAACGTAGTTTGTTATTCTCACTTTGTATTTAATGCGATTAACGATCTCTATGGATAATTTTATTAGTAGATTAATTCTATGTTGCAGTTGTACAAAATTAAACAGGTGTTGTATTGCAAAAATGTGTTTCAACGATTTAAAGAAATGTGACATGAAGCCATTAAATGCGTACGTTAATTATAGAAGAAACCGGAATATATCATATTCTACACTAATCTATTAAATGTAAACTCATACATTGACCTTAGCTCAGTTGGTAGAACGGAGGAATGTAGTGTACATTTAGACATCCTTAGGTCATTGGTTGGAATCCGACAGGTCAGACTTAGTCTTCACTTTGCGATTAAGGATCTCTAGAAAGGTGACATGAAGCAGTTAAATAGGTAGGTTAATTATAGAACAAACCGGAATATATCATATTATAAACTAATCTAGTAAATGTAAACTCATACACTGACCTTAGCTCAGCTAGTAGAGCAGAGGACTGTAGTGTACATCCAGACATCGTAAGGTCCTTGATTCGAGTCCGACACGTCCGACGTAAACTTCCCTTTGCATCATATTTGAAGCTTGATTATTATACATGAGTTGTGGGTCTATAGAAAGCAATCAGTATTCTACATACACTTGTACGCCTCCTTCCGAATTCGATGGAAGTCTTCCGCCGACTATGATTCATCTCTTTGGAGAGAACTGAAGTATTTGGCGATCTCTACGAATTCACTTCGTAGTCTTCTTCTATGAAAGTAGTCAGCATTCGAGCATAGGAACTTGTAGAGAAATATGAGCAGTCAGTATTCATCCTTACATGGAAACAAAATCAATGAAATATGAATTCTATATATACGTACTCCATCAAGGACGATATAATAGCTTGGTAGTATAGATCCTTATTTTGTTGGTTTGATTTGAAGTAGTCTTGGGTTTACTCTGTCTTCATTAGTTTAGCGTTTAATAGACATAATAGTTTAGTCGTATAGATCCTTATGTTGTTTGTTTGATTTGAACAAGTCTTGGGTTTACGCTGTCTTTATTAGTTTAGCGTTTAGTAGATTTCATAGTTTAGTCGTATAAATCCTTATGATGTTGGTTTGATTTAAACAAGTCTTGGGTTTACACTGTCTTCATTAGTTTAGCGTTTAATAGATTTAATAGTTAAGTCGTATAAATCCTTATGTTGTTGGTTTGATTTGAACAAGTCTTGGGTTTACACTGTCTTCATTAGTTTAGCGTTTAATAGAACGTAGTTTGGTATTCTCACTTTCTATTTAATGCGATGAAGAATCTCTAGACATAATTTTATCAATAGATTAATTCTATGTTACGACTGTAAAAAATCTAGCATTGGATTGCAAAAATGTGTTTCAACACTTTAAAGAAAGATGACATGAAGTCGTTAAATATGTAGGTAAATTATAGACGAAACCGGAATATATCATATTATAAAATAATTTATTAAATACAAACTCATACACCCACTTTAGCTTAGTTGGTAGAGTGGAGGACTATAGTGTACATCTAGACATCCTTCGGTCGTTGGTTCGAATCCAATAGGTCAGACTTAATCTTCCCTTTGCGTCGCATTTAAAGCTCGATTATTATATGAGTTGTGGGTGTATACAAAACAATTAGTATTCACCATTACATGAAAATAGAATCAAAGAAATATGAAGTCTATATATACGTACCTCCGTCAGCGAGGATATGATACTTTACTCGTATAGATCCTTATGATGTTGGTATGAATTGAACAAGTCTTGGGCTTACGCTGTCTTAATTAGTTTTGCATTTACTAGAACGTAGTTTCTTATTCTCACTTTGTATTTAATGCGATTACGGATCTCTAGAGATAATTTTATCAATAGATTAATTCTATATTACGGTTACAGTACAAAATTAAACATTGGATTGCAAAAATGTGTTTCAACGATTTAAAGAAAGGTGACATGAAGTCGTTAAATATGTACCTTATTACAAAATAAAACGGAATCTATCATAATATAAACTAATCTGTTAAATGTAAACTAATACACCGACCTTAGTTCAGTTGGTAGAGCGGAGGAATGTAGTGTACATTTAGACATGCTTACGTATTTGGTTCGAATCCGACAGGTCGGACTTAATCTTCCCTTTGCATCTCATTTGAACTTGATTATTATATGAGTTGTGGGTGTATAAAAAAGAATTAGTATTCACCCTTACATGAAAATAAAATCAATGAAATATGAAGTCTATATATACGTACGCCCGTCAACGAGGATATAATAGTTTAGTCGTATAGATCCTTATGTTGTTTGTTTGATTTCAACAAGTGTTCAGCTTACGCTGTCTTCATTAGTTTAGTGTTTAATAGTATATATATATGTATTCCATCAAGGAGGATATAATAGTTTGGTCGTATAGATCCTTATGTTGTTGGTTTGATTTTAGAAAGGCTTGGGTTTACGTTGTCCTCATTAGTTTAGCGTTTACTAGATATAATAGTTTAGTCGTATAGATCTTTATGTTTTTGAGTTGATTTGAACAAATATTGGGTTTACGCTTTCTTCATTACTTTAGCATTTAATAGATATAATACTTTAGTCGTATAGATCCTTATGTTGTTGGGTTTACGCTGCTTCATTAGTTTACCAATTAGGGTCTTTGTATTTAATGTGATTAAGGATCTCTAGACATAATTTTATTAATAGATTAATTCTATGTTACGGTTGTATTGCAAAAATGTATTTCAACGATTAATTATAGAAGAAACCGGAATATATCATATTATAAACTAATCTATAAAATGAAACTCATACAGTGACCTTAGCTCAGTTGGTATGGCAGAGGATTGTACTCTATATCTAGACATCCTTAGGTCGTTTGTTCGAATCCGACAAGTCGAACTTAATATTCCGTTTGCGTTGCATTTGAAGCTTGATTATTATTATATGGCTTGTGGGTGTATACAAAGCAATTAGTATTCACCCTTGTATGGAAATAAAATCAAAGAAATATGAAGTCTATATATAGGTACGTCCAATATCGAGGATATAATACTGTAGTCGTATAGATCCTTATATTATTGGTTTGAATTGAACAAGACTTGGTTTTATGCTACTTTTATTAGTTTGGCATTTAATAGAACGTAGTTTGTTATTCTCACTTTGTATATAATGCGATTAAGGATCTCTAGAAATAATTTTATCAATATATTAATTCTATGTTACGGTTGTACAAAATTAAACAATGGATTGCCAAAATGTGTTTCAACGATTTAAAGAAAGGTGACATGAAGCCGTTAAGTAGGTAGGTTAATTTTAGAAGAAACCCGAATATATCATGTTATAAACTACTTAGTATACAAAACAATTAGTATTCACCATTACATGAAAATGAAATCAAAGAAATAAGAAGTCTATATATATGTACGTCCGTCAGTGAGGATATGATACTTTAGTCGTATAGATCATTATGTTGTTGGTTTGAATTGAACCACTTTTGGGGTTACGATGTCTTCAATAGTTTAGCATTCAATAGAACGTAGTTTGTTATTCTCACTTTGTATTTAATGTGATTAAGGATCTCTAGAGATAATTGTATCAAAAGATTACTTCTATGTTACTGTTGTATAAAATTAAACAATGGATTGCAAAAACTTGTTTCAACGATTTAAAAAACAGTGACATCAAGCCATTAAGTAGGTAGGTTAATTTTAGAAAAAACCGGAATATATCATGTTACAAACTAATTAGTTTACAAAACCATAATCTATCATATTATAACTTAATCTATAAGTAGGTTAACTATAGACGAAACCATAATATATCATATTATAACTTAATCTATTAAATGTAAACTCATACATCAACCTTAGCTCAGTTGGTGGAGCGGAGGACTGTAGTGTACATCTGGACATCCTTAGGTCGTTGGTTCGAATTTGACATGTCGGACATAATCTTCCCGTTGCGTCGCATTTAAAGCTTTATTATTATATTAGTTGTTGGTGTATACAAAACAATTAGTATTCACCATTACATGAAAATAAAATCAAAGAAATATGAAGTTTATATATACGTACGTACGTCAACGAGGATATGATACCTTTGTTGTATAGATTAGTTCTGTGTTACGGTTGTATAAAATTAAACATTGGATTGCAAAAATGTGTTGCAACGATTTAAAGAACAGTGACATGAAGCCGTTAAATAGGTAGGTTATGATACTTAAGTCGTCCGTTAGCGAGGATATGATACTTTAGTCGTACAAATCCTTATGTTGTTTCTTTGAATTGAACAAGTCTTGGGCTTACGCGCTATCTTCATTAGTTCAACATTTAATAGAGCTAGGTTGTTATTCTCACTTTGTATCTAATGCAATCATGGATCTCTGGAGATAATTTTATCAATAGACTATGTTGTTGGTTTGAATTGAACAAGTTTTGGGCTTACGCTGTCTTCATTAGTGTAGCATTTAATTGAACGTAGTTTGTTATTATGACTTTGTATTTAATGCGATTAAGGATCTCTAGAGATAATTTTATCGATAGCTTAGTTTCTTATTCTCAATTTGTATTTAATGTGATAGGATATCTAGAATAATTTTATCACTAGATTAATTCTATGTTTCGGTTGTACAAAATTAAACATTGGATTGAAAAAATGTATTTCAACGATTTAAAGAAAGGTGACATGAAGCCGTTAAAAAGGTAGCTTAATTATAGACGAATCGAGAATATATCATATTATAAACTAATCTATTGAATGTAAAGTCATACACCGACCATAGCTCAGTTGGTAGAGCGGAGGACTGTACTGTATATCTAGACATCCTTAGGTCGTTGGTTTCAATCCGATAGGTCGGACTTAATATTCTGTTTGCGTCTCATTTAAAGCTAGATTATTAGATGAGTTGTGGACGTATACAAAACAATTAGTATTCACCATTACATGAAAATAAAATCAAAGAAATATGAACTTTATATATATGTACGTCCATCAACGAGGATATGATACTTTACTTGTATAGATCCTTATGTTGTTGGTTTGAATTGAACAAGTATTGGGCTTACGCTGTCTTCATTAGTGTAGCATTTAAAAGACTGTAGTTTTTTATTCTCATTTTGTATTTAATGAGATCAAGGATCTCTAGATATAATTTTATCAATAGATTAGTTTTGTGTTACGGTTGTATAAAATTAGACATTGGACTGCAAAAATCTGTTTCAACAATTTAAAGAAAAGTGACATGAAGCCGTTAAATAGGTAGGTTAATTATAGACGAAACCAGAATATATCATATTATAAACTAACCTATCGAATGTAGACTCATACACCGACCTAAGCTCAATTGGTAGAGCGCAGGACTGTAGTGTATAAAATTACACAATGGATTGCAAAAATGTATTTCAACGATGTAAAGAACGATGACATGAAGACGTTAGTCCTTATGTTGTTGGTTTAAATAGAAAAAGTTTTGGGGTTACGCTGTCTTCATTAGTGTTGCATTTAGTACAACGTAGTTTGTTATTCGTTGTTTGTATTGAATGCGATTAAGGATCTCTAGAGATAATTTTATGAATAGATTAGTTCTATGTTGTAGTTGTATAAAATTAAACATTGGATTGCACAAATGTATTTCAACGATTTAAAGAAAGCTGACATGAAGACGTTAAAAGGTTAGGTTAATTATTCACGAAACCGGAATATATCATATTATAAGCTAATTTATTAAATGTAAACTCATACACCGACCTTATCTCAGTTAGTAGAGCGGAGGACTGTAGTGTACATCTAGATATCCTTAGGTTGTTGGTTCGAATCCGACAGGTCGGACTTAAGCTTCCCTTTGCGTCGCATTTGAATCTTGATTATTATAAGAATTGTGGGTGTATACAAAACAATTAGTATTCACCATTACATGAAAATAAAATCAAACAAATATGAAGTCTATATATACGTAGGTCCGTCAGCGAGGATATGATACATTAGTCGTATACATCCTTATGTTATTGGTTTGAATTGAACAGGTCTTGGGCTTACGCTGTCTTCATTAGTGTAGCATTTAATAGAACTTAGTTTGTTATTCTTACGTTGCGTCGCAATAAAAGCTTGATTATTATATCAGTTGTGGGTGTATACAAAACAACTAGTGTTCACCATTACATGAAAAAAAAATGAAAGAAATATAAAGCTTATATATACGTACGTCCGTTAGTGAAGATATGATAATTTAGTTGTATAGATCATTATGTTGTTGGTTTGAATTTAACAAGTCTTGGGCTCACGCTGTCTTCATTATTTTAGCATTAAATAAAACGTAGTTTGTTATTCTCCCTTTGTATTTAATGCAAGTAAGGATCTCTAGAGATAATTTTATCAATAAATTAGTTCTATGTTACGGTTGTATAAAATTAAACATTGGATTGCAAAAATGTGTTTCAACGATTTAAAGAACGGTAACATGAAGCCGTTAAATAGCTACGTTAATTATACACGAAACTAGAATATATCATATTAAAAATTAATCTATTAAATGTAAACTCATACACCGACCTTAGCTCAGTTGGTAGAGCGGAGGACTATAGTGTACATCTAGACATCCTAGGCCGTTGGTTCGAATCCGACAGGTCGGACCTAAACATCCATATGCCTCACATTTGGAGCTTGATTATTATATGACTTATCTCTCTATAGAAAAGAGTTATAATAAAACCCTACATGGCGCAGAAATCAAAGAAATATGAAGTGTATACATATGTATATGCATCCACCAGGATATAATAATGTAGTCGTACTGACACTTTTTTTGCTAGTTTGAATTGAACATTTATTGGGCTTAGTCTGGCTTTATTAGTTTAGCAATGAATAACTTATTGTTTCGTATTCTCACTTTGTATTTAATTGATTAAGGATGTGAAGAGATTATCTTATCAATAGATTGTTTCTATGCTTATGTTGTATAAATATGACGCGACTTGCTTGTCTCGGTATAGAATTCGTCATCCGATTAAAACAATGTGTTGGAACGATTTAAAACAATGTCATATAAAGGACTGAGATAAGTTTGTAAGTACAAAGAATTAGGAATATATCAAAACATTAACTAATCAATTGAATGCAAAATCATCGCCGGACCGTAGCTCAGTTGGTAGAGTGGAGTACTAAAGTGTACATCTAGACATCCTTAGGTAGTTGGTTCGAATTCGACAAGTCGGACCTAAACATCCGTTTGCCTTACATTTGGAACTTGATTTTTATATAAGTTATCTCTCTATAAAAAAGAGTTATAATACACCCTTACATGGAACAATAATGAAAGAAATATGAAGGATATCTTAATGCAGTCGTATAGAAACTTTTTTTGTTACTTTGAATCCAACATGTATTGGGCTTAGTCTGTCTTCATTAGATTAGCGATGAATAACATGGTGTTTTGTATTCTCCCTTTGTATTTAATCGATTAAGGATGTGAAGAGATTATTTTATCAGTAGATCGTTTCTATCTTTATGTTGTATAAATATGAGGCCACTTGTTGGTCTCGGTATAGAAATCATCATGTGATTAAAACAATGTGTTCCAACAATTTAAAACAATGTCATATAAAAGAGTGAGATAAGTTTGTATGTACAAAGAAATAGGAATAAAACATTAACTAATCAATTGAATGCAAAATTATTGCCCGAGCTTCTCTCACTTGGTAGAACGGAGGACTTTAGTGTACATATAGACATCCTTAGGTCGTTGGTTGGAATCAGACAGGTCGGACATAAACATCTAGATGCCTCACATTTAGAGCTTGATTATTATATGAGTTATGTCTCTATAGAAAACAGTTATAATACACCCTTACATGGAACAAAAAGCAAAGAAATATGAAGTGTATACATATGTATGTGCATCCACGAGGATATAATAATGTAGATATACAGACACTTTTTTTGCTAGTTTGATTTTAAAATGTATTGGGCTTAGTCTGTCCTCATTAGTTTAGCGATGAATAACATGGTAATTTGTATTCTCCCTTTGTATTTAATCGATTAAGGATATGAAGAGATTATTTTATGATTAGATCATATCTATCTTTATGTTGTATAAATATGAGGCCACTTGTTGGTCTCGGTATAGGATTCATCATGCCATTAAAACAATGTGTTCCAACACTTTAAAACAATGTCATATAAAGGAGTGAGGTAAGCTTGTAAGTTCAAAGAAATAGGAATAAATCAAAACATTAAGTAATCAAATGAATGCACAATCATAGCCCGACCTTAGCTCAGTTGGTAGAGCGGAGGACTGTAGTGTACATCTAGACATCCTTAGGTCGTTGGTTCGAATCCGACAGGTCGGACATAAACATCCATATCCCTCACATTTGGAGCTTGATCATTATATGAGCTATGTCTGTATAGAGAAGAGTTATAATACACGCTTACATGGAACAAAAATCAAAGAAATATGAAGTCGATACATATGTATGTGCATCCAGGAGGATATAATAATGTAGTCGTACAGACACTTTTTTTGCTACTTTGATTTCAACATGTATTGGGCTTAGTCTGTCTTCATTAGTTTAGCGATGAATAACATGGTGTTTTGTATTCTCCCTTTGTATTTAATCGATTGTGGATGTGACGAGATTATTTTATCAGTAGATCGTTTCTATCTTTATGTTGTATAAATATGAGGCCACTTGTTGGTCTCGGTATAGGATTCATCATGCCATTAAAACAATGTG
>ERZ1034377.296-NODE-296-length-11769-cov-72.228190_pt1 | contig 11769 bp, 13 predicted proteins | sample MGYA00520584_ERZ1034377 | MGnify/ENA primary metagenome ERZ1034377 (study PRJEB33736, sample SAMEA104288464) | Azolla filiculoides | biome: Urban; feature: water surface; material: ditch water | place: Netherlands | collected 2014 ... | reverse complement strand
GGGCTATATATGCTCTTATGACTAGAATTATGCTACTTCCTCTTCTCTCCTCAACATTTACTTTATAAATCATCTCTCAAGGTCAAAATGTAATACCTGCTACACTAATACAACTTGTTTTGAAACATTCCCATTTCCACAAATAGCAGATATTAAAACAGTAGAAAAAATCCGCGCAAAAGCCGAAGAACTGCATCAATACAGCAAACAACAAATAGAGTCTAAGCAATCGAGAATTACGATATTTTTATATAAAAAATTATTTAATGAACCAAGTAGCCAACTTTATAAACTACATCAAAAATTAGATAAGCTGTTAATGGATGCTTATGAATTTCAACCAGAAGATTATTTTTTAGAAAAACTCCTGATATTGAATTTAGAACTAGCTAAAAAAGAAAAATAGGGAATTAAAATACTAGGACATTGGTCACATAAACTTGGTATAACTTGACAAGTTATACCAAGTTTATGTGAGGCTGCACAGAATTATGAAATCCATTGATCTAACCGTCTTTATCTGTTTTTATTTGCGTTTATCTGCGGTCAATTATTCTTAATATGATACATATTCTATGCAGCTTCTTATGAATTTGGTATTACAATACCTTAGCCAAAATAAAAGGCTACAAAAATTTTGGCAAAATCGGCAAGGTTAAGCACACATAAGCCTTGTCCTTAAAAGCTAGTTTGGAATCTTAAACCCTTATACTGGAGTTAATAGGTTAAAAAACACTTCTAGGAAACCTGGAAGGAATTTTTAAGACTTATTATTTTTGGCAAGCCTCAAAGAAATGGGAGTTAATAGTTCAAGCATCATCAACTCACCCCCCTATTTTGGCGACGGTATTGGTTTTACACACTGCTTTTTCTTCCGTTGCGTCTTTGCGTGAGCCTTTTAAATCTTGAAACAAATATGAAGAAATTTAGGGTGCATCAGCAAAAAACCCAACACACTCTAAAGATTTATGAAGAAACCTACCCCTTAACTTCAGCCAATTCAATCACGCGTCCTTCGTAGTCTTTTACCAAAAAATTCAAAGGCTTCTGATTGCGAATCTTGAACTTCAAACCTCGTGTTTCCACCCGCATTAAAATCAACTCCAAACATTCATGGTCAAAACAAACATGGCGTTGCTGATTTTTAGTACCTATACTCGCACCAGTAATAATGTGGAGTTGAGTATTTTTCTTTAATTGATACCACAACCCATCGTTGGCGTTATTCATCATTTTATTTGACCAACTGGGACTGGTGGACAGATAAAGCGGGTCTATGCCAGTTGCACCAATGGTTTGTTCGTAGTTGTAGTAATAGTGCAAAGGTACTTCTGCTGCTGGCAAATCTAGTAAGCCTTCATACAACTGTCGAGCAATTTCCAAGTCCGACACCATGACAGTATAGACTTTGGGGGCGCTGGTCAGAAACATCCACATTGCACCAGCATAACCTGCCAACAGCATAATCATTATGCCTTGGGTGGAGAACAGGCTATCCAACGGTAAGGAAGGTAAGAAAGAGCCTAAAGTAAAGGGACTAAGCAGGAAAGGTATCAAATTAGCTGCTATAACCATGAATAAACAAAGATTGTATAAGGGAGCCGCTTTTAGTATTCTCGATAAAGACTAAATATTAAGTCCTCTTTTTTAGTTTATCTCATAGTTTGAGGCAGGGAATAGGTATTGGGGACTGGCGAAGATGAAGGGAGATGGGGAAGTAATTTTCCCAATGCCCTATACCCCATGCCCAATTACCCTGTATATTTTAACCACTACTATTTAAAGGCTTGTGCAAATTCCTTCTTTTCCTGAAGCTAATCATCCTCTGGTTAAATCGCTGTTTCATCACACCGACCAGGAATTACTGACTCTGTTTAGGCGCTATCCCGATGATGGTAAATACTTTACGGTCATTTTTTGCCGCTATAGCCCTATAGTTTACACTTTGATTCAACATTCGGCGCGATCGCCTGTCCAGGCAGATTATCTATTTGCGCTCACATGGCGACATATATACTATGAACTCGGTGCACTCTATCTAACTAACCCGGAAACAGGTGAGGATATATTAACCTTGCAAAACTGGTTAATTAACATAACTGCGTTCTGCATTAATGAAATTAAATTACCACCAACAGAGGCAATTCATTATTCACTCAAGGACACTTCACCACCGTTATGGTGTTATATAGAACAGTCATTAGACCAACTACCGTCAATATTACGGTTAATTGTCTTGATGGCTCAAACCTTGCACTGGAGTGAAACACGCATCGCTGCTTATCTGCAAGCTGAAGGCGAAAAGACTTCCCCTGACGAAGTAGCCAATTTTCTCCAAGAAGGTTATCGTATCCTAGAAGACAAATTACCAGCTGATATTCGCGCCATTTACTTAGGTGAAAATGCCGCGTAAGCTTGACTTAGGTATCAATCTGAAATTAGCTATTTTGTACCTAAAAATTTAAACTTTTGCTTACACCTTTTTGAAAAGCCGGAATTTCATGGTTAATTTTTATGAAAAAACTACATTTCTTATCGAATTCTACTATTTTCAGTTTACATGATTCCCTGATTTTACAGCAAGTTCATAAATTGCCAGCGATTATTATTTATACTCTATTATTTACTGCCTCTTCCATACCTACTGGGGCTAATGCCATTGATATTACCAACCAAATCTATAGTCCTTTAAATCATCCTATTGGCAAACGATTAAATGTTAGACAGTTCAGAGAAGAAGCTGATAGGTTACTGTGCCTCGGTAGACAACAATATGCTTCTGGTTCTGTGAATAAAACCATTGAATATGGATTAAAAGCACTAGAAATTTATCACTCTCTTGGTGATATGAACGCACAGGGTTCAACCTATGATTTACTCGCTGGTGCTTATCTAAAATTAGGTAATCTCAAAGATGCTGAAGGTGCTATCCGTCGTCGGTTAGGAATAGCGCGTGATAATAAGGATTTTAAAAATCAGATTTTTGGACTTAATAATCTTGCAACTCTGTTGTTACAAAAAGGCGAGCCAAAAGCCGCTGGAGAAACTATTCAAGATGCTTTAGTGATTGCTCGCAATCTTGATGATATTGAAGGAAAAGGGCTTTCTCTGAGTAATTTAAGCCTGGTATATATAAGATTGGGTGATTATAATCAAGCTGTTAAATTAGCGGAAACTGCTTTATTTTTTCGCCGCCAAACAGGTAATGTTATCGGTGAAATAAATACCCTCAATAACTTAGGTGATTCTTACTTAATGGTGGGAGATTATGGAAATACCATAGGTGCTTATGGGACAGCGATGCGGTTAGCGAAAATGAATTCCTATCGTCGTGACCAACTACGAGCAATTGATGGTTTAGTGACGGCTCATAGTGCTGTTGGTCGTTATGAACGGTGTTTGGAATTACTAGAACAACGGCTTGCAATCGCTAAATTTTTAAATAGTCCCAACGAGGAACTAAAATATTTCGTATCCTCCGGTCAATTGTATGAACAAATCCGTGATTATCCCAAAGCACGTAATTTCTATGAACAGGCGCTTTCACTAGCACGAAAATTAGATGACATTAAACAAGAAGCGAAATTGATGCATAGTCTCAATCAATTGAAAGGAAGTTAACTGTATTAAAGCAGGTGACAGTTAACAGGTAACAGGTGACAGAAGATGGTATGGTCATTAAGTTATATAATGACTAATGAACAATTACTAATGACTAATTCAAGAATACTGAACCGTTTGATTGAATATTCATTGCACTTCTATCTTGGTTAAAATCACTTGTTTCTTGCAATGTTACTTCTAATGTTCCTTTTTCTTGACCAGGTTTAGGTGTGACCATCAAAAATCCGCCATCTTCCCGTTGAAATGTCACAGTTACTGGTGTACTTAAACTTCGTAGAGTCACTCCTGATTTACCTTGTAACTTGCGTGGGGCTGTATCACCAATAACTTGGTAAGTAACGTTTGCCCCTGAATTATTAATTAGCTTGATATTTACTTTGCTATCTGCTAGTGTCATTCTTGCACTGGGATCTTGTCTTTGTTCTGATGCAGGTAGTTGTAAGCTGTTGGATGGGGGAAGAGTTGGTACAGTTTGTACATTATCTCCTGACCGAAATCCGCGTTGAGAACGATTATAAGGCTGTTCACTAAAAATACCGGGATTAGGATTCAGTGCTGATGGTGCTGGTGCTTCACCTCCCACACCCAACCTTACTTGGTATGGTGGTGGAGTAGTAGGGACTGGTAGTAACCCAAGTTGCATGAGTATGAGTGTCAAATCATTGGGAGGACAAACTGCGGGAACTATAACCCGAATATTATAAGGTTCTTCATAAAGAATACCGGGACAAGGGTTAAGTTTAGAAGTTGTTTCTTTTGCCAAAACTGCTTGCGGAATGATTGGTAAGTTCATCAATAATCCACTACAAACAGTGCCAAATAATTTCATATATTTAGGAAAATCCATTATTTTTACTCCTCTTGTGAAAATATTCAGAATTGGGAATAGGGTGTAGGTTGTAGGTAAATCATTTTCTCCTTGTTACCTGTTCCCTACCACCTAATTACGCCTCTTCCCACATTTGATGAATTCTATCAGGTAGCCAGGTAAAAATTTCTTGAATTCGTTCTGCTGATAATTCATCTTTGGTGGTATAAAATACAGCTTTAACTACTTGTTCTACATCTACATTTGGTGGTATTCCTCCTTCATTTGCAACTCGTAATAAAAAGCGAGCGCTATCAATTGCTCTGAAAATTCCTGTTGGTTGTAAAGGTGGACAGAGTCGACTTAAAAATGCCACAATTGGGTTGGTATCATGCCACAAATCGGCAATTTCTACTAGTTGTAGGGATTTATCTCTAGTTATTTCTGCTTTTATTTCTGCTTATTCATGGAGTTCCGCTTCCACTCTGTAAGCAGCTTCAGTTCTCATTAAATCCCCCATGACTCGGAAAAATACTTCTGTTAAATCCCTCACATCGAAAATATCTATCAACCCACTTTTAGCCATTACTTTGTCTAAAAACGGCAAATTTTTATCAGCAATAGCTACTGATGGTTTTGTTTCTGAAAATTGGGGCTGATTAACTTCTAATTTCTCTAATAGATTCTGGACTTTTTCGGTTATTTCTGCTTTTTTGAAAGTGATCAAATGTGGTAAAGGTCCATCCCGTGCGCTATAATTGTTGGCAATTCGCAGGTCAATTTCCTGGGGGTGAATCAAATCAGGAAGATATTCTTGTGTTGCATAGGTATTACCTGTAAACTCAGCATTGATATAATGACTTTGATTTAAGTAATCTAAGTGTCCTAAAAATTCACCTATAGTGATTTGATGTCCGGGAAAATCACTTTGATGAAAGTGAACTTCATGCATTCCCCTGCCAGTTTCTTTAATTTTATTTAGTAAAGTGTAAGTAATATCTTGTCTCATGGTATTTGGCATCTGTCCTGAAACCTAATGTTGTAATTTTTTCATCTTTAACTAAGTAGGAAGGCACAAAAAAACCGTAGACGCGCAGTGGCTTGTCGGAGATTAGTTAGTATGTAACGAAAAATAAAATTGACCAAAACCTCTTCCCTATTGCCTTTTACTTCTTGCCTTGTCATAACGACAGTTTTTAACAACCACCTACTTAATATCTACACTAATAAGTCAATATATTTGTCTCCCTCTACCACAGGAAACAAATGTTGAATAAATGTTTAACTATTAATTTAATACTCAAGAGTGATGGGTAAAATCACGGTAAAAGTAGTACCTTTACTAAAGATACTTTCTACTTGGATTTGTCCTTGATGATGTTCAACAATTGCCTGTGCGATCGCCAGTCCCAATCCTGAACTAGTTGTAGTTTCGCGACTTTGATGAGTTCGCGCTGGATCTACACGATAAAATCTATCAAACAATCGTGGTAATGATTCTGGAGGTATACCAACTCCCGTATCACTGATTTTAACTTCCAAACAAGCCACACCATAACGCACACCAGAAACCCGTGCTAACTCAACCTGCACTTTTCCCTGAGTTGGTGTATAATGCAAAGCATTACCAATCAAATTTGTACATAACCGCACCAATTGGTCCCAGTTTCCCATCAAAGTAAACCAATTGTCTTGTAATTCTGGGTCAAGTTCTAAGGAAGGATCAACCAAGTTGAGAGTTAAGGTAATTTCTTTTTCTTTAGCTACCAGTTGTTGTTCTTCCACAACTTCCATTAGCAAAGCATCAAGGGGACAAGTTGAAAAAACTTCTTGGCCAATTTCACTATCTTGTCGTGCTAAAAATAATAAATCATTTACCAATTTACCCAAACGCTTGGTTAATCTTTCTACTAATTTTAATTGTTGCTGATAATGAGCAACACTGCTGGTTTCTAAGTCTAAATCAGCCAGTGCAACTTGGACATTAGTTTGAATCAAAGCAATGGGACTTCTCAGTTCATGGGAAGCATCAGCTGTAAATTGCTTGAGACGTTCGTAAGACTCTCCCACTGGTTCCATAGCTTTCCCAGACAGAAACCAACCACTCGCAGCTACTGACAACACCATTAACCAAATTCCTAAAGCCAAATCGAAAATCAACTGACGACTGGGTTTGGTGACTTCAAACCAAGGATGACTCACGCGCAGATATCCTAAAACCTGTCTTCCCATTTCTACCCGATGGGTAACTTGTCGCAGTAGCAGTTCTGAGTCTCCCCATCCCCCCAATCTCACCACACGAACAGTTTCACCTGTATTTCCATGAATAGGAATATTTATAGGTTCGGAAAAAGTTGACCACCATAATTCACCAGTGGGGCTAAACCATTCTAGGTCAATGCGATCGTCTTCTGCTGTATGAGAATTATTACGAAAACTCGCTTCTACATTCACGCGGAGTTTATCAGGTTGGAAGTTAACAGGTTCAATTACCAATGAACGCTCTACTACTTCGACTACATGATTTAATGTATCATCAACTCGTTCAATTAGCGTATTGCGAACATATAAATAAACCCCAGTGGCAAATAAGAGTAGTAAAATAGCAGTAACAGCAGTGTACCAAAGAGCAAGACGACGACGAGTAGCTTGGAACATTATTTCCGTATTGTTTGTTAAATATCTCTTAACCAAAACTCACTATATTAACTAGACAGGTCCGAAAATTCACAAAGGAGTCTGTGTCTGGCTTTCCATAGTGTTAAGATGAGGAAAGAGCGAAGAAAAGAATCAGGTTTGGGAATAGTTAATGATAGGAACTATCCATGAAGATATTGATGACAAATTCATAACTGACCTCATATCCATAACATTTATGAAATGGGCAAAACTAATGAACTAATTCCTAATATAATGTGACTAAACCACAAATACTTAGTAAGAATTACTTGTGAGTAAATTGGGGAATTCAGGGGAAATGCCTGTTGAGGTACCCGGAATATTTTTACAAGTCTAATGACCTATTCAATAAAAATACCCTTGGTGAAAAACTCTTTGTTTCCTACCTTTGATTCTAAGGTTAATTCTCCTTTAAGTGGTTTCTTATAAGGTGTGCTAATATTCCTTCCTCCTTGATATGCTTTATCTCCTTCAAACATGTGGTTGTTATGGAACTTTTCTTGTTGCTCTCGAAATAAGCTAATATCACTGGTTGGGCCTTTTTCTCCTACTTCTATATCAACAATATCTTTTCCTTCTGGAGCTAATATCACTGGTTGGTCCTTTTTCTCCTACTTCTACATCAACAATATCTTTTCCTTCTGGTAAGTTGACAAACTGATTTTTAAATCTGTGCTGCTTGTTCTTACCTGGAAAATACTCTTTTGCTCCTGATGATCTCAATGCCTTCCTCATTGCTGTTCCATGCTCTCCACTATTAAGTTAAACTCCGTCAGTAGTTCTATCGCGATGGCATAGTCGCTATCATGTTTTTCTACTTGTTCAAGGAGACTAGCATGGAAAAGATTTCGTAATATTTCTAGCCAGTAATGAAATGTGTCTTTTGCTTCCGTTGTTAATATACCGAAATGCAGACCTAAAACCTCAAATATTGGCATTTTCCTCCAATAGCACAAGCATAGACATACCTGTTATTTTATCTCTAGTTTCCCTTGCCCCTTCCTCCTTTCTGATTTATACCTATCTTTTTACTTTCTATGTCACCTTGAAGTTTTTTATGCTACATTCCAGGTTGGGCTAACAAGTCTTGAAACTGATGGTTAGTTATTCCCAGTATTTGTTTTCTACGATGTGGATATTCTTGAATATAGTTAATTTAGTGGATTTTTCCTTTTGGTAGACGGTCAGAATTCCCTTCTACCATTTTTTGCACACCAAGTTAATTTTCCTGACAGGTCTACTACATCTTCTCCAGTTTGCTGCGCGATATCTACTAGCCTCTAAAGTAATCATGCCAAAATCCAAAAAGACTAACCCTGCCATTAATTTAAGTGATGCACAATACTATATAAACCGAGAGTTAAGCTGGTTACAGTTTAATAGTAGAGTATTACATGAGGCTTGTGATGAAAGAACTCCCCTACTAGAACGCCTCAAATTTTTAGCTATTTTCAGTTCTAACTTGGATGAGTTCTTTATGGTGCGGGTGGCAGCCTTAAAGCAACAGGTAGAAGCAAAAGTAAATCTCTTAACTCCCGACGGTCGGACACCACAACAACAATTAGATGATATTCGGTCGTACCTCAATCCAGTAGTTACAAAACATAACGAACAGTTTGAGCGAGTTTTACAGCCATTGTTGCTTAATCAGGGAATTTACATTTTAGATTACATAGAACTGAATTCAAAACAACGCAGTTATCTGGATCATTATTTTAAAGAACAAATCTTTCCGGTTCTAACTCCTCTTGCTGTTGATCCTAGTCATCCTTTTCCTTACATTTCTAATCTCAGTTTGAATTTGGCTGTTGTCGTGAAGAATCCAGAGACTGAAGAAGAATTTTTTGCCAGAGTCAAAGTTCCCAGTGTTTTACCACGATTTTTACCGTTACCGTCGGAATTAGGACTTCAAAACAACGGTAAACCTGTGTATTGGACAGGTATACCTTTGGAACAAGCGATCGCACACAATCTAGAGTACCTGTTTCCAGGGATGAATATACAAGAATGTCACCCCTTCCGCATTACTCGTGATGCTGACCTAGAACTGGAAGAAGACGAAGCCGATGATTTGTTATTAGCCATTGAACAAGAACTCCGCAAACGTCGCATGGGTGGGACTCCCGTCAGGTTAGAAATTAAATCCCAAACACCAGAAGTATTACGTTGTCGGTTGTTGCAAGATTTGGAACTAACGGAAAACGATATTTATCAAGTCGATGGTTTATTGGGACTGCGAGACTTGATGTATTTTATGGCCTTACCATTATCAGCACTCAAAGAACTACCACGTCAATCTGTTGTTCCTTACCGTTTACAACGTCTCAGAGAACCAAACATAGATCCCGATTTATTGGAACTAGAAGAAGGGAAAGACTTCTTTTCTATTATTCGAGAAAAAGACCTCTTAGTACATCATCCTTATCAATCATTTTCTGGCACAGTCGAACGGTTTATTACTCATGCCGCTTGGGATCCAAATGTATTAGCTATTAAAATGACTCTCTACCGGACTTCTGGTGATTCACCCATAGTTAATGCTTTAATTGCTGCGGCTGAAAATGGTAAACAGGTGTCTGTTCTAGTAGAATTAAAAGCCCGATTTGATGAGGAAAATAATATTTATTGGGCCAGACGTTTAGAAAAAGTTGGTGTTCATGTTGTTTATGGTTTAGTCGGACTCAAAACCCATAGTAAAATCGTATTAGTAGTGCGACGAGAAAAAGACCGGATACGCCGTTATGTCCATATTGGGACCGGAAATTATAACCCGAAAACAGCACGATTATATACAGATTTAGGTTTGTTGAGTTGTCGTGAAGAATTAGGTGCAGATTTAACAGATCTGTTTAACTTCTTAACCGGATATTCTCTGCAAAAATCTTATCGAGAAATATTAGTTGCACCTGTGAATATGCGTGATTGCTTTCTGGGATTAATCAAGCGAGAAATCGAAAATGTTAAAAACGGATTTTCCGGCCGTATCGTTGCCAAAATGAACGCCCTAGTCGATCCCGAAATTATCGCTGCCCTATATGATGCCTCCCGTACTGGTGTGCAGATTGACCTGATTATCAGGGGTATATGCTGCTTGCGTCCTGGACTCAAAGACATCAGTGAAAATATTCGTGTCATCAGCATTATTGGCCGATTTCTAGAACATTCCCGCATTTTTTACTTCTACAATAATACTCAAGAAGAAATATATATTGGCAGTGCTGACTGGATGCGTCGTAATCTAGATCGTCGAGTGGAAGTTACCACTCCCATCAAAGACCAAGATATTGCCAAAGATTTGCAAGAAATCCTGGGAATTATGTTAGCTGATAACCGTCAAGCCTGGGAACTACAGTCTGATGGGAGTTATATTCAAAGACGACCCTGCGATAATTGTCCAGAAGCCAATTCCCAAAAAACTTTCATGTCTATGGCATTACGTTCTACAAACATGACTTAAATTTTGAGGACTTTAAAAAATTTGACTAAGTAGGTAAACACAAATAAATATAACTATGTAACAAAATGTAAATCAGTAAATAACTTGAAACCTTTGGGATTGCTTGATTCCCCTTTGCTGCATTCGCTATGACATAGTTATAAATTTTTCCGCCCACCTACTTATACCTTAAAAAGGGTATCAACTTATATTGTCTTATCAATACCTTGGCCAAGTTACGAGGATTAAACGGCTGTAGAAGCATTATGAATACGACCAAGAGAGGTAAGCTTGGCAAAAATCTGGGCTAATAAAATAGGGTCTGGCGGTTGCGGAAGCATTTTTAATATTTCACGAACATATTGAAAACCACGACAGTAAGCCTTCACATCAACAATGCCAGCACCAGAATTATCTTGACGAAACTGAGCTAGAAGATAATGGGACAAATTAACCATGAAAAAAGAAAGATTAGCAGCATTACTCACCACAGTTTGACCCAGATTCATAAAATCTTCCAATCCCCAAAACTCCTTAGCATCCCGAAAATTAAATTCGATTTGGAAACGAAGTTCGTAGTAGTCGATTATTTTCTCATATGATAAAGAATGGTCACTAGAAAACAGAATTATGTGACTGCGAGTATTAGTTTTCAGATTTGTTTTCAACAAAATAACTACATTCAGGGATTGGGGAAATTCTTTGTGGCATAAGGTGGCTTGCTAAGTATCGGTTTGGATATCCTCTTCAATACTAGTGTGACGCAAATATGCCCCAGGAATATTACACCAGTCCAACTTCTCTCCGTATTTACGACGCGAAAGATGATGAGGATCAGCATTGTGGTAAGGTATATATAACGCTGAATCGTGGCGTAAGTTGGAAATTATGTGCAAGTTTACCTGCCGAGCCATCTGCAAAGCATTATTATTTCCAAAGTGACCGTCTAAAGCTAAGTATGTGAGGGGAATAAAGTTAGCTATTAACTGAAATAGCTCTTTAATCATCTTCTCTATTCTGATACCAATTCTCTATGAGGCTGCACAGAATAAAGCTTGGTGAAACAGAGCTGCAAGGATGAAATCATAACTGGTCAAAGAGGAGATGACCTCAGAAGATAATTGAGCTAATTCATTTTGAACTCCTTGACGCAATTGGTCGAGATGTGAGAGACTTTCACCTTTGAACTGACGTTTAATAAACTGCCATAATCGCTCCATGG
>ERZ1034377.294-NODE-294-length-11800-cov-2.729591_pt1 | contig 11800 bp, 10 predicted proteins | sample MGYA00520584_ERZ1034377 | MGnify/ENA primary metagenome ERZ1034377 (study PRJEB33736, sample SAMEA104288464) | Azolla filiculoides | biome: Urban; feature: water surface; material: ditch water | place: Netherlands | collected 2014 ... | reverse complement strand
GATGCCGGAGGCAGCACCGGTCACGACCGCAACCTTGCCCTTGGCCATCACGGATAGGATGTCTGCCATGTTTTGCTCCTTTGGTCTGTCATTGTGCCGTGACGGCATATGGTATGGTTTTCCTGCAAGTCAAACCGTACCGCTTCATCGCCTAGATAAGGTGACAGGCCCAAATTTGCATCCGTCGGATGCGGACCTGTCGGGCGCGTGCGTGCTCGGGCGATGATTTTGCAGTCTTCAAGAAAGTCGCGGAAGCGACTTCCAGCGGCGCGCTTGCCCTTGCACCGCGCGGGAAACCGGCTAAAAGTGCCGCCAAACCAGGGGCCCAGGTTGGTCGGGCTCGCCTTCATCAACGGACTTTATCATCATGGCACTCCCGAAAGACGTCAAAAAGGTCGTTCTCGCTTATTCCGGCGGCCTCGATACCTCGATCATCCTGAAGTGGCTGCAGACCGAACTCGGCGCTGAAGTCGTGACCTTCACTGCCGACCTTGGCCAGGGCGAAGAGCTCGAGCCGGCGCGCAAGAAGGCCGAGATGATGGGCATCAAGGAAATCTTCATTGAGGACGTGCGCGAAGAGTTCGTCCGCGATTTCGTCTTCCCGATGTTCCGTGCCAATGCCGTCTATGAAGGCGTCTATCTGCTCGGCACGTCGATTGCCCGTCCGCTGATCTCCAAGCACTTGATCGAGATCGCCAGGAAGACCGGTGCCGATGCCATTGCCCATGGCGCGACCGGCAAGGGCAATGACCAGGTTCGTTTCGAACTGTCGGCCTATGCGCTGAACCCGGACATCAAGATCATCGCACCGTGGCGCGACTGGGCTTTCAAGAGCCGCACCGATCTGCTGGCCTTTGCCGAACAGAACCAGATCCCGGTTGCCAAGGACAAGAAGGGCGAGGCGCCGTTCTCCGTTGATGCCAACCTGTTGCATTCCTCTTCCGAGGGCAAGGTTCTGGAAGACCCGTCCGTCGAGGCACCGGAATACGTGCATATGCGCACGATTTCGCCGGAAGCCGCTCCCGACAAGGCGACCGTGATCAAGGTCGGCTTCGAAAAGGGTGATGCCGTTTCGATCAACGGCGTACGCATGAGCCCTGCGACGCTGCTGGCCGAACTGAACAATTACGGTCGCGACAACGGTATCGGCCGTCTCGACCTCGTCGAGAACCGCTTCGTCGGCATGAAGTCGCGCGGCGTCTACGAGACGCCCGGTGGCACGATCCTGCTGTCGGCGCACCGCGCGATCGAATCGATCACGCTCGACCGAGGTGCAGCCCATCTCAAGGACGAGATCATGCCGCGCTACGCCGAACTGATCTATTACGGCTTCTGGTTCTCGCCGGAACGCGAAATGCTGCAGGCCCTGATCGACAAGAGCCAGGAGCATGTCGAAGGCGAAGTGACGCTGAAGCTCTACAAGGGCAATGTCATGGTCATCGGCCGTGAATCGCCCAAGTCGCTCTATTCGGATCAACTGGTCACGTTCGAAGACGACCAGGGGGCTTACGACCAGAAGGATGCGGCCGGCTTCATCAAGCTCAATGCACTGCGCCTGCGCACACTCGCCAAGCGCAATCTCGGCAAATAATTCACAGGTTCATCCCTGTTGTTGTCTTAGCCCGCCGTTTCTGACGGCGGGTTTTTTACGCCTGAAACCGGCTCGCCCGCAGAAAGCCGAGATATGCAAGAAGGGCGCCGACTTCCATGACCGGAATGATCGTGCCGAAAGCGGTCAGCGGATCGGTGAGGAGAGAGGCTGCTACGCCGCCGAGAAAGCCCGAAGCCATCTGGACGAAGCCGATCAGGGCCGCCGCCGAGCCGGCGATCTGGGGATGGGGCTGGAGCCCCGCCGTGGTGATGTAGGGAATGACGAAGGCGATGCCGAAGGAGCAGATTGCCACCGGCGCCATGATCGACAGGAAGCTCGGTTCAATCAGGCGGACGGAAAGTGCAATCAGGATGCCGCCGCCCGCTGCCATGGCCAGGCCGAGCCGCAGCGCACGCGTTTCGCCGAGACGGGGTGCCAGCAGGCGCAGTGCAACGGATCCCGAAAAGAAGAAGCCCGATTGCATCAGCATGCCGACACCGAACTGCGCCGGCGTCAGGCCGACCCGGTCGATCAGAACGAAGGGCAGCATGGTGGACTGCGCATAGAGGGCGCCGACGCAGCCGCCGAGCACGAGCGCGGCGAAGAGGACCCGCGGGTCGGCGATCAGGGTGCGATAGGCGCTGAGGATACGGTCCGGGCGGATCCTGCTGCGATCGGGGATCGCCGTCTCGCTCATTGCGAACGCAACGACGGCCGCACTGAGTATGCCGAAGCCGACCATCAGGTAGAACACGGCCTGCCATCCAGCCACGGACAAGGCGATGCCGCCCAGTGTCGGTCCGGCGGCCGGACCGACAGCAAGCATGATGCCGATCATGTTCAGTATGCGGGCGGCTTCGCTTCCGGTGAACTGATCGCGAACGATGGCGCGCGAGACGGTGACGCCAACCGAGGCGCCGATGCCCTGAACCAGTCGGCCGGCAAGCAGCAGGTCTACCGTCGGCGCCAAGGCGGCGATAAGACTGCCGGCGAGATAGATCAGCAGGAAGGCCAGGGTCGCCTTGCGTCTGCCGAAGGCATCGGAAATCGGCCCGGCGGCAAGCTGTGCCACGGCGAAGCCGGCGAAATAGAGCGAAAGGCTGAGCTTGATCGCCGAACTCGTGGTGTCGAAGGCGGTGACGAGCTGGGGCATGGCCGGCGTGTATATCGCCATGGAGACCGGGCCTATGGCCGTCAAAAGCGCGCCGATCAGCGAGGTTCGCCTCTCGCTCATGCGAGCATGTGTCATGTGAGCGGCTTTCGGCTGCTGGTGGGATTCAGGCGTTTCGGGCCGCAGCGCGACCGACCGGATGCAGCCCGGCGATGCAGACATAGTGCGGGAGGCCGGTGAAGGCGAGATCTTTTCGATGTTTACGCCGCGGCGAGAATGGTCCGGATCGCGAATGCGATCAGCTGGTGCGGTCGAAGAAATCCAGAACCTTGGCATAGGCGTCGGCGTTGTCGAGATTGCCGATCATTTCGGCGAGCGCATGCTGGGTGCGGTAGTATTCGGCATAGTCGAATTCAGTATTGTCGGTTAGGTTGGACAGATCCGCGACATTGCCGTGGCGGTCGACCGCCTGAAGCGGCAATTCGGTCGACAGTTCTCGATAGGTATCCTCGTCGATTTCAGCCCGATCGAAACTTTCGACGGCGATTTCGCGCAGTCGGCGCGGTGTCATGCTGGCAAAGACAGAAAGTGCTTCCTCGAATGTCTCGCGTTCTCGCGAGACCATGGGCTTCGGCGAGAGCTCGCTCAGACTTACCTCTTGCTGGAGGTTGCTTTCCTTGACCTTCAGAGACGGGCCGCCAATCGGCCGTATTGGAAACACTTCCATGGGACACACCATCCTTTCATAGGATAGATCGATCTATCTCCCAGTTCTAATTTTCGTCAACGTTGATGGAACAAAGTTGTGGGTCATATTGATTTTTGTTCACTGCTTTTTGTGTGCTTGTCATCTGTTCGTCGCGATAGCATACCGGATGAACGTGCTTCGCAGATCGGAAGCGCCACCGAAGGAGATGCTGATGACCGGTTCCCCCGTCTATAATCCTGCCGTTGTCGAATGGACGGGCCCGCATGGCCTGCCGAAGTTCGAGGAGGTTGCGGATGGTGATTTCGCACCAGCCTTCGAGGCGGCCTTGGCCGAGCATGATACCGAAATCGATCTGGTCGCGGACAATGCGGAAGCGCCGAGCTTTGAAAACACCATTGTCGAGCTGGAATTGGCCGGCGATAATCTTTCGCGCGTATCGGCGCTGTTCTGGAACCGGGCGGGTGCGCATACCAATCCCGCCATTCAGGCGCTGGAGCGCGAGATCGCGCCGAAGATGTCACGCCACTATTCGAAGATCGGCATGAATGCCGCGCTGTTTCAGCGGATCGACGCGCTGTGGAACGCACGGGACGAGCTTGGCTTGTCGCTGGAGCAGACCCGCGTATTGGAACGGCACTGGAAGGGTTTCGTCAAATCGGGCGCCAAGCTTCCGAAGGCTGAGCAGGAGCGTCTTGCGGCGATCAATGAACGATTGGCAAGCCTGGGGGCGCAATTCGGCCAGAACGTGCTTGCGGATGAAAGTTCGTGGACGCTGCCGCTGGCGGGCGAGGATGACCTTGCAGGCATTCCGGGTTTCCTGCGCGATGCCATGGCCTCGGCCGCGGCCGCCCATGCGGGTGGGCACGCCTATGTCGTGACACTGTCGCGCTCGATCATTGAACCCTTTTTGACGTTTTCCGAGCGCCGCGATCTGCGCGAGACAGCGTTTAAAGCCTGGACGGCCCGTGGCATCAATGGCGGCGCGACCGACAATCGCCAGATCGTCAAGGAGACGCTGGCGCTGCGGGCCGAAAAGGCTGCGCTTCTGGGATATGACAACTTTGCCTGCCTGAAGCTCGACAATACCATGGCGAAAACGCCCGACGCGGTAAACGGGCTGCTGATGCAGGTGTGGGAGAGGGCCGTGAAGCAGGCCGAGGGCGAGGCGCGTGAACTGGCCGAGCTGATCGCCGAGGAGGGCCGCAACCACGAGGTTGCCCCATGGGACTGGCGTCACTATGCCGAAAAACTGCGCGCCCGCAAATTCAACTTCTCCGAAGCCGAGCTGAAGCCCTATCTGCAGCTTGAGAAGGTCATCGAGGCCTGTTTCGATGTTGCGGGCCGCATCTTCGGCATCAAGGCCGTGCCGATGACGGGTGTCGCCGGCTATCACCCCGACGTGCGGGTCTTCGAGATCCGCGACCGCGCGGATCGGCTCGTTGCGCTGTTCCTCGGCGATTATTTCGCCCGCCCCTCGAAGCGTTCGGGTGCATGGATGAGTTCGTTCCAGTCGCAGCACCGGCTGACGCTGAAGAATGGACATGTCGGCGAAATCCCGATCATCTACAATGTCTGCAATTTCGCCAAGCCGGAGCCGGGCCGGCCTGCGCTTCTGTCGCTCGATGATGCCCGAACGCTGTTTCACGAATTCGGCCATGCTGCCCATGGCATGCTGTCGAACGTGACCTATCCGTCGGTATCGGGCACCAGCGTCTCGCGCGATTTCGTCGAGTTGCCGTCGCAGCTCTACGAACATTGGCTGATCGTGCCGGACATCCTGAAGACCTATGCCGTGCATTTCGAGACCGGCGCGCCGATGCCGCAGGCCCTTCTCGACAAGGTGCTGGCGGCTCGAACCTTCAATGCAGGCTTCAATACCGTCGAGTTCACCTCTTCGGCGCTGGTCGACATGGCGTTTCATACGCAAGGGGCCATCGAAGATCCGATTGCCGTGCAGAACGCGGTCCTGGCAAAAATCGGCATGCCTGCGTCCATCGTGATGCGCCACGCCACGCCGCACTTCCAGCACGTTTTTTCCGGCGACGGCTATTCGGCCGGCTACTATTCCTACATGTGGTCGGAAGTTCTGGACGCGGACGCGTTTTCCGCCTTCGAGGAAACCGGCAATGCGTTCGATCCGGAAACGGCCAGAAAACTCAAGGAAAACATCTACTCCGTAGGCGGCTCGATCGATCCGGAAGATGCCTACAAGGCCTTCCGTGGACGAATGCCGACACCTGAGGCAATGCTGAAGAAAAAGGGGCTGGCGGCTTAGTCAGCCTGCAAGAAAAGGCGATTTTTCTGCGCCGTCGGTAACCATTGAACCGGTGCCGACGGTTTCCCCTCTTTCGCAATTGCAAAAAAAGGGTTATGAGCGGCCCAAAGTAACAGGCGCGCCACCGGCACTTCACCGGCATTTGCACCAAAGCCACCAGAGATCCTTATCATGAAAATGCGCAACATCGCGATTATCGCGCACGTCGACCATGGCAAAACAACACTCGTCGACGAGCTCCTCAAGCAGTCCGGCTCGTTCCGCGACAACCAGCGCACGGTTGAGCGCATGATGGACTCGAACGACCTCGAAAAAGAGCGCGGCATCACCATTCTCGCCAAGGCGACGTCGATCGAGTGGAAGGGTCACCGCATCAACATCGTCGACACCCCCGGCCACGCCGACTTCGGCGGCGAAGTCGAGCGCATCCTGTCGATGGTGGACGGCGCGATCGTTCTGGTCGACTCGTCCGAAGGCCCGATGCCGCAGACCAAGTTCGTCGTTGGCAAGGCGCTGAAGGTTGGCCTGCGCCCGATCGTCGCGATCAACAAGATCGACCGTCCGGACGGCCGCCACGAAGAAGTCATCAACGAAGTCTTCGACCTGTTTGCCAATCTCGACGCCACCGACGAACAGCTCGACTTCCCGATCCTCTACGGTTCGGGTCGCGATGGCTGGATGAACGTCAACCCGGACGGTCCGAAGGACCAGGGCCTGGCGCCGCTGCTCGACCTGGTTCTGGAGCATGTTCCCGAGCCGAATGTCGGCGAAGGTCCGTTCCGCATGATCGGCACGCTGCTGGAAGCCAACCCCTTCCTCGGCCGTATCATCACCGGCCGTATCGCTTCCGGCTCGATCAAGCCGAACCAGTCCGTCAAGGTTCTCAGCCAGGATGGCAAGACCGTTGAAACCGGCCGTATCTCGAAGATCCTCGCGTTCCGCGGCATCGAGCGTCAGCCGATCGAAGAAGCCCATGCCGGCGACATCGTCGCCATCGCAGGTCTGTCCAAGGGCACGGTTGCCGACACGTTCTGTGATCCGTCCGTTACCGAAGCGATGACCGCACAGCCGATCGATCCGCCGACCGTTACCATGTCCTTCCTCGTCAACGACAGCCCGCTGGCCGGTACCGAAGGTGACAAGGTCACTAGCCGTGTTATCCGCGACCGTCTGTTCAAGGAAGCCGAAGGCAATGTTGCGCTGAAGATCGAAGAATCGGACGGCAAGGATTCGTTCTTCGTATCGGGTCGCGGCGAATTGCAGCTGGCCGTTCTGATCGAAACCATGCGTCGCGAAGGTTTCGAACTTGCCGTGTCGCGTCCGCGCGTCGTCATGCACAAGGACGAAGACGGCAACGTGATGGAGCCGATCGAAGAAGTCGTCATCGACGTCGATGAAGAGCATTCCGGCATCGTCGTCCAGAAGATGTCCGAGCGCAAAGCCGAAATGGCCGAGCTTCGCCCGTCCGGCGGCAGCCGCGTTCGCCTGAAGTTCTTCGCGCCGACCCGCGGCCTGATCGGCTACCAGTCGGAACTTCTGACCGACACGCGCGGCACGGCCATCATGAACCGTCTGTTCCATGATTATCAGCCTTACAAGGGCGAAATCGGCGGCCGTACCAATGGCGTGCTGCTGTCGAACCAGTCCGGCGAAGCTGTTGCCTATGCCATGTTCAACCTGGAAGACCGCGGCCCGATGATCATCGAGCCAGGCGAAAAGGTTTATGCCGGCATGATCATCGGCATTCATAGCCGCGACAACGACCTCGAGGTCAACGTGTTGAAGGGCAAGCAGCTCACCAACATCCGTTCGGCCGGCAAGGACGAAGCCGTCCGTCTGACCCCGCCGATCCGCATGACGCTCGACCGCGCCCTGTCGTGGATCCAGGACGACGAGCTGATGGAAGTGACGCCGAAGAACATTCGTCTGCGCAAGACCTATCTCGATGCCAACGACCGCAAGCGTTTCGGCAAGGCGAAGATCGCCTGATTGTCGAATTGCAGTCTTGATTGTTTTGAACCCTGGCAGAAATGCCGGGGTTTTTGTTTGTGCATGGGATCTGTCAGTGCTTGCGAGATGGGTTAAAAAAGCGTTAAATTTCGGTCTGTGGTCCTGATGATGGGACCGGAAATCGACTGACGGATGAGCCGTTGCGTGATTTCCGCGAGGACGAGAGTCACGTTATGAAGACGTTGTCGATTGATATGCGCCTTGCTGGTCCCCGCGATGGGGCGGCGATTGCCGAAGCCCATCGCAGCGCCTGGCAGCATGCCTATTCCGGCATCATTCCCCATCGTGCTCTGACCCGGATGATCGAGCGGCGGGGTGAAGCCTGGTGGCGCAAGGCGACGCGCGGGCCGGCCACGATCCTGGTCGTGGAAGTGGCGGGTGTTGTCGCCGGTTATGCCTCTCTCGGCCTCAACCGTGCCCGTTCGCTACCCCATGAAGGCGAGATCTACGAGATCTATCTGCGTCCGGAATATCAGGGCATTGGCCTTGGCTATGCGCTGTTCAACGAGGCGCGTCGGCTGCTGAAATCGCTCGGCTGCGACGGCATGGTCGTCTGGTGCCTTGAAGACAGCGAGATCGCTGCCGGCTTCTTCCGCTCGAATGGCGGTGTCGACACGGTCGAAGGCATGGAAGATTTCGACGACGTGCATCTGAAGAAGCTCGGCTTCGTCTGGAACTGAGTTGCAACGTGCGAGCAGCGGCCAGAAGGCCGCGTCAACCGGAATATATCGGGGCGTTCTACTGCCCTGGCACCTGACATGTTGTCGGTTTGACCTCTGCCTCCCTTTACCATTCTGAAGCTTCGCCCAAAGCCGTGTTGCAATGCGCCATTTTTCGCTTTAGGAAACGCGGGATTTCAACACTCCCACGGGGTCCAAAATGCGCATCGATGCAATTGCCATTGGCAAGAATCCGCCGGAAGACATCAACGTTATCGTTGAGGTTCCGGTTGGCGGTCAACCGATCAAGTATGAAATGGACAAGGAAGCCGGCACGCTTGTGGTCGACCGCTTCCTCTACACCCCGATGACCTATCCGGGTAACTACGGTTTCGTGCCGCACACGCTCTGCCTCGACGGCGATCCGCTGGATGTGCTGATCTGCAATACGCGCCCACTGGTGCCGGGTTGCGTCATCAACGTCCGCCCGATCGGCGTCATGCTGATGGAAGACGATGGCGGCATGGATGAGAAGATCCTTGCTGTTCCGGTACCGAAGCTGACCCGCCGTTATGACAAGATCACCAACTATACCGACCTGCCGGAAATCACGCTGAAGCAGATCCAGCACTTTTTCGAGCACTACAAGGATCTCGAGCCGGGCAAGTGGGTCAAGATCGGCGGCTGGCGCGACGTGGATGTCGCCAAGCAGCTGATCCTCGAATCGATCCAGCGCGCAACGGAAGAAAAGAAGTAAGGCGTCAGCGCGCCAGAACAGCCTCAAGCTTTCCTGCCAAATCCTCCGGGTCGCCATCGATCCGGAGGATTTTTTGTCTGGATGTATCGCCGGATATAACCGCGATCGATGACTTGGGGCAGCGCAGCGTCTTTGAGACCAGCGCGATCAGGGCCTTGTTGGCCTTTCTTTTTTCCGGAACGGCCGTGACCCTGGCTTTCAGATAGACCTGCCCGTCAGCCGAGATGTCGGCGCCCTCCACCATGTCGCGCCGGCCATTCGGCGTCAGCCGTATGGCGAGCAGCAGATGGTCGGCGCTGACCCGGTAGGGCTTGTTCACGCCACCAGCGGGTAGATCGTGTTCCACAGCAGCGAGCGGGCGAAGAAGATCAACACCAGCACAACGATCGGCGAGATGTCGATGCCGCCAAGATCGGGCATGAAACGGCGGATCGGCCGGAGCACCGGCTCGGTGACATTGTAGAAGAACGAGCCGAGCGAAGCGACGAAGCGGTTGCTCGAATTGATGACGTTGAAGGCATAGAGCCACGAGAAGATCGCGCTGCCGATCAGAATCCAGGTGAAGATGCTGAGTACGAGATCGATGGTTTGAAATAGCGCAAGCATTCAAGTCTCCATTTCTTGGTTGACAGAGATGTAGACATTGGCGACTTAACGGACAAGTGGATCGGGCGCCCGCATTCGAAATCATGTTTAACGGGCTCGTTTGTCCCGCTGTTTCTGAAAGTTTTCGACATGACCCCTTCTTCCGCCGGCGACCGCTTTGCTGCGTTCCGGCACAAGTCTTATACGCGCTTCTTCTTTGCCCGTTTTCTGGGTGCCTTTGCCACCCAGATTCTCAGCGTCTCGGTTGGCTGGCAGATGTATGACCAGACCGGCAGCGCCTTCTATCTCGGCTTGATCGGCCTGGTGCAGTTTCTTCCCGCGCTGCTGCTGATCCTCGTCACCGGCTCAGTCGCCGATCGCTACAATCGTCGAGCTATCGTTGCAGCCTGCATGGTGTTGAGTTCGCTTTGCGCGGCGGCGATGCTGGGACTGACGCTGGCGGATGCCTTCGAGCCGACGATCGTCTTTGCCATTCTCGTCCTATTCGGGATTGAGCGGGCGTTTGCCGCGCCGGCTGTCCAGTCCCTGGCACCCAATCTGGTGCCGATCGCGGATCTTGCCAATGCTGTCGCCTGGAATTCGTCGTCCTGGCAGACGGCATCGATCATCGGTCCTGTTGCCGGCGGCCTGCTTTATGGCGCAAGCCCTGTTCTTGCCTATTCGACGTCGCTGGCGTTTTTCCTCGGGGCCGCCGTTCTGGTCATCCTGGTGGAGCGGCCCGCCCAGCGCATGTCGAACAAGGCCGTCACCAAGGATACGCTGCTGGCCGGCTTTCGGTTCATCTTCGGCGAGAAGATCGTACTCGGAGCGATCTCGCTTGATCTGTTTGCGGTTCTGCTTGGCGGTGCTGTTGCACTCATGCCGGTGTTCGCACGGGACATCCTGACGCTGGGGCCATGGGGCCTCGGTCTGCTGCGCGCTGCGCCGGGCATCGGCGCCATCCTTGTTGCCATTGCGCTTGCGAGTTACCCGGTCCGCCACAATGCCGGTGTGTTCATGTTCGTCGGCGTGGCCTTGTTCGGTGCCGGAACGATCATGTTCGGCCTGTCGCAAACCGCCTGGGTGTCCATCCTCGCTCTGATGCTGATGGGGGCGGCCGATATGGCGTCGGTCTATGTGCGCGAAACGCTGATTGCGCTCTGGACGCCGGATGAGGTGCGTGGCCGCGTCAACGCGGTCAACATGGTGTTTGTCGGGGCGTCGAACGAGCTTGGCGAGTTTCGCGCCGGCACGATGGCGCATTTCATCGGTCCGGTCGCAGCCGTGGTCGTCGGCGGTGTCGGCACCCTGGCCGTTGCAGGGCTCTGGGCTTTCGGCTTTCCACAATTGCGCAAGATCGACAGCCTTGAAGCGCCGGAGCCTCAGACGGTCAAGTGAGCCTTCTCGAAGATCAGATCGAGAAAATTCGATAGCCAGGCGCGAAGCGGCGCATCAAAGATCATCCGTCCGTCCAGATGGTCGCGCCCCTGTTGGGCGTTCGGCAGGACAAAGCGATGGGCGCCATGCACGACCCAGCGGTGCATCATCGCCCGGGTCAGTTCGGCGTGGAACTGGACGCCCCAGGCGTTCTGGCCGTAGCGGAAGGCCTGGTTCGGATAGATGTCGCCTTCCGCCAGGAGTTTGGCGCCATGCGGCAGGCTGAAGCCTTCGCGGTGGAAGTGGTAGACCATCTGCGGCCAGTGCATCAGCAGGCGGCCATGCTCCGTCGGCCGGATCGGATACCAGCCGATCTCGGTGCGTTGCTCCCGGTCGGCCTCCACCTTGCCGCCGAGTTGGCGCGCCAGCATCTGGGCGCCGAGGCATATGCCGAGATAAGGCTTGTTTTCCTTGAGCGGTATATCGAGCCAGTCGATCTCGCGCTTGACGAAGTCGTCCGGATCGTTGGCACTCATCGGACCGCCGAAGACGACGGCACCGGCGTGGCTGGCCAAGGTGCCGGGCAGTTTTTCCCCGAGCACCGGCCGACGGATGTCTAGAGGATAGCCCTTTTCTTCCAGCATCTGTCCGACACGACCGGCACTGGAGCGTTCCTGATGCAGGACGATCAGAACAGGTTGTTTGTGGGTTGCGCGCGCCGGGTCA
>ERZ1034377.292-NODE-292-length-11867-cov-79.587108_pt1 | contig 11867 bp, 14 predicted proteins | sample MGYA00520584_ERZ1034377 | MGnify/ENA primary metagenome ERZ1034377 (study PRJEB33736, sample SAMEA104288464) | Azolla filiculoides | biome: Urban; feature: water surface; material: ditch water | place: Netherlands | collected 2014 ... | reverse complement strand
GGAGACAATATAGTGGTAATGAACATGGCATACTCCAAGGAATTGGTGTAGTCAGTTGTGTATATGTGAATCCTAAATTTCAAAGATTTGGGGTAATAGATTACCGCATTTTTAATGCTGATGTGGATGGTAAAACCAAGATAGACCATGTGAAAGATATGCTGCAAAACCTGGTGTATCATCAGCTTTTCCCATTTGGTAGGGTTTTGATGGACACATGGTATGCAGTAAACAGTTTCATGCTTTATATTGATAGCTTAGACAGAATTTATTATTGCCCCTTAAAAAAGAATCGGTTAGTTGATGATACATTTGCCAAAGGAAAAGATAAACCTATTGAATTATTAGAATGGAGTACTGAAGAGTTAGAATATGGTAAAATTATAAAAATTAAAGGGTTTCCCGCTCAGAAAAAAGTGAAACTATTCCGGGTTGCTATTTCTACCAACAGAACGGATTATGTCGCTACTAACGATTTATCTCAAAGTTCTACGAATTTTGTACAAGAGGTGTGTAAAATTCGTTGGAGAACCGAGGATTTTCACCGAGAGATTAAACAAATAACTGGTATTGAATCTTGTCAATGTCGTAAAGCTAGGTTTCAAAGAAATCATATTGCTTGTGAAATGTTGGTTTGGATTAGATTAAAGAATTTAGCCTATCAAACTGGTCAAACTGTTTATCAAAACAAGCATAGATTCCTTTCTAATTATTTAATTCAGCAACTAAAACGCCCAAGTCTTCCTATGTGCTTGGTTTGAGTTCAATTGTTCCGTGCCAGGGCTACATCCTACCCGCTATTTGTACCAGTTGCGTAAGTCCTGATACATAATTTATGATCTTATCTGCGTAACAGCTTATCTACGAGATGTTACGCCAATAAGAGCGCGGCTCAACTAACAAATGAACGAAATCTGTAGCTTGATTTAGCATTAGCCTAACCCAACATTAACTTATATTGGTTTAAACCTAGACTAACTAACAAAGATCTCTAAAATGACACAACAAGAATTATTAAATGAATTTTCATCCCTTCCCTTGAAGCACAGCGTCAAGTGTTCGAATTTATTGCTTTTTTACTACAAAGATATCATCTAGTTGAACCTGCTACTCAGTCACTAGATATTGACTTAATAAATGATGGATTTATTGGGATGTGGAGCGAACGTCAAGATTTAACAGAGAGCAACGCTTGGGTGCGTAGTGTTATAAAAAACGAGTGGTAAGACTCCCATAACTAACTCGACTATTGTTGATACTGATATCATCATTGATGTTGGTCGCGGTGTGATCCAAGCAGTAAGTTTAAACCTATTACCATATCCATAAATTTGATAAGCCCTAACTGATAGTTGAATACTCAACAATAAAAATATGGAACTATATTTAATTAGTCATGGCATCGCCGAAGAACATCAACCATCGCTAAAAGATGAATAACGTAAGCTAACCAAAGAAGGAAGAGAAAAAACCGAAAAAGTAGCCTAAAAATTATTAAAACTGGATCTAAATTTTGATTTAATTCTCACCAGTCCCCTAGTCCGAGCACACGAAACAGCAGAAATACTCATAGCCGTGGGACTCTCTTCTCAATTAGAAATATCTCACCATCTCACCTTTGAAGGAAATATCAAAAATCAGCTCACAAACTGCTTAGAACCAAGAAATTATACTCAACAAACTACCATAGCATTAGTAGGATATGAGCCGTGTTTGAGCAGTTGGGCAGAAATTCTCCTCTGTGGGGAAGCAAAAGAACGCCTCGTCCTTAAAAAAGCAGGTATGATCGGAATAAAACTACCAGATGGTGGTTCTCCTTTGGATCGTAGTCAAATGTTCTGGTTGACACCACCCAAGTATCTGCTATAACAGTTTTTGGACCTTTCGCATAGAATAGTTGTTAAATCGGCAACTGTTATGGTGAAAATAATCTCTGGTGAGTTAGCGTGTTCAGATATTTCACAAAGCAAATGGTGTAGCCATGACGGTGTGCGAATACAAGCCTGGTTTAGAAGGCATTCCCGCAGCCCAATCGAGTATTAGTTATGTAGATGGGCAAAAGGGAATACTGGAGTATCGTGGCATTCGGATTGAGGAATTAGCAGAAAGAAGTACATTCTTAGAAACTGCTTATCTCTTAATCTGGGGTGAATTGCCAAACAAGGAAGAATTGGCGGCTTTTGAAGATGAAGTTTGTACCCACAGGCGGATAAAATACCGCATTCGGGATATGATGAAATGCTTCCCCGAAAGCGGTCATCCAATGGATGCTCTACAAGCCTCTGCTGCTGCCTTGGGTTTATTTTATTCTCGTCGTGACTTACATAACCCTGTCTATATTCGGAATGCAGTAGTACGTTTAGTAGCGATAATTCCCACAATGGTAGCGGCTTTCCAGTTGATGCGGAAGGGTAATGATCCGGTAAAACCAAGGGATGATTTGGATTATGCCGCCAACTTCTTGTATATGCTCAATGAGAAAGAACCCGATCCGTTAGCAGCGCGAATTTTTGACATCTGTTTGATTCTGCACGTTGAGCATACAATGAATGCTTCTACCTTCAGTGCGAGAGTTACAGCTTCTACCTTAACTGACCCTTATGCTGTGGTTGCCAGTGCGGTAGGTACTTTAGGCGGTCCGCTGCATGGTGGTGCTAACGAAGAAGTTATTGAGATGTTGGAAGAAATTAGCTGTGTGGATAATGTCCGTTCCTACATAGAAGATCGTCTGCAAAAGAAGGCGAAAATTATGGGGTTTGGACACCGTGTATATAAGGTAAAAGATCCACGGGCAACTATCTTACAACGATTGGCAGAGCAACTGTTCGATAAGTTTGGCTACGATAAGTATTATGAAGTTGCTCAAGAAGTAGAATGGGTAATGGCCGAGAAAGTCGGCAGCAAAGGGATTTATCCTAATGTTGACTTTTACTCTGGGCTCGTGTATAGGAAAATGGGAATTCCCACGGATTTATTTACACCTGTATTTGCGATCGCTCGTGTGGCTGGTTGGTTAGCACACTGGAAAGAACAACTTGCAGAAAACCGGATTTTCCGTCCTACCCAAGTTTATAACGGTCGTCACGAAATCACTTACACTCCCATCGACAAGCGTTAACCAGCTTGAAAATAGTTGACTCTTAACAGGTGACAGGTGACAGTTCAGAGGAATTTTCCCGCAATTAGGTGACAAGAAACCAATTTTAGATTTGAGATTTGGGATTAACGCCCAACAGTGGACAGATTGATAAGTGTCATCTGTCTGATAAAGTGGGCTTGCACTTAAATATCTCAACTCGATAATCTTAAAATTGTTGCTGTACTTCAATTATCACAGCCATCAGTGCCGGAAAATAAGACAATTTAGTCGGAAGTATTAGGAGTTCAGGAGTTAAAAGCAGAAATTTCACATCTGCTCCCCCCATCTCCCTCATCCTCCCCATCCTCTTCTTTCTTAATCCCAACCATAAGCAGAAGTTGTCATCTTGGTTAATGGGGTGAAAACCATCCCAGGATATACTAAACTCATGGATTGGTAACAAATCTACAATTAGGCATCATCTCGGCAGAGATTATCAACCAGTGAATTTACAGTGATTAACTCAACTAGTTGTGATTCACCATGACTTGAAGATTTAAAGAGTAGCAAAAATGAATGCAGGAATTGACCTCCAAGGAACTTTTATTCAATCTGTCAGGGATTTAGGAATACCACCAGGGGTAGCCAAAGCGATTTGGATGCCATTACCAATGGTCCTGATGCTGATTGGTGCAACGGTGGGCGTACTGGTTGCGACCTGGCTAGAACGGAAAATTTCTGCTGCGGCACAGCAACGAATTGGCCCTGAATATCAAGGGCCTTTTGGGTTGTTAGTGCCTGTAGCAGATGGTCTGAAGCTAATCTTTAAAGAAGATATCGTCCCAGCAAAAGCAGATCGCTGGCTTTTTACTCTTGGCCCAGTAATTGTGGTAATCCCGGTATTCTTGTCGTTTCTGATTGTCCCTTTTGGGGAGAATATCGTCATTACCAATGTGGGGATGGGAGTCTTTTTATGGATTGCATTGTCTAGTATTCAGCCAATTGGCTTGTTGATGGCAGGCTACGCATCCAATAATAAATACTCTCTATTGGGTGGTTTACGGGCAGCAGCACAGTCAATTAGTTATGAAATTCCATTGGCGCTGAGTGTGTTAGCGATCGCAATGATGTCTAATAGCCTCAGCACGGTTGATATCGTCAATCAGCAATCTAATTTTGGCATTCTCGGTTGGAACATTTGGCGACAACCATTGGGTTTCATAATCTTTTGGATTGCCGCTTTAGCAGAATGCGAACGCTTACCCTTTGACTTACCCGAAGCAGAAGAAGAACTAGTAGCAGGGTATCAAACCGAATACTCAGGCATGAAATTTGGTTTATTTTACCTGGGTTCTTACATTAACCTGATCCTTTCTTCTTTGCTAGTAGCAATTTTATACTTGGGTGGTTGGCATTTTCCTGTCCCTATAGATTTACTGGGTAATGTGCTAGGAGTAAGTCCTAACAACCCTGTACTCCAAGTAGTAACAGCCGCTTTAGGCATTACCATGACCGTACTCAAAGCCTATTTTCTAGTATTTTTGGCCATCCTCATCCGTTGGACAGTACCACGGGTAAGAATTGACCAATTACTAGATTTAGGATGGAAGTTCTTGCTACCAGTTGGTTTGGTTAATCTCCTATTAACCGCAGCCCTAAAATTAGCTTTTCCCTTCGCCTTTGGTGGCTAATAGGGGACTGGGGATATTAAAGTCAAAAGTCAAAATTAGAAAAGTCATGACTAATGACTAATGACTAATGACTAATGACTAATGACTAATCACCAATCATCTATCATCTATCACCTGAAAAGAGTAGAGACACAAATAATGCTAAAGTTCCTCAAACAAGTTGGTGATTACGCCAAAGAAGCATTACAATCAGCGCGTTACATTGGGCAAGGTTTATCTGTCACCTTTGACCACATGCAGCGTCGTCCTATTACCGTACAGTATCCCTATGAAAAATTGATTCCTGGGGAACGGTTTCGGGGTAGGATTCACTATGAATTTGACAAATGCATAGCTTGTGAAGTTTGTGTGCGTGTTTGTCCCATTAACCTCCCTGTAGTTGATTGGGAAATGGACAAAGCCACCAAAAAGAAAAAACTCAAACACTACAGTATTGATTTCGGAGTTTGCATCTTCTGTGGTAACTGCGTGGAATACTGCCCCACTAACTGCCTATCCATGACAGAAGAATACGAGCTTGCTAGCTATGATCGCCATGAATTGAACTACGATAACGTAGCACTAGGACGACTGCCTTACAAGGTAACAGACGATCCAATGGTGACACCCTTGCGCGAACTGGTTTACCTACCTAAAGGCGTACTCGAACCCCATAGGGTACCCGCAGATGCTCCCCGTGCTGGTTCTCGTCCAGAAGACCTTGTAGAAATCAGTGAACAGTAAACAGTTAACAAACTGATAAGTATAAAAGTTCCATCGGAACATATCTACAACAGACGACTGACGACTGACAACTGACAACAGACAACAGACAACAGACAACAGACAACAGACAACTGACAACTGACAACTGACAACTGACAACTGACAACTGACAAAGGATAAAGGACAAAATAAAGTGAACCTAGCGGAAGGAGTACAAGTTATTTCATTTGGCATATTAGGTGTAATGATGATTGGGGCAGCATTGGGTGTAGTGCTGTTTTCTAACATCGTCTATTCAGCATTTTTGCTAGGTGGTGTATTCATCAGCATGGCTGGACTATACCTGTTGCTAAATGGTGATTTTGTCGCAGCAGCACAAATTTTGATTTATGTGGGTGCGATTAACGTGCTGATATTGTTTGCCATTATGTTGGTCAACAAGCGTCAGGATTTTTCACCTTTACCTAGTGCTGGGTTGCGAAAAATAATTACATCTCTAGTGAGTATAGGACTGTTTGGCCTTTTAAGTACGATGGTAGTGGCAACGCCTTGGGCATATTCCTCTGTGCCTGTGGCTGGTGAAAGTTCTATAGTTTTGATTGGTGAACATTTCTTCACTGACTTTTTGCTGCCCTTTGAATTGGCTTCTATTTTGTTGCTGATGGCTATGGTGGGAGCAATTATTTTGGCTCGTCGTGAGTATTTACCAGACGAAGTACCTTCTTCTGATATGCCACAAACAATCTTAACCTTGCCAGAACGCCCCAGAGAATTGGTATCAACTGGTAGCGGTGCTGGAACTGAAGAATAGGTAATGGGGACTGGTAACTGGTGACTAGGGAGATAAATTACCCAATTACCAATTACCAATTACCAATTACCAATTACCAATTACCAATTACCAATTACCAATTACCCATCATGCAACTTCAATACTTTTTATTACTAGCAGCAGCTTTGTTTTGCATTGGCATCTATGGCTTAATTACTAGCCGTAACGCTGTGCGGGTACTGATGTCAATTGAGTTGTTGCTGAATGCTGTTAATCTGAATTTAATGGCATTTTCCAACTTTCTCGATTCAACCTTAATTAAGGGTCAAGTTTTCACAGTTTTTGTGATTACTGTGGCAGCTGCTGAAGCGGCGGTTGGGTTAGCGATAGTGCTGGCCATTTATCGCAACCGTGATACCGTCGATATGGAGCAGTTTAATCTCCTGAAATGGTAACAGTGCGTGCAACTAAAGCAGGTAATAATTGCTTATAAAGCGCGAGATTCCCAGAGTAAACGCTGGGCAGAACTCTGTGCTAAACAACTAGAATACCATCAGTGCCAAGTTTTGGTGGGGCCTAGCGGACCAAAAGATAACCCCTATCCGGTGTTTTTAGCATCCTCCAGTCAACCAATTGATTTAGCTTTGGTACTTGGTGGTGATGGTACTGTTTTGACGAGTGCGAGGCATTTAGCCCCAGCTGGTATCCCCATTCTGGGAGTGAATGTGGGAGGCCATTTGGGGTTTTTAACCGAGTCAATGGATGAGTTTCAAGATACAGAACAAGTTTGGGATCGGCTGTTTGAAGATCGTTATGCTCTCCAGCGAAGGATGATGTTGCAAGCGGCTGTATATGAGGGTGATCGGACAAACCTAGAACCGGTGACTGAACAGTTCCTCGCTTTGAACGAGTTTTGTGTAAAACCAGCTTCTGCTGACCGGATGATTACCTCAATTCTGGAAATGGAAATTGATGGTGAGGTAGTTGATCAGTATGTAGGAGATGGGTTAATTGTCTCTACTCCCACTGGTTCAACTGGTTATACGGTTTCTGCCAGTGGACCAATTATGCATGATGGCATGGAGGCAATTACTATTACACCCATTTGTCCCATGAGTCTTTCTAGTCGTCCTCTGATTTTACCCCCTGGTTCGGTGGTAAGTATTTGGCCTCTGGGTGATTATGATTTAAGTACAAAATTGTGGATGGATGGGGTTTTATCTACTTCAATTTGGCCGGGACATCGTGTTGATGTGCGAATGGCTGATTGTCGGGCTAAATTTATTGTGTTGCGGGAGAATAATTCATATTATCAAACGCTGCGGGAGAAGTTACTTTGGGCTGGTACAAGGGTTCGCTACAGTAATAATCATCGCAATTAACCAGCTATTAGCGTTTGCAAATGAAAGAAAAATGATTTTAGCCCCCGGAGATATGTTCGGGGGTTTTTTGAGGGTTCATAAGCAGAAGGTAATAGATGATGATAACATAGTTTAGGGAACTTTATAACCCCTAAGATGGAAAATTAATCTTCTTTAAGTCATACTGGGGAAAAGTCACCGGAGGCTTTAGCCTCTAGATGGCTTTCATCCCCGACTGAAAATACATAACATAGAATCCTAAAAACTTTTTGGCTGTTTAGGGTTCTATATCGGGGTTTTCAGCCTATTTCCTTATAAATGTGTATCTTATTGCCAGATTTTATTGTTCAATATGTTGATAATAAAAGTAATCTCAGCTTCATAATTATTGGGAGCATCCCAAATGTGTAAGTTTATTTTTATCTGACCATACGACTTATCTAAGGCATGAAATAAACAAACTGCAAAGGATAGAAAGAACGCGAAGGAAAGAGAGTTTCAAAGGGTTTTTGAACTAGTACAGTACGGCGTAAATAAACCAACCATTCCAAATGTCTGAAAAGCTCAAGCCGTATACATTTTGAATTTTGTCCGCGTAGGGTCTCCCAAGGAGATATTTTGTTAGGGTAGCTCTTCTGAAAGAAGCATTTTAAATTCACGGCGGTACTATACCTCTTGCAGAATTAGTTTTATGTTATAATGGTGGGTTGTCTTTGTTTTAGCCAAAAGTTAGAGTTACAGGGTTATATTGAAATTAGCAAGCCCAAAGAACACCAAAAATACATAAAATCTAAAACTCTCTATCATACCACAGAAACAATTTTGCAATAGGTATAGTAACGCCGTGATTTTTGCCTTTATTGGGATGCTCCCTAATTATTGAATATATATATTATCTCTGTTATCTGCTCTATATCTGAGTAGGATTTTTCATGCATACAGCACAATATATTGTAGGTAACGCTATCTAATAATAAGGCCTTCCTCCTGATTGCTGACCTCTATTTAGTAATTTCTTGATGGTAAAAGCCCAGGATTTATCTGTGTCATCAATTCAAAATCGTTCCACTGAGTCTCTGAAACGTCCAAAATTTAAAATCCAAAATCGGATGACCGCTGCTGTATAAGTAGGAAAACAGATGTAAATGTATTACCATATCATCTCTTCTCAACTACATCCTATTGATTTTCCCATTTTGCAAAATGACAAGTATATTGTACGACTGGCTGCAAATGAGGAAGAATTAGAATCTGTTTTCCGTTTGCGTTTTGAGGTGTTTAATTTAGAATTAGGTTTGGGATTTTCTGGTTCTAATGTTACAGCAATGGATCGAGATAAATTTGATGATGTTTGTCATCACTTGATACTTATTGCTAAACATACTGGCAAAACTATTGGTACATATAGGATGCAAAGTTATACAATGGCTGGTAAAGGTTTAGGTTTCGATTCTGCTGATATATTTAATCTTAGTAAATTTCCCGATCTTTTACTTCAGTCATCTGTAGAAGTTGGACGTGCGTGTATAGCTAAAGAATATCGGAATCTTCATACATTTTTGTTAATTTGGGAAGGATTAGCTAATTATTTGATTTGGAGTGGAAAAGAATATTTTTTTGGTTGTGCATCATTACTGACACAATGTCCTGTCCAAGCTAATTATGCTTATCATTATTTTCAGCATCATGATTTGATGCATCCAAGTATTTTAGTTGAGCCAAATTCAGAATACTCTGTGGAAATTGCTCAAGATTGTCCTAATATATATAATGTTGAGATTCCGAAGATTTTACAAGCTTATTTGAGTATTGGAGCTAAAATATGTAGTTTACCCGCTATTGACAGACAGTTTAAAACTATTGATTTTTTAATTCTATCGAATATTACTGATTTTGCGAAATTTATGTTATGGGAATAGTAATAATTCAGAATTTATCGGTAAGCAGTAATAATCCTTTAGTCTGTGACATTTTTTAGTATGTTTTGTGCCTTATTTACCTATTAATGTTTGTCACAATTAGGATGCTAATTGATGTTTTTCTCAATAAAGATTGACCGAATTCTAAACAAGTTCTCAGGCTAAATTAATTTAAATGATGGAATCATACTTGAAATTGTCCCTAAGGATAATTCTAAGGAAGTTCAAGTATGAAATTCCACCTTTTAGTTATTGTTGGTATGGTGATTTTTTTCAGCTTAGGTTGTACAAAGGAAATAAAATCAACTCCTATCAATAATCAGCCTCAGTCGGTAAAAAATATGGATAATTCAGTAGCAGCATCTGAAAGCTTTAAGACTTTGGAACACAGGATTCATGGGAAAGTGAGTTTTATTACTGAAAATGGAATTAGCTATTTAGAGTTTGACAAGAGTTTCAAAACTGAGAATAGACCAGATTTATTTTTAAATCTGTATCATTCTAATACACCGGCAAAATATGGTATTAAGGAAAAAGATTATGCACGTATTGCTCCTTTACAAAAGATTAGCGGTTCTCAACGTTATGCCTTACCTAATAATGTGAAGTTGGCAAATTTTGGTTTTTTGGCTATGTGGTGTCGCTCATTTAATGTTAGTTTTGGGTATGCGGGTTTGCCTAAATAGTTACAGCAGGAGTTAGGAGTAAAAGCCATTTGATGGTTGATTTTGGATTTTTAGTTTATCTACTTGAAGTTGCAATATGCTGTATCAGAGATGGTTGATAAAGTAAATATTAAATTGTAGGGTGCGTTATAGCAAAGCTTAATGCACCGAGGAATATGGTGCGTTACGGCTAATCCTCACTCTCTCAAATTCCCCAATCCTTACATAGCCGTAACACACTCTAGTGAATATTTAATTTATAAGTAGGCTCTCACTGGAGTGTAAATATTAATCTTTATATTTCCAATTTAATTAAATTACAACAAATCGCAAATAAACCTAAGTCTGTAAACTTGTTATCATCGAATTTTATAATCACAAACTTCTAAATACTAAAGTGAAACAAATCCACAGGTTTTGGTAGAAACTTGATATTTTTTCTTTGCGGTTACGCCTAAGTATGCGTATTACTGTGGTTTCAGCATCTTCTTTGGGAATAGGTGGACTGGCTAGTTGGACAAGTTTGAATATGGAGCAAATCTTAATTAATAGTCACAAGTATTTCAATATGATGTTATCGCGTCTGTCCCAATCTCGGGAACAGAAACGACAAGTTGTGAGTAATGTGTCTCACGAATTATGTACACATTTGACTATTATGAATGGTTATTTGCAAAGTCTTTTAAGAAGACAGAATAATTTAAATTCAGCGCAACTTGAAGCTTTATAAACTGCGTGTATGGAAACGGAAAGGACTATTAGACTTTTACAAGATTTACTTGATTTGGCTAGGGCTGATAGTGGTTATTTACATTTGCGCTGGGATGTTTGTTTACTAAATGAGTCAGTAGCAGAGGTTGGAAGTATGGCTAGTATAGCGAAAGAATGTAAGGATTGAGGTGGTGGGGTATTGACAAGTGTGATAGGTGAGGCAGAATATAGCAGTTATGGAAAAGAGGCTGGGACTAAAACTAGACAGAGAGATATTGAAGCAGTTGGGAATAGAGCAACTGGTAGAAATCATTATTGACCAGGGGAAAAGTATAGAGAACCTAACAAATAGAGTAGTAGAACTGGAAAAAGAAATAGAGAAACTCAAAGTCAGTAGAGATTTAGAGACCATAACATGATCCACACCACCCTTGGGAGAAATCCTCAAAAAAACCGAGAACAAACAACAAGAGAAACCAGAAGAAAACCAGACACGAAAAAGGAGACCAGGAGGACAACCAGGGCATAGGGGAAAAAGGAGAAAGGTGTTTGGTGGAGTAGATAGAATAGATTTGAGATAGTGGGACGGCAAGTGGGTGGATGGTGAGGTCAGGGGGAATTATTTGGCGAACCAATAAAAATCCAAACACAACAAGTAGGGGACTTGGTGGACAGGCTAATCCAAATCCAAATAGTAGAATATGAAAGATAGACGTGGATTTGCAGTGTGTGTGGGGAAACACAAAGGGCACACCGGTCACCAGAGATAGTACCGGGACAAGATATAGAAATCACAGGACAAGCTTTTTTGGGATGGATCAATAACTAGGGCCATTGACCCTATGAAAAACAACACTTCTTGTTGTGGGAACTGTGGGAACTGGGTTAAATGGAAATTGGAGTGGGAACATTAGTAGGTACCAATGAAGGAATAGATGGTCCAGTGGCTCAAAGTATTCATAGC
>ERZ1034377.289-NODE-289-length-11994-cov-3.241588_pt1 | contig 11994 bp, 7 predicted proteins | sample MGYA00520584_ERZ1034377 | MGnify/ENA primary metagenome ERZ1034377 (study PRJEB33736, sample SAMEA104288464) | Azolla filiculoides | biome: Urban; feature: water surface; material: ditch water | place: Netherlands | collected 2014 ... | reverse complement strand
ATCAGCGCTCGCATGGCATCAAGTCCGGTGTGATTGCCGATCTCGATGCGGTGGAAAACGTTGTCCGTCTCGCCGTCGATGCGGCGGAGCGGATGGCCGGCCTGACCGTCGAAAGCCTGATCGTCAATGTTTCCGCCGGCCGCATCGGTTCCGATGTCTATACGGCAACCATCGATCTCGGTGGCCAGGAAGTGGAATCGGGCGATCTGCGCAAGGTTCTCGTCGCTGCCGGCCAGCAGTCGCAGGGCAATGACCGTGCCGTTCTTCATTCGCTGCCGACAGGCTTTTCGCTTGACGGAGAGCGGGGAATCCGCGATCCCCTTGGCATGTATGGCGACGTCCTCGGCGTCGACATGCATGTGGTCACGGCCGAACGTGCAGCACTCCGCAACCTGGAGCTCTGCATCAATCGCGCCCACCTGACCGTCGAGGGTGTGGTTGCCACGCCTTATGCCAGCGGCCTTGCTGCCCTGGTCGACGACGAGGTGGAGCTCGGTTGCGCTGCGATCGACATGGGCGGCGGTATGACCACCATTTCGGTCTTTGCAGAAGGCAAGCTGATCCATACGGACGCCATCGGGATTGGCGGTCATCATGTGACCACCGATCTGGCGCGCGGGCTTTCGACCCGTATCGAGGATGCAGAACGCTTGAAGGTCGTTCACGGATCGGCTGTCGCCAATGGCGCAGACGACCGCGAGATGATTTCCGTCCCGCCGATCGGCGAGGACGACCGCGACCAGCCGACACAGGTTCCGCGGGCGCTCCTGACCCGGATCATCAGTGCGCGGATCGAGGAAACGCTCGAACTGCTGCGCGACCGGATCCAGAAGTCGGGGTTCTCTCCGGTGGTCGGCAAGCGCGTCGTGCTGACGGGTGGCGCCAGCCAGCTGACAGGCATGCCGGAAGCGGCCCGCCGTATTCTCGCCCGCAATGTGCGGATTGGTCGTCCGATGGGTGTGTCCGGTCTTCCGGCCGCCGCCAAGGGACCGGCCTTCTCCACTGCGGTCGGTCTGATGATCTATCCGCAGGTTGCGGATCAGGAAACACATGCCGGGCAGGGCGGATTGTTCTCGCCCTTCGGCAATGGAAACAGCCGCTTCGCCCGCATGGGTCAGTGGTTGAAAGAGAGTTTTTGAGTTCACCCGCCGGGCCCACAAGGTTCGGGACAGGGAAATCTGTTGAAATGACTTGGCCGGCTAGGCGATGCGGCCGGAAAAAGAAGGGACTGGTACCATGACCATCAAGCTGCAGAAGCCAGACATCACTGAGCTGAAGCCCCGGATCACCGTTTTCGGTGTCGGTGGCGGTGGCGGCAATGCCGTCAACAACATGATCACCGCTGGCCTGCAGGGCGTCGACTTCGTCGTCGCCAACACAGATGCCCAGGCGCTGACCATGACCAAGGCCGAACGGATCATCCAGCTCGGCGTCAGCGTCACCGAAGGTCTCGGCGCCGGCTCGCAGCCGGAAGTCGGCCGTGCGGCGGCTGAAGAATGCATCGACGAGATCATCGACCATCTCAACGGCACGCATATGTGCTTCGTCACCGCAGGCATGGGTGGCGGTACCGGTACCGGTGCTGCTCCAGTCGTCGCGCAGGCCGCTCGCAACAAGGGCATCTTGACTGTTGGCGTCGTCACGAAGCCGTTCCATTTCGAAGGCGCGCGTCGCATGCGGCTCGCTGAGCAGGGCATCGAGGAGTTGCAGAAGTCGGTCGACACACTGATCGTCATCCCGAACCAGAACCTGTTCCGTATCGCCAACGACAAGACCACGTTTGCCGACGCCTTCGCGATGGCAGACCAGGTTCTCTACTCGGGCGTTGCCTGCATCACCGACCTGATGGTCAAGGAAGGCCTGATCAACCTCGACTTCGCCGACGTCCGTTCGGTTATGCGCGAAATGGGCCGAGCAATGATGGGCACCGGCGAGGCTTCCGGCCAGGGCCGTGCCATGCAGGCTGCAGAAGCTGCGATCGCCAACCCGCTGCTCGACGAAACCTCGATGAAGGGCGCGCAGGGCCTGCTGATCTCGATCACCGGTGGTCGTGACATGACGCTCTTCGAAGTCGACGAAGCTGCGACCCGCATTCGCGAAGAAGTCGATCCGGATGCCAACATCATCCTCGGCGCGACCTTCGACGAAGCGCTGGAAGGCATCATCCGCGTCTCCGTCGTTGCCACCGGCATCGACCGTGCGGCACTCGCAAGCAAGGGCTTCGAAGCAGCCCCGCTGGCAAAGCCGGTTATGCGTCCTTCCGCGGCCGTTGCTTCGGCGCCGGCCGCATATCAGCCTGCAATGACGCAGGCCCCCAAGACCGTTGTTGATCCGGTCGCAGAAACCATCCGTTCGGCAGAAGCTGAAATGGAACGGGAACTTGAAATCGCAATCGCTCGTCAGGCTATCTCCCAGCCGCAGGCTGCTGCCGAATCGGAATTCCGTCCGGCCAGCCGCCTGTTCGGTGCTCCGGCACAAGACGTTGCTCCTGCCCCGGCACCACGCATGGCCGAACCGATGATGGCTCCGGCTCCTGTCGTTTCGCAGCCGGCTCCGGTCGCGCATGCTCCGGTCTATCATGCTCCCGTTGCTCCGGCACCGATGCAGGCGGATCAGATGGCTGCTGCCCCGCGCATGGCTCCGGAACCGGCACGCATGCCGAAGGTCGAAGACTTCCCGCCGGTTCTGCGGGCTGAAATCGACCATCGCTCGCAGACCGCTGCTCCGGCTGCCCAGGACGAACGTGGCCCGATGGGTCTGTTGAAGCGGATCACCAATTCGCTCGGCCGCCATCAGGACGAAGAGCCGGTTGTCGGCGACATGACCGGCTCGGCGCCTGCCGCGCCGCAGCAGCGTCGTCCGCTTTCGGCTGAAGCCAGCCTCTACGCTCCGCGTCGCGGCCAGCTCGACGATCAGGGCCGCACGACACCTGCGACCCGCACGTCGAACGAAGACGACCAGCTGGAAATCCCGGCCTTCCTACGCCGCCAGACTAACTGATCAGCGCTTCTGATCGCTTACGGAACCCGGGCCAAAAGCCCGGGTTTTTTGCTTTTGGAAATGGCAGTATGCGTGTGGCTTTTCTCGTGCTTTTTCAATCCGGTAGTTTCGTTACAGTCGGAAAGAAACAGTGATTTGGCTTGGGGCAGCTACCTCCGTATGTATGGATGCGAAACAGGGCTCATCGAGTCCTCGGAAAATACCAATTGGTGCATGAAGCTTTCTTTTGGAGGCAAGCGCCAAGTTAGATAAGGCATTCGGAATGGCAATTGCTTTGCTCGGATTTCAGACGACGATCGCGTCTCCGCTCTCTGTCACGGGTATTGGTGTGCATTCCGGTCGCGAAGTCACGATCACCCTGCAGCCGGCGGAAGCCGGTACTGGTATCGTGTTCAGCCGTCAGCATGATGACGGCTCGACCAGTGAATACCGTGCCGTCTCGGCCCATGTCGGCAATACCGATCTCTGCACCGTTCTGGGTACGTCCGCGACCCGTTCGATCGCAACGATCGAGCATGTGATGGCGGCGCTGTATGCGTTCGGTCTCGACAACCTCATCGTCGAAGTCGATGGCGCCGAGATGCCGATCATGGACGGAAGCTCGGAGGTTTTCATCGATGCCATCGAACAGGTTGGAATCACCAATCTGGGCGTGAAGCGCCGCTATATCCGTGTGACCAAGCCGGTTCGCATCGAGGCGGGGGCTTCCTGGGCGGAGTTTCATCCTTACGATGGCACACGCTTCGAAGTGGAAATCGATTTCGACAGCAAGCTGATCGGCCGCCAGAAATGGCAGGGTGACCTGACGGCTTCAACCTTCAAGACCGAGCTTTCTCGCGCTCGCACCTTCGGCTTCATGCGTGACGTCGAACGCCTTTGGGCCGCAGGTTTTGCACTGGGCTCGTCGCTGGAAAATTCCGTTGTGATTTCGGACGATGATACCGTGATCAATGTCGAAGGCCTTCGCTACGAAGACGAGTTCGTTCGTCACAAGACGCTGGACGCTGTTGGCGACCTGGCGCTGGCCGGTGCCCAGTTCATCGGCTGCTACCGCTCTTATCGTGGGGGCCACAAGCTGAACGCAAATGCGCTGAAGGCACTGCTGAGCGATGCTTCGGCTTACGAAGTGGTCGAGGCGCCGTCGCGCAGCCTGCAGGCGCGTGCACGCGAATTCGTGCCGGTCCAGGCGCTCGAATTCGCGCCATGGACCGCGTAAGCGTCCTGTTCGAGATTCTAAAGTCGTTTGAATGATTTGGGCGCCGGTTCCGCTTCATGTGGGCTGGCGCCTTTGCTTTTCCGGCCGGAACCGGTCGAATTGGAACTTTCTTCGGTCGCCGCCACAAAATTGCGCTAAATCGCCATCACTGCGTTGCTCTCATACGTCTTTTGTGGCTAGAAACGCCATCTGAAAGCGACGACTTTTTAGGCGGCGCTGCAATCGGGATCTTTCGGAATGAGTCAAGTAGGATCGGTCGTTGTGAAGAAAGCCGCGCGTGTCGCCAGCCTTTGCGTGATGATGTCGCTGGCAGGCGTGCTCGCCAGTTGCCAATCAGATCCTGACATCGACATCTCCAAACTGGCCACGGAAACCGATCCGCCGGACGTTCTCTACAATCAGGGCCTCGCCAATATCAAGGCGGGCAATATGAGCGAAGCGGCGCGCAAGTTCGACGCTGTCGATGCCCAGCACCCGTTCTCCGAGTGGTCGCGCAAGGCGCTGGTGATGAGCACCTTCACCAAGTACCGCCTCGGCCGCTACGGCGATTCCATCGCCAGCGGCAACCGCTACATGAGCCTGTATCCGAAGTCTGAGGATTCCGCTTACGTGCAGTATCTGGTCGGTCTTTCCAACTGGAAGCAGATCGCCAACGTGACGCAGGACCAGAAGGCTTCGCAAAAGACCATTGAGGCGATGCAGCGCGTGGTCGATCAATATCCCGATTCGGAATATGTCGACGACGCACAGGCGAAGATCCGTTTTGCCCGCGACCAGCTCGCCGGTCGTGAAATGCAGGTCGGACGCTACTATCTGGAACGCAAGGAATATCTCGCTGCCGTGTCGCGCTTCCGTGTGGTGGTCGAAGAATTCTCCAATACGAACCAGATCGAGGAAGCGCTCGCGCGTCTCGTGGAAGCCTATTTCGCCATGGGCATCGTGCAGGAAGCGCAGACCGCTGCGGCCGTTCTCGGACATAACTATCCAGACAGCCAGTGGTATGCCGACTCCTACAAGCTGCTGCAGAGCGGCGGTGTCGAGCCGCGCGAAAACGAGGGTTCGTGGATCGCACGCGCCGGTCGCAAATTCCTGACCGGTAGCTGAGAACCATTTCCTGTTGCCACCGTCCGTCAAGTGAGATCTTGAGCCCATGCTGGTCCAGTTGTCGATCCGCGATATCGTTCTGATCGAGCGGCTGGATCTTGCCTTCGAGGCAGGGCTGTCGGTGCTGACCGGTGAAACGGGCGCAGGCAAATCGATCCTTCTCGATAGCCTGTCGCTCGCTCTTGGCGGGCGCGGCGACGGTTCGCTTGTCCGCCACGGCGAAGACAAGGGGCAGGTCACAGCCGTTTTTGATGTGGACGGCAGCCATGCCGCCCGGACGCTGCTGCGGGGCAATGGTGTCGATGATGACGGTGACCTGATTTTCCGCCGTATTCAGTCTGCCGATGGCCGTACACGCGCCTTCATCAACGATCAGGCCGTCAGCGTGCAGTTGATGCGCCAGGCCGGCCAGTTGCTGGTAGAGATCCATGGCCAGCACGACGACCGCGCCCTGATCGACACCGACGCACACCGCATGCTGCTTGACGCTTTTGCTGGCCTCTCCGACGAGGCGGTGACGCTGGGCGAGAGCTATCGCCGCTGGCGTGATGCTGAACGCAGCTTCAAGACGCACAAGGCCAAGGTCGAGGCAGCCGCGCGCGAGGCGGATTACCTGCGTGCCTCGGTCGAGGAACTGGAAGCCCTGTCGCCGCAGGATGGCGAAGAGGAAGAGCTTGCCGAGCGCCGGTCCCGGATGCAGAAATCCGAGCGTATCGCCGGCGACATTTCCGAAGCTTCAGAGTTTCTCAACGGCAATGCATCTCCGGTTCCGCATATCGCTTCGCTGATGCGCAAGCTCGAGCGCAAGAGCCACGAGGCGCCGGGGCTGCTGGAAGAGACGGTGCAATTGCTCGGTTCGGCGCTCGACACGCTTTCGAGCGCGCAAATGGAAGTGGAGGCAGCACTTCGGCGAACCGAATTCGATCCGCGCGAACTGGAGCGCGTCGAAGAACGCCTGTTTGCGTTGCGCGCAGCCGGCCGCAAATATTCGGTGGCGGTGACTGGTCTGCCGGCTCTCGCTGAAAAGATGGTGACCGACCTTGCCGATCTCGATGCTGGCGAGGAGCGCCTGGGGCAGCTTGAGGCCGCGGTGACGGAGGCCCGGGCGCATTACGATCACCTGGCCGTCCAGCTTTCAGCCAAGCGCCACAATGCCGCGAGCGCGCTTGGCGACACGGTGATGCAGGAATTGCCGGCCCTGAAGCTGGAGCGGGCCAAGTTCATGGTCGAAGTGACCAGCGATCCGGAGGCCGCCACGGCCGAGGGTATCGATACCGTCGAGTTCCACGTGCAGACCAATCCCGGCACAAGGCCGGGTCCAATCATGAAGGTTGCTTCCGGCGGCGAATTGTCCCGTTTCCTGCTGGCGCTGAAAGTCGCGCTGGCGGATCGTGGATCGGCACCGACGCTGGTCTTCGATGAAATCGATACAGGTGTCGGTGGTGCGGTGGCCGACGCCATCGGCCAGCGGCTGAAACGGCTGTCGGGCAGGGTTCAGGTGTTGTCCGTCACCCATGCACCGCAGGTGGCGGCGCGTGCGGCGACGCATTTCCTGATCTCCAAGGGACCGGCGGGCGATGCTGGTGACAAGATTGCGACGCGTGTTGCGATCATGGAGCCCGACCATCGCAAGGAAGAAATCGCCCGAATGCTGGCTGGCGCATCGATCACCGACGAGGCGCGGGCTGCGGCGGCGAAGCTTCTGGCCGGCGAGGCATGAGGCATACCTCTGCGCCCGGCGATTGCCATTGCATTCGACTGTGAAAGCTGTTTCGCTCCGGCAACCATGTTTGACCTTCTGATCAGCTACTGGCCCCATGTGCTTGCCACACTGTCGATCGTTTTCGGCACCGTGGCCGCCGTGCATGCCACCATGACCAAGCGTGAGGTTCGCTCCGCGGTGGGCTGGGTTGGCGTTATCGTGCTGTCGCCGCTGGTCGGGGCGATGATCTATGCCGTGGCCGGCATCAATCGTATCCGGCGGGCATCGCTGATCTCGCGCCGGGCACTCCGGCTCGATGAACTCTGGCGCAGCATCTCGTCCTATGGGGTGAGCCGGGAGGTGATCGCCGCACAGTTCGGTTCCGAGATGGCGTCGCTGAAGACGCTGGGTGACCGGGTGGCGCGTCATCCGCTGTCCTCCGGCAATCGTGTCAACCTGCTTGGCACGGGCGAGGAGACCTATTCGGCCATCTGCGATGCCATTGCCTCCGCCGAGCGCAGCGTCATTCTGGAAACCTATATCTTCGATCGCGATGTGATTGGCCTCATGGTTGCCGATTGCCTGATCGCTGCCCACAAGCGCGGCGTGGCAGTGCGCGTGCTGATCGATGCGGTCGGTGCCCGCTACAGCGTGCCAAGCATTATCGGTTATCTGCAGGATGCGGGCGTGCCGGTTGCTGCCTTCAACGGCAAGGTCATCATGGGACTTCGGCTGCCCTATGCGAACCTCAGGACACACCGCAAGATCGTGGTTGCCGATGGCAAGACTGCCTTTATCGGCGGCATGAACATTCGCGCCGGGTTTACCGGGCCGGATGGTGCCCGTGACACGCATTTCAGGGTCAGCGGCCCGATCGTCGCCGATATCCTGGCTGTTGCTGCCGAAGACTGGCACTTCGAAACCAGGGAAGTCCTGAAGGGACCGGAATGGCGATTGGGACTGGATGGTGCGGTCGCCGGTGATCCATCATATGCGCGGCTGATCGTATCAGGCCCGGATACGCATCTGGAGACCAATCACAAGATGCTGATCGGCGCCTTTTCGGTGGCACAGCATTCGATCCGCATCATGTCGCCCTATTTCCTGCCCGATGCCGTGCTCATTTCGGCGCTGGCGACGGCGGCTCGCCGGGGCGTGCAGGTCGATATCGTCGTTCCGTCACGCAACAATCTGGCGATTGTCAGTCATGCGATGACGGCGCAATTCGATCAGGTTCTCAGGGATGGCTGCCGCGTTCTGCGGGCCGCCGGCCCCTTCGATCACTCCAAGCTTGCTGTCATTGACGGCCGGTGGGTGTTTGTCGGCTCGTCCAATCTCGATTCGCGCTCGCTTCGGTTGAATTTCGAGATCGACATGGAAATCTTCGACACGGACGTGGCCAGCGAGATTGAAAGCCGGATTGCAGCGGCGATGGAAGATGCGGAGGAGGTCATTCTCGATGAACTTCGCGCCCGGCCATTCGCGATACGGCTTTTTGAACGTTTCCTCTGGCTTGGTTCGCCCTATCTGTAGTGGCGACAGGCTGTCCTGACTGTGAATGAGCCGGATGGTGGAATGAAAAAGACGAACGGCAGTCTCGCGCGCACGATGATCTCGTCGATCCGCAATCGGCGCCAGCGACCGTTTGGTCCTGCGATGCGCGAGGCTGAAGACGGCATGATCACCGTCGCCTCCTACAATGTCCACAAATGCGTCGGAACCGATGGGCGCTTCGATCCGGAACGGGTGATCGACGTGATCCGGGAAATCGAGCCGGATGTGATCGCGCTGCAGGAGGCCGATCAGCGCTTCGGCGACCGCTCCGGGCTTCTCGACCTGACGCGGCTTCGGCTCGACACCGGCTTGCTGGCGGTACCTGTGGTCGGCGGGCCAAAATCGCACGGCTGGCGGGGCAATGTGCTGTTGTTTCGCCAGGGCATGGTGCGTGACGTGCATCAGATTGCCCTGCCGGGGCTTGAGCCGCGTGGCGCGCTGGTTGCCGAAATCGATATCGAGGGGCATGCCGGTCTGAGGGTGATTGCGGCGCATCTCGGACTGTTGCGCTGGGCGCGCCGCCAGCAGGCGGATGTGATCCTCGATCTCCTGCAGGCACGCGAGGAGCGGCCGACACTGCTGATGGGCGATTTCAACGAATGGCGTCTGGGGCCGGGCTCGGCGTTGACCCGGCTGGAGCCGATCTTCGGGCCCTTGCCGCCGCCGATCCCGAGTTTCCCGGCGCGGCTGCCGGTGCTGTCGCTCGACCGGATCATGGCAAACCGTACCGATCTGATTTCCGACATGACCGTGCATGACACGCCCCTGGCGCGGCTCGCTTCCGACCATCTGCCGCTGACGGCAAGGGTCAGGCTGCATCGGGTTGAGGATTAGTCGAAGCGAGCCTTTTCAACCTGTCAGATTCGGGGGTAAGACCGGCAGGTGATTTTTCGGAGGGCGCCATGGCCGTTGAACTGACCGCAGTCGAGGATCTGACAGAGGAGCAGGCTCAGGCCGAATTGGCACGGCTTTCCACCGCGATCGCCCATCATGATGCGCTGTATCACGGCAAGGACAAGCCGGAGATTTCCGATGCCGACTATGATGCGCTGAAACGGCGCAATGATGCGATCGAAGCGCAGTTTCCGCAGCTCGTTCGCACCGACAGCCCGTCGCAGCGGGTGGGCGCAGCGCCTGCCGGCATCTTTGCCCAGGTTGTTCATGCACGCCCCATGCTGTCGCTCGACAACACGTTTTCCGATGACGACGTCGCCGATTTCGTCGCGTCGGTCTATCGGTTCCTCGGCATGCTGCCGGACAATTCGATTGCCTTTACCGCCGAGCCCAAGATCGACGGTCTCTCCATGTCGCTGCGCTACGAGAACCGCAAGCTGGTCACGGCTGCGACCCGTGGAGACGGGACAACCGGCGAAAACGTCACGGCCAACATCCGCACCATCAAGGAGATCCCGACCGAGCTTCCGGCGGATGCACCCGACGTGGTCGAGGTGCGCGGCGAGGTCTACATGGCCAAGAGCGCGTTTCTGGCGCTCAACGCCCAGATGGAGGCCGAAGGCAAGCAAACTTACGTCAACCCGCGCAACACGGCATCGGGCTCGCTCCGCCAGCTTGACCCCAAGGTGACGGCGAGCCGCAACCTGAAATTCTTTGCCTATGCCTGGGGCGAAATCACCACCATGCCGGCCGATACCCAATGGGGCATGGTCGAGACCTTCAAGACATGGGGATTCCCGGTCAATCCTCTGACCCGTCGCCTGAGCTCTGTCGATGACATCATCGCGCATTACCGCGACATTGGCCTGCAGCGCGCCGATCTCGACTATGACATCGACGGCGTCGTCTACAAGGTCGATCGGCTCGATCTGCAGGGCCGGCTGGGGTTTCGCTCACGCAGCCCGCGCTGGGCGACCGCACACAAGTTTCCGGCCGAACAGGCCTTTACCACGGTGCAGGCGATCGACATCCAGGTCGGGCGCACCGGGGCGCTGACGCCGGTGGCGCGGCTTGAGCCGATTACCGTCGGCGGCGTCGTGGTCACCAATGCGACGCTGCACAATGCCGACTATATCGAAGGCATCGGCAATGGCGGCGAGCGCATCCGCCCGGACGGCCATGATATACGCATTGGTGATACAGTCATCGTTCAACGTGCGGGCGACGTGATCCCGCAGGTGCTGGACGTGGTGCTGGAAAAGCGTCCGGCGGTATCGGAGAAATACGCATTTCCGGCAAGATGCCCCGTCTGCGGCAGCCATGCCGTGCGCGAGAGAAACGAGAAAACCGGCAAGCTCGATTCTGTCACGCGCTGTACCGGCGGCTTCGTCTGCCGGGCACAGGCGGTCGAGCACATCAAGCATTTCGTTTCGCGCAACGCCTTCGATATAGAGGGTCTGGGGACGAAGCAGGTCGATTTCTTCTTTGAGGCCGAAGATCCATCGCTTTCAATTCGCACGGCACCCGATATCTTTACCCTGAAGAGGCGCCAGGAAAGTTCTCTGCTGACCAAGCTTGAGAATATCGAGGGCTTTGGTCGCGTCAGCGTGCGCAAGCTGTTCGATGCAATCGATGCGCGGCGCGAGATTGCCCTGCAGCGCTTCATCTTCGCACTTGGCATTCGTCATGTCGGCGAGACCACCGCCAAGCTGCTGGCGCGCTCCTATGGTTCCTACGCTGCCTTCGCCGAGGCGATGCAGGCGGCGGCTCCGAGACATGGCGAAGCCTGGAACGAACTGAACAGCATCGATGGCATTGGCGAGGTGGTTGCGGCCTCGATTGTCGAGTTCTTCAAGGAGCCGCGTAATCTGGAAGTTGTCCAGCGGCTGCTGGACGAGGTAACGCCGCTCGATGCGGAAGCACAGGTTGCGACCGACAGCGCTGTCGCCGGCAAGACAGTCGTGTTCACCGGCTCTCTGGAGCGTTTTACCCGTGATGAAGCCAAGGCGCGCGCCGAGGGACTGGGTGCCAAAGTTGCCGGCTCCGTCTCGAAAAAGACCGACTATGTCGTGGCTGGTCCCGGCGCGGGGTCCAAGCTCGACAAGGCCCGAGAACTGGGTGTTGCGGTGATGACGGAAGACGAATGGCTCGAACTCATCGGCGGCTGAAAGCGGTTTGGAGAGGCTGATGGAGACGGCCCGGAAGGGGCAAAATACCTCTTCGTCTAGTGAAAAAGGATAAGTTGAATTACCCCCTGAAATAGCGGTCAATCAGGCCTGAGAACGAGGGAAATGGCGCGCCGCGGTAGGTTGCGCCGCCCTTTCTCGTTTGCTCTATCCTCGATTGCATCACGGCGGGTCATGCGGCTTATTCTGATCAATGATGTCTCTGTGATTTTGGGTGGCGCCACCAAGGTGGCGATGCAATGTGTGGAGGCCGGCCTCTCGGCCGGGCTCGATTGCACGGTGCTGGTCGGTGACGACGGCGAGGGCGTGCGCCGCAATTTTCCGGCGGCAAAGGTCGA
>ERZ1034377.288-NODE-288-length-12051-cov-3.398196_pt1 | contig 12051 bp, 8 predicted proteins | sample MGYA00520584_ERZ1034377 | MGnify/ENA primary metagenome ERZ1034377 (study PRJEB33736, sample SAMEA104288464) | Azolla filiculoides | biome: Urban; feature: water surface; material: ditch water | place: Netherlands | collected 2014 ... | reverse complement strand
CCGAGGCCTGTTCGCTGGCGGACGCGGAGATCTGCAGGATCAGACCGTTGATCTGCATGACCTGATCGGAAATCTTCTGCAGTGTCTCGCCGGCCTGGCCGACCAGCTGCACACCGTCGCGGACCTGAGCGCCCGATGCGTTGATCAGCGTCTTGATTTCCTTGGCTGCATTCGCCGAACGTTGGGCCAGTTCACGCACTTCCTGTGCCACGACCGCAAAGCCCTTGCCGGCTTCGCCGGCACGCGCCGCCTCGACACCGGCATTGAGTGCCAGCAGGTTGGTCTGGAAGGCGATTTCGTCGATAACACCGATGATGCGCGAGATTTCCTGCGACGACTGCGCAATGCCCTGCATCGAGGTCACGGCGCGCTGGACGACTTCGCCCGACTTCTCCGCATCCTGCACGGCAACACTGACGGTATTTGCAGCAATACCGGCATTGTCGGCACTCGAATGAACCTGCTCGGTCAACTCGTTGAGCGCGGCCGCCGTTTCTTCGAGGCTGGCAGCCTGCTGTTCTGTGCGCTTGGAGAGGTCTGCTGCACTCTCCGAGATCTCGCTACTGCCAGCGCCAATGTTGACGACGCTGACATTGACCGAGGCAATCGCCTGCTCGAGGCTGGCAAGCGCATTGTTGAAGTCGCGCTTGAGAGCTTCGTAGTCGCCGGGGAAATCATCGCCGATACGGTAGGTCAGGTTGCCCTGGGACAGTTGCGCCAGACCATTGCCGAGTGCAGAGACCACGTGCTGCTGCACGGAGGCGGATTGGTTGCGTTCCTGCTCGGAGCGCCGACGTTCGCCTTCGGCGTCATTGCGTTGCGCCTCGGCTTGTGCCGCAAGCGTATGGCTCTCGGCGAGGCGATGGCGAAAGCCTTCGAGCGCCTGCGCAACGAGGCCGATTTCGTCCTTGCTGTCCTGACCGGTGACCGGTTCGGAATACTGGCCGGCGCTCAGGGTCTTCACGCTGGCAACAAGCCCACCAAGCGGAGTCTGGACGAAGGATCGCACCGCGCAGTAAAGGGCAAACATCACGGCGCCGAGAACGATCAGTCCTCCGATGACCATCATGTAGGTCTGGGCTTCGAGGGGTGCGTTGATCGCCGCATGCGGCACATCGACGAGAACAACCCAATTGGTGTTCACGTCCGGCAATGCGAAGGGATAGACGACCCGGTCGAAACTGCCCTGGCCGTCATCGAGACCCTTGATCACGCCACCGGTCAGCGAAGTGATGGCGGATTTGACAAGATCGGCGCCGGTGCCGTCATAATCTTTCATCTGCAGATCCGGGGTCGGCGCTACGATCCACTTGCCGGTTTGGGAAAGCAGCGTGACGCGGCCGGATCCAAATGGCTGCAGCTTGTTCAGCTTGTCGGCCATGGCCTTCAGCGAGATATCGACGCCGCTGACCCCGATCAGTTTGCCGTTGACCGTGACCGGATAGGCGATGGAGGTCATCGCGGTATTTTCGCCCGTGGTCGATTCGGCGTAAGGCGGCGAGATCGCGCCCTTCAGGCTCTTTGCCGCGAGCGAATACCACGGTGCGACATAGTCGGAATCGAAGGTCGAGAAGGTAAAGCCGCCATCCTTGCTCTTCGTCCAATAGGGATTGAAGGTCCCGTCCTTGGACGAGCCGAATTCAGGCTTGCCAGCCATGCTGGGCGACTGTCCGTCAAAGGCATTGGGCTCCTCGGCGAACCAGCTGCCGAAGGCAAAGGCATTCTGCTCGACATTGGCTTTCAGCATGTCGACCACCGCCTTGCGGTCGACATACTTGCCGTCCTGTCCACGCCCGATGACGCCGGCCATTGAACGGGCTGCGCCGGCGAGTTCGCCAACGGCGGCGCCAACGTCTGTCGCAATAGCTTTCGCTTCGGCATTCGCCTGATCCATCGTCAGGGTCTCGACCCGATTGCGGGTCTGCGAAATGAGAAACAGGTTGGAGACGAAGAGCACGACGGCAATGGCGACGCCGGTCACGAGAATGAGTTTGGCTGCCAGGGATTTCATTCTGAAAATAGACATTAGGTCCTCGCGGTCATATGGAGGATTAATGCATCGGATGCGCATGATGCGCTCGCAAGGCAAGGATATGCCCCGTCATGGAGCAGGAGGGCGCAGTCTCCGGGCCGCATGGTTCACGGCTCAGCTTCGCCCCGGAAGATGAATCCCAATCTCTAAACTTTGCGTAAAAGCCAATCTATAAACGCCCGGAAACCGGGATGTTTCATGGTAAATTCTTGAAGGCTCGACAGCAAAGACATTTCATGTTCTGGCCGCGACATCTTCGGCCATGGGAATAGACGGCTGAGCCCCTGGCTTCAGGCAGGCGAGTGAGCCCGCGACCGCAGCGCGACGCAAGGCGTGTTCGAAATTCAGCCCTTGATCCAGGCTCGCGGCCAGATAGCCGCAGAACGTGTCACCCGCACCGACGGTATCGACCGGTTCGATCTTCAATCCCTTGGCCCGGTGTAGCGCGCCTTCGTGCGCGGCCACCACGCCGTCGCCGCCGAGCGTGACGATCAGCGTCTGTTTCGACTTTCCATGCATGTCGAGCATCAGCGCTTCGCGTGCGTCCGAGGTCAACTCGGTTGTGCCTGTCAGCAGTTCGAATTCCGTCTCGTTGGCAATGACGAAATCGGCTAGGGCCGCCAGGGTTGCAGCTTCAGGCGTCAACGGTGCGGTATTGAGAACGGTGCGCACGCCACGCGCCTTCGCAGCCTTCAGTGCTGCTTTGACCGCGTCAGCCGGAACTTCGAGTTGAAGCATCAAGAGGTCCGTGGATGAAAGCGCCGCAACGGCCGCTTCCGCCTGGGCAACATCAACAAGACCGTTCGCACCGGGAACGACGGCAATCATGTTTTCTCCGTCGCCGCCGACCAGGATCAGTGCAGTACCGGTCGGGCCGGTTTCATGGCGCACGCCGGAAAGATCGGCCCCGGCTTTGTCGAGAAGATCGAGTGCGGGTCCGGCAAACTCGTCCTTGCCGACCGCCCCGACCATGCGCACGCTGGCGCCCGCGCGCCGTGCGGCAAGTGCCTGATTGGCGCCCTTGCCGCCTGCTGCTGTCGCAAAGCCAGTGCCGGATACCGTCTCGCCAGGCGTCGGCAGCCGCGGCGTATTGGCAACCAGATCCATGTTGATGGAGCCGAAAACGGTGATCATGCGCTGAGCCTCTCTTTTTTCTGCGCTCTTTTGGACCAGGCGGTCAGTCCTCGTCAACAACCCTGAGCTTGAGCAGCCCGGTCCGGCTCTCGACCGTCTTGGCAGGCGTGTCCTCGCCCTCGACCCGCCCGTCTGGTATCCCACCGGGCACCTCGAATTCCATCGCCTCGATCTTCGCCCCGCGCCGCGCGAGCTTGTCCGAAGACGTCAGGATCTGGTCGACGTCCTTTTGTGCCGCGAGGAAATGTCCCTGAAGCTTCCTTGTCCGGTCATCGAGCCGGTTCAGGTCTTCCATCAGCCGGATGACTTCGCCCTGGATCAGATGGGCCTGCTCACGCATGCGCTGGTCCTTCAAGACCGCCTGAATCACCTGGATAGACAGCATCAGCAGCGACGGCGAGACGATGACCACGCGCTGCTTGTGGGCCTTCTGCACGACGCCCTCGAAGTTTTCATGAATTTCGGCAAAGATCGATTCCGATGGCACGAACAGGAAGGCCATGTCCTGCGTTTCGCCGGCGATCAGGTACTTTTCCGAAATGTCGCGGATATGCACCTCGAGATCGCGGCGGAATTGCTGGCTCGCGATCCGCTTTTGCTCAGCGGTTTCGCCGTCGCGGATCGCATTCCAGGCTTCCAGCGGAAACTTGGCATCGATCACCAGCGGCGGAGAATTGTTCGGCATGCGGATCGTGCAGTCCGGCCGCATGCCATTTGATAGCGTCGCCTGGAATGTAAACGCGCCCATTGGCAACCCGTCGGCAACGATGGTCTCCATACGCGACTGGCCAAAGGCGCCGCGCGTCTGCTTGTTGGAGAGGATGGCCTGCAGCCCGACCACGTCCTTCGCCAGCGACTGGATGTTGTTTTGCGCCGCATCGATCACGGCGAGCCGTTCCTGCAGGCTCCGCAGATTGTCATGCGTCGATTTCGTCTGCTCGGTGATTGTCGTGCCGAGGCGATGGGTCATGCCATCCAGCCGCTGGCTGATCGATTGATTGAGTTCCGCCTGCCGGCTGCCGAACACATCGGCCATGATTGCAAGCCGCCCCTGCATCTCTGCCTGGGCCTTCAACAGTTCACCGAGGCGGGCTTCCGCCGCCTGTTCACGTCGCAGTGCCTCTTCCTGATGCCGCAGCCGTGCGCGTCCGGAGCGCCAGACACCCCATCCCAACAGCACGAACGGAGTGGCGATCAGCGCCAGCGCGAAGCAAGCCAGAACCATGGGTGAAAGGGTGACTGAGCCGATGGTCACCGCCGGAAACTGGTATGGGTTCATAGTGTCAAGTCTAGCAGATTCGCATTGTCCGCATAGATCAAAGAGTGAACATTCGTCTTGATTGCGTCGGCGAAGCAAATATCAGAAAAAAATTATTTGCCGCCACATTTGACGAAGCGCAAATCAGCAAAATCGAAATGGCTGTTTTGCGCTCATTTCAAGAAGGTGCAACTTATGTGCTCAAAAACGCGTAGTTTTCGGCAACCAAAACTTTACCATTTAAGCATCTCTTGAAGTACATACATCAGCACTCGCTGATGAAACTAGGACGAGAGCGTAGAAACATCATGACGTCGAACGAAGATAACGTGGTTCTGAAAGCAAGGCTGAAATTCCTCGGTCTGGACGACAAGGCACGCGACACACTGCGTCTCCTTGGCCCGGTGATCCGCAAGAATGTCGGTGCCGCCCTGGATGTGTTTTACGCTCAGGTTCGAAAGACGCCCGAGACGGCCGCCTTCTTCAAGGGCGAAGAACATATTCGCAGTGCAAAGGGACGCCAGGAGCAGCATTGGGGCATCGTTGCCAATGCCGACTACAACGAAACCTATGTGCAGGGCGTCACCATGGTCGGCAAGGCGCATGCCCGCATCGGACTGGAGCCGCGCTGGTATATCGGCGGCTATGCTCTGCTGCTTGAGCAACTGGTCCATGCGGTGGTCCGCGATCGTTGGCCAAGCCGCTTTGGCAGGCAGAATGCGCCGCAGATGGCCGACGAGGTTTCGGTCATCGTCAAGGCTGCGCTTCTCGACATGGACTATTCAATCTCGGTCTATCTCGATATTCTTGCAGCCGAACGAAAGCAGGCAGAAGAAGCCCGGCTGAAGGCGGAGGCCGAGCAGGCCGTTGCTCTGGCGGCTCTGCGCAGCGTTTTGACCAAACTCGCCTCGGGCGATCTGGCAGCCCGCCTGACCGATGAAATGCCGGCCAACTTTGTCGAGATGGCCAAGGACTACAACAACTCGGTCGAGTCGCTGCAGGCGACGATCACCACGGTTCGCGGCGCGGCCGATGAGATCTTTCGCTCGACCTCGGCCATTTCGTCGGCCACCAATGATCTGGCGCAACGCACCGAACAACAGGCAGCCGGCCTCGAAGAGAGCACGGCAGCGCTGCACGATCTCACCCAGAATGTAACGCTCACGGCAGATGGAGCCCAGAAGGCTTCGGTGGTCGTCGGTGTGGCGCTGACGGAGGCGCGCGTGTCCGAGGAAGTGGTCTCGCGTGCGGTAGAAGCCATGGGCGCGATCGAGAAGTCCTCCGATGGTATCTCCAAGATCATCGGCGTCATCGATGAGATCGCCTTCCAGACCAATCTTCTGGCCCTCAATGCTGGCGTGGAAGCGGCCCGTGCTGGCGAGGCTGGACGCGGCTTTGCGGTCGTTGCCCAGGAAGTGCGCGAGCTTGCCCAGCGTTGTGCCAGTGCGGCCCGCGAAATCAAGGGTCTCATCTCGCAGAGCTCGAGCCAGGTTCAGACCGGTGTCGGCCTGGTCAACAATGCCGGCGAGGCCTTGGAAAAGATCATCGTCCGAATCGGCGAGATCAACGACATCGTCTCCAAGATCGCCTCTGCCGCAGCCGATCAGTCCGGTGGCCTGCGCGAGGTCAACACCTCGATCAGCTCGATGGACCAGATCACGCAGCGCAACGCTGCGATGGTCGAGGAAACGTCTGCCCAGACGGTGACGCTCAGCGATGAGGCACAAAGGCTGGTTGCAGCGCTTCAGGGCTTCAAGACGGATGGTGGCACTCACGCAGGCAGCCGGGATCGTACCGCGCAGATCACCTACCGACGGGCGGGTTGAGGGCAAGACTCTTCGGGATTGTTTAGTCTCTGTTTAGGATAACCATGGCAGGTGTAACGACAACCGGTGATCACCGGAATAGCCAACGCCTGTGATGGAACCATGACCCAGAAACCAAACACCGATCTGTCAGAACGCCTCGACTTCCTCGAAATCGATGACAGGACTCGGGCGACGCTCAACGAGCTGCGCCCGACCATCAACGACACCATCGGCGATGCGCTGGACAAGCTCTATCTGAAGATTGCACGCACCCCGAAGCTCGCAAGCTTCTTCCGCGACAAGGCGCACATCACCGGCGCCAAGAATTCCCAGATGGCGCATTGGGACAAGGCGGCCAAGGGTGGCTTCGATGCAGACTATGTCAAAGGTGTGACGGCTGTCGGCAAGGCGCATGCCCGCATCGGTCTTGAGCCGCGCTGGTACATTGGTGGCTATTCCATGCTGATCGGCGAACTCGCCGCGGGCATCCTGGTCAAACACTGGCCGTTCCCGTTCGGCAAGCAGCATGCCCATGCCCTGGCAGACAAGCTCAAGGCGCTGGTCAAGGCCGCCATGCTGGACATGGACTATTCGATCTCCGTCTATCTGCAGGAACTGGATGCCAGGCGCGTGCAGCTTGAAGAAGAGCGCTTGCGGTTCGAGGCCGACCAGGCCATCGCAATGGAACACTTGCGCAAAGGTCTGGAAGCCCTGGCACAGGGCGATTTCGAAGCCCGCATGACCAGCGACCTGCCGCAGAATTTCAAGGAAATGGCCGGCTATTACAATGACACGGTCGACCGGCTGAACACCTCGTTCGCCGCCATCCGCCGCGCGTCGGACGAAATTCTCAACGGCACCGAGACCATCGCCCGTGCGTCTGGCGAATTGGCCAACCGTACGGCCAAGCAGGCAACAGGGGTTCAGGAAAGTTCGACGGCTCTACAACAACTCTCGGTCAGCGTCAGCCAGACGGCGGCCAATGCCGAACGAGCCTCGATGACCGTTCGCGAAACCCAGCAGCAGGCCCAATCCTCCGGTGCAGTCGTCTCGCGTGCCGTATCCGCCATGGGCGCGATCGAAAAGTCTTCGACGGAGATCTCCAAGATCATTGGCGTTATTGACGAGATTGCCTTCCAGACCAATCTTCTTGCACTCAATGCTGGCGTCGAGGCGGCCAGAGCAGGCGAGGCCGGCAAGGGTTTTGCGGTCGTGGCACAGGAAGTCCGCCAGCTTGCCCAGCGCAGCGCCGATGCTGCCAAGGCAATCAAGCAGTTAATCTCGCAGAGTTCCGATCAGGTGAAGGAGGGCGTTGGCCTCGTCTCCGGCACTGGTGATGCCCTGACCGACATCATTACCCGCATCGATGCGATCAACGCATTCGTCTCGGACATCGCGACCGCCGCCAAGGACCAGGCCATGGGGCTGAACGAAGTCAACCAGGCGACCCGCAACATGGATCACCTGACCCATGAAAACAGCGATATGGTCGAGCAGACATCGGAAGAAACACGCCGTCTTCGCGCCGAAGTGGCCGGTCTGGTCGAGTTGCTGAGCCATATCCGCACCCGCTCCACCGAGCATTCTGGGGCAAAACCAGGTGCGTCTTCTAAGCATTCAGGTCGCCGGGCGGCCTGAGACACTGTAAACGGAGCGAAATCGTGCGTTTTTCGATTTCCTCCGTTTCGATCTTGCGCTAAGTGAGGCCCATGACGATAAAGCCTCTCATCATCCTCCCCGACCCCCTCTTGCGTCAGGTCTCCCAGCCCATTGAGCGGGTAGACGCCGATATCCGCAGGCTTGCCGAAGACATGCTTGAAACCATGTACGAGGCACCCGGCATCGGTCTTGCCGCAATCCAGGTTGGCGTCGCCCGCCGCATGCTGGTCATCGACATCTCCAAGGAAGGCGATGAGCGCGAGCCACTGGTATTCATCAATCCGGAGATTGTTCGTTCCTCCGACGAGCGCTCGGTCTATGAAGAGGGATGCCTGTCGATCCCCGACTATTATGCCGAAGTCGAGCGCCCGGCTGCGATTACGGTCAAGTCGCTCGACCGTGAGGGCCGCGAAACGCTGACGGAGGCCGACGGTCTCCTGGCAACCTGCCTGCAGCATGAAATCGATCATCTCAACGGTGTGCTGTTCATCGACCACATCTCCCGCCTGAAGCGCGAGATGGTGATCAAGAAATTCACCAAGGCTTCCAAATCAAAGCTTTGATCCGTCGCGCCCGTCGAGGGCGCGCCCATTTTCCGGTTCTGAAGGCGAGACGCCATGTCACTTCGCATCATCTTCATGGGCACGCCGGATTTTTCCGTGGCGACCTTCAGGGCGCTGGCTGAGGCCGGCCACGAGATCGCCGCCGTCTACACCCAGCCGCCGCGTCCCGGCGGCCGTCGTGGTCTCGATCTGCAGAAATCTCCGGTGCATCAGGCCGCTGAACAGCTTGGCCTGCCTGTCTTCCATCCAGTCAACTTTCGCGACCCTGCCGACCGCGATCACTTCGTCGCCCTGAAGGCCGATGTCGCGGTGGTGGTTGCCTATGGTCTCCTGCTGCCGGAAGCAATTCTAAAAGGCACGCGGCTCGGCGCCTATAATGGCCATGCGTCGCTGCTGCCTCGTTGGCGAGGAGCTGCTCCCATCCAGCGGGCGATCATGGCAGGCGACCTGCAGACCGGCATGATGGTGATGAAGATGGACAAGGGTCTCGATACCGGCCCGGTCGCACGCACGGCAATGGTCGACATCGGGCCGAACATGACTGCCGGTGAATTGCACGACCGCCTGAGCGCGGTCGGTGCCGCGACCATGGTCGATGCCATGGCGGCACTCGAAGCCGGCACGTTGACTACGGTTGCGCAGCCGGAAGAGGGTGTGCTTTACGCGGCGAAGATCGACAAGAGCGAAACCCGCACCGACTTTTCGAGACCGGCGACGGAGGTGCACAATCATATCCGCGGGCTCGCGCCGTTCCCCGGTGCCTGGACTGAGATTGTGATCAACGGCAAACCGGAGCGCGTCAAGCTGCTTGCATCCGAACTGGCCCAGCCTGACGGCGTCAGGGCCCTGCCTGGCACAGTCCTTGACGAGCCCTTGGGTATAGCCTGCGGTGTGGGTGCCGTTCGGCTTGTCCGCTTGCAGAAGGCTGGCGGCAAGCCACTGTCAGTCGAGGATTTCCTGCGCGGAACACCACTGCCGCCGGGTACGGTGATCGCCTGATGCCGCGCTTTCGCTTGTGTGTCGAATATGACGGCACCCCCTATGTCGGCTGGCAGCGCCAGGACAACGGTGCGTCGGTCCAGAGCGCCCTCGAAAAGGCCATCCTCGCCCTCAGCGGCGAGACGGTGGTGATCCGCGGCGCCGGCCGCACCGATTCCGGCGTTCATGCCTTGGGTCAGGTGGTTCATGCCGATCTGTCGCGCGATTGGGTCCCGGACAAACTGCGCAACGCGTTAAACGCCCATTTGGGACTGGCGGGCGAGCGCGTCGCTGTCATTGAAGTCAGGGCTGTTCCGGATGACTTCGATGCCCGCTTCTCGGCCCTGCGCCGTCATTATCTCTACCGCATCATTTCGCGGCCCGCACGATTGGCTTTGGAAGCGCAGCGCGCCTGGTGGGTGCCCAAGCCACTGGATCATCTGGCCATGCACGAGGCGGCGCAGCAGTTGGTCGGCCATCACGACTTCACCACGTTCCGCTCGGTGCATTGTCAGGCCAAAAGCCCGATGCGCACGCTGGATCGTCTTGATGTCAGCCGCACGGGCGACCTGATCGAGATCCGGGCAACAGCCCAGAGTTTCCTGCACAATCAGATCCGTTCCTTTGCCGGCACGCTGAAGCTGGCAGGCGAAGGCAAGATGACGCCCGAGGATGTGCGCGCCGCCCTTGAATCCCGAAATCGTGCTGCATGCGGCCCCGTCGCCCCGCCCGAGGGCCTGTTTTTCATGAAAGTCGATTATCCGGGCGACGAGTGATGCAGGCCTTTGACAGCTGACATGTCACTCGTACAAAGGTTTCGCCATCAGCCGGGATAGACCCCGAGATAACGTTCCAGCATCTCGGCAATCAGCATGGATGGAACCAGCAACACCATGGTCACAGTGGCCACGGTCAGAATATGATCGCCGATGATCATCCACAGGATGCGGAACAGCACGGCGATCAAGGTCAGCATCAGCAGGAACCAGAGCAGCGCAATAAGCCCGCTGAGTGCCGGGATCAGCATCATCACCAGCACCAGCAAGGCATAGGAATAGGACACTGGCAGGGAAAGCCAGTTGGCGGCCACCACGATCGATGCGAACTTCTCTCCGATCCCGATCATCCAGCAGAGAATGCCGACGAGGATGACGGGCAGGACCCAGTTCATCGCCTCGACCATCACCAGCCGGAAATAGAAGAGGCCACCGACGCCGACGCCCTCCGGCAAAGTGCCGACAAACAGCATCTGCCACCAGATGAACGACACCAGGATGGCGGGCAGTGCCCAAGCAATGGCCCAGAACGAACGCAGGGCGCCACGGTCCGAGAGATCGAGATAGGTGAAGCCGGCTGCATCCTTCCTGAACAGCAACCAGAGCCCCATCAGATAGAACTCGACCTCTTTAAGCGTCGGCATGAGCGAACCATTGTTCGATGAAGGTCTTGTAGATCACTGTCAGCGTCTCGAGATCGCTGACCGCCACGCGTTCGTCGACCATATGCATGGTCTGCCCGACAAGCCCGAATTCCACCACCGGGCAATAATCCTTGATGAAGCGGGCATCCGACGTGCCGCCTGTCGTCGACAGCGACGGCGTGCGACCGGTGACGGTTTCGATCGAGCTGGACAGCGAGGCGATCAGACTGTTGCTGCGCGTCAGGAAGACATGGCTCGGCCGCTCTGACCACGCCATTTCATAGGTCATGGGGCCACGGCCTGGCCGCAGGCTTTCGTCGGTTGCCGCCGCATCGAGCCGACGCAGGATCTCCGCCTGCACCGTCTCCGCGGTCCAGCGATCGTTGAAGCGGATATTGAACTTGAAGCTCGCCGAAGCCGGAATCACATTGGTTGCCGGATTGCCGACATCGATCGTGGTCACCTCAAGATTGGACGGCTGGAAATTGTCCGAGCCTTCGTCGAAGGCCGGGGTCATCAGGCTCTCGGCAAAGCGCAGGGCGCCGCGCACGGGATTGTCGGCGAGATGCGGATAGGCTGCATGGCCCTGCACGCCGCGCACAGTGACTGTGCCGGAAACCGAACCGCGTCGGCCGATCTTGATCATGTCGCCAAGCTGGTTCGGATTGGTCGGTTCGCCGACCAGGCAGGCATCCCAGCGCTCGCCGCGGCCGGCCGCCCATTGCAGCAGCTTGATCGTCCCGTTCACCGCAGGACCTTCCTCGTCACCGGTGATCAGCAGCGAGACGGAACCCTGTGGTGCGCCTTTTTCTTCGAGCAGGCGGGCATAGGCGGCGATGAAGCAGGCTATGCCACCCTTCATGTCGACAGCTCCACGGCCATAGAGCATGCCTTCGGCAATCTCGCCGGCAAACGGACCATGCGACCAGTCGGCGGCTTGGCCGACTGGCACGACGTCGCTATGGCCGGCAAACATCAGATGCGGTCCGCTTGCGCCGGTCCGGGCATAGAGATTTTCGATGTCGGGCGTGCCGGTATCAGAATGCATCATGCGATCCACATGAAAACCGAGCGGCCGCAGCAGTGTCTCGATGACGCCGAGCGCGCCACCCTCTGCAGGCGTGACAGACGGGCAGCGGATGAGGGCCTGCAGGACATCGACGGGATTTGTAGCGATCATGACGACCAATGAATAGTGA
>ERZ1034377.287-NODE-287-length-12163-cov-69.803574_pt1 | contig 12163 bp, 14 predicted proteins | sample MGYA00520584_ERZ1034377 | MGnify/ENA primary metagenome ERZ1034377 (study PRJEB33736, sample SAMEA104288464) | Azolla filiculoides | biome: Urban; feature: water surface; material: ditch water | place: Netherlands | collected 2014 ... | reverse complement strand
TTTTGTTGCTCAAATTTCAACTGTTTTGGTATACAATCTGTTGAAGATGGGGTCATGGTTTCCAACTGCTGAAATGCTTGCTATATATACATTTTCGCAGTCTTTGACCCCTTTGTTTTATCTTTTTGTGAGAAATCCGGGTTGGGTGTAATCTTGAGCGTGGACAAGTCCTCTTAGCTCGATTTTGTCAATTTTTTGTAACCGATCTAAAGCCTGATCTAATTCATCCCGTGACATTGGCGGTTGTAACTTTTGCCGTAAATGGAAAATTGGTAAATAATTCTCTGTACCCAGTTCACTATCTAATTTCTCAATAATTTGTAAAATTTCTTCATCACTGGTATTGATGATAGTTTCCACACCTGGCTCTTCACCGCTAGGTTCTGGTGGAGAAACATGTTCTGGCTTAACCCGTAAATTCTCCCGTAAAAACCGCAAATAATTACCCAACAAATCCAGGTTGATATTCGCCTTTCCTTCGGGACTGTATTCATCCCGCAAAAACTTAATCCCTCTTTTAGTCAGCCAAACCTCAGCTTTAATTCTTGGAATTTTGATTTCTGCTGAAATTAAACCCCGTTCAGTCAAGTTTTTCAATATCTCGGCTCGTTCCGCAGCTTTCAGAGAAGTGATTTCACTGGGGGCGGTTTTAGCAGTAGCTTTACTGAGTTTATCGAACACCTTACGCTCTTTGTCAGTGACGGGCAACTCCGCTGGGTCTAATTTCAACAGAGCCTGACTTGGGGGTAAATTTTTAACTGTAGCAATCTCTCGTGAATAGTCTACCAGTTCGCGATCGCCTAAATCTCGACAAATTTTGTCCTTTCCCTTAAAAGAGCTAAAAGTGCTAGAATAAGTCAAAACGATATTTAGCACATCACAATAGCTTTAGAAGGAACTTTAACTCATTTGTATCCATAGGAGTAATCTAGTTGTATTTGAAACCTGACTACTCTAGCATGAATGAAACAAAATTGACAAGCAATACTTATTGTCACTCTATATAATTACCATTGGCTATTAGATACAACTCTAAGCATCAGTCAGGAAATTAGCCTTCTTTCCTTTGCGTCTTTGCTCCTCTGCTCCTTTGCACGAAACACTACCCCCATGACGCAAATAACAAGAAATTAAACACTAGTACAGTACGGCGTAAATAAACCAACCATTCCAAATCTCTGAAAATCTTACGCTGTATTCATTTTGAATTTTGTTGGCGCAGCGGGCTGGAAGCACTATTTTGTTAGCTTAGCTGTTCTCAAAGAAGCATTTTGAATTCACGGCGGTACTAGCTTCCCGCACCTGCTCAGTATAATCCTTGGGACCAAATCGACGAAAAACTTGTAAAGCCAACTTACGTAAACCAATAGGTAAATAAGATAGCATCAAGCCAAACATGATTTTTTTATTGCTTCCCAAAACCTGCGTTGATTGCTGTAAAATTCTCCTTCCCTCCACCGTATCACCCTTTTCAATTAGCCTTAAACCCAAAGCTTGCTGGGTAGTAGCTAATTTGTGCGATCGCAATTTTTCCAACTCCTGAGCAGCAAACTTGTAACTATCAATACAAAAAACCTTAGCACGCAGAAAATGCAGATTTTGTTTTAAACTAGCCTGTCCACGATGAAACCGATATTCCATTAAAAACTCAGGTAAAAAATACCCCTGTTTATCAGCAATAGCCAACCTGACCAGCAAATCAAAGTCCTCACATCCGTCAGCTTCTGGACGCATATAATCCACTTCCATTAAACAATCGCGACGAAATAAAGTTGAACCAACTTGTAAACTTTGGTTGATAAAAGTTTCCCGAATTAAATCGGGAATTAGACCCTGTTTTAGCTTATCCTTTCCCCACTTACTAGAATTTTCCTTAGTAGCTGATTCAACTCTTTCATTATTTTGATTAATAATCCAATGATTTGTACAAACAAAATCTACACTCCTTTCTGCATCCAAAACCGCTACAGTTCTCTCTAAAAATTCAGGAGTAATAGCATCATCATCGTCAAATTTAATAAAATAACTACCAGAAGCAGCTTTAAAACAAGAACACATATTTCGACTACGACCACCATTAACAGGTTGTCTAATATAACGAATTCGTCGATCATCCCATTGACTGACTATTTCCGCAGTATGATCTGTAGAACCATCATCACAGATAATTAGTTCAAAATCTGTGTAACTTTGAGCTAACACACTATTGACTGCATAAGGAAGTAAATGTGCGCGGTTGTAAGTGGGAATGCAAACACTAACTTTAGGCATAATAGAAGAAAATTGCTGCTGATATAAATGTACTTTTTTAACTAGTTTTGCTAAACTTTGATTTTGCTGAAAATCTCTTGCTAATCACTTTGAACTTTCATATTATGAACTTGCTAATCACAAAACTTTCAGTAAAAATTCGTATTATTCTAGGTATTTTAAGTAATTAACATTATTATATTGTGGTAAATCTAGTCTATATGCAAACTAAACAATTTTCCTGAAATTATCAGATTTATGAATATCTTCATGGTATCTTCAACTTTTCCCTATCCACCAACCAGGGGAGGAACCCAAGTCAGGACATTTAATTTACTTAAGTATCTCAGCCAAAACCATAGTATTACCCTGGTAACTCAATGTGAGTCCGATGTCACAAACTCGGAAATAGAAGGTTTACGAGATTGCGTAGATAACTTAGTTGTGTTTGAACGTCCCTCAGATGGGCAAACATCAGCGGTAATACTTAAGAAAATTCAGCGATTAGGTACATTTTTCTTCACAGGGACACCACCAAGCGTCCTTAACCGCTACTCAATAGAGATGCAAGCATGGATTGACAACTTTGTTAAATCAGGTAAATGTGATGTAATTACCTGTGAACATAGCGTCAATGAAATTTATATACGTCCCTATTTTCAAACTCAGGTAAAAACTATAGTTAATATTCATAGTTCTGTGTATGGTACTTGTCTGGATCAGTTAGCAACTGGCACATCAGAAAATCAATTTAGAGATAAAATTAATCTGCCATTGTTACGTCATTATGAACGGATTTACTGTTCTAAATTCTCACATATAGTAGTTACTACAGTGGAAGATAAACAACAACTACAACAGTTTCGACAGAGTTCTCAAATTGCTGTCATTCCTAATGGTGTGGACTTAGTCACCTTTCCCAACCGTCCTACAGATCCTGGTGGACATCGGATAATTTTTATTGGGGCAATGGATAATTTAGCTAATATTGATGCTGTCTATTTTTTTAGCAATGAAGTATTACCAGAGATCCAAAATCTTTATCCTGACACTACCTTTGATATAGTCGGTTCTCGTCCCGAACCAGCAATTTTATCACTTGGGCAAAAACCCGGAATTAATGTGACTGGTCGTGTACCTTCTATGGGAGAATATTTGCATAAATCTACTATCTGTGTTGTACCAATGCGAACAGGATTTGGAATTAAAAATAAAACGTTGGAAGCGATGGCTGCGGGTATACCGGTGGTGGGGAGCGATCGCGGTTTAGAAGGACTAGCTGTAGATGGCATAAACACACCACTAAGAGCATTAAGAGCAAATCAACCCACAGAATACGTAGCTGCTATTTCTCAACTCTTTGAACAGCCAGAACTCAGATATCAACTCTCTACTCACGCTAGACAATTGGTAGAAACTCAATTTACTTGGGAAATTGCTGGTCAGCGTTATGAGGAAATTTGCTTATAAAATTAGTGATTATAACTACTAAATTATCAAAGGAAGCTACCAAAATTTAAGGAGTCAAAATTCATGAGTAGTTACATCCACTGTCCTCGCAATAGCGTCACACCCCATTTAAGTGGTGATCAAATACCAGATTCTAGCTTGTGCAATTTTTGCTGGTATGAATACTGCTTTTGTTGGTTTCAATATTGCTTGAATGAGTGGTATGAGATGCAAACACAGCATGATTCAGCAAAATTTACAGAAAAAACCAGGTGCTCGCCAATCTCAAAATTAACTATCTACGTATATTTAAATACAAATAAAATCCAGCTTTGTTTTTGATCAATTGAATCACATGACTGTAGAGATGTTGTATGCAGCGTCTCTATATTTGTAGTTTTTATCATGCTCAATTCAACATACACAAGATTATTGGTTAGATCAAAATAATCATTTATATTTGTATTGATTAGTTAACATAAATTTACTAATTTATAGGTAGTTACAGTAGCCATTATTGCTTAAGATTAAATATTATATTATATACAATTTAATTTTTAGAAGTTTAAACTTGCCAACTGTTTTCCCAAATTTAAAATAGTGTAATTTTTCCATCAACCTCTGCAACTAAAAAGTGGGAATTCTAGGTGAACATCGAATTATTTTATCAACGTGCAGAACTACTGCATCAGTATTTAGCAGATTTGTACCAGACTGCTATTGTATTACCTTGGATTCCTTCTGATTTAGTACCAGAAGCTTTTAAGGAACTTAAGTATACATCAAATAAATTGCAACTAGCAGCTGAAGAACTGTATCACCAAAATGAAGAACTGATTCAAACACGCAACTTACTGGAAACAGAACGCCAGCACTACCAAGAATTATTTGAGTTTGCACCAGATGGTTATTTAGTCACCAATCAACAAGGTATCATCCAAAAAGCTAACCATACAGCAGCACAGTTACTCAACATAGCTCAAAATTTCCTGGTTGGTAAACCCATAATTAACTTCATTCCAAGGGAACAATACCAGCACTTTTACAGTGAACTCATCCAGATATCTCAATCTCCGCAAACAAGAGAAATATTATTATCCTTAAAACCACGTCATGGCCATTATTTTAATGCTTCTTTGAAAGTAAAATCTCTGGTAAAAAATGAACAGCAATCTGTTACTTTGTATTGGTTAATACGAAAGATCACTGGGCTTCAGCAAGTAAAATCAACTGCTGTTCAGGATCAAAAATACTTAATTGGTGATCGCCCGATAAATAAACATTCCAAAGGAGAAAGTATTGTTCTGAATCCGTTATTAATTTACTATGTGGTTCAGGGTGTAGTTAAACTTAGTACCCTTTGCGACACAGGTAAAGAAGTCCTGACAGGATTAGTAACATCAGGAATGCTGTTTAGCTCTAGTATGACATCCTTACCGATTTACCAAGGAACAGCCATTACAGATATAGAATTAGTCTCCATTTATATATCCGAGCTTACGGTTTTACCATCACTGAGCCATATCCTATTACCAAAAATCCAACAGCGATTACAACAAACAGAATCTTTGTTAGTAATTGCAGCCACAAAAAAAGTAGAAGATCGATTACTGTATTTATTAGAAATTTTAAAACAGCAAATTGGTGAACCAATACCAGGAGGAACTCGGCTCACTTTTCGTCTCACACATCAAGATATTGCCAATGCTTGTTACACAACTAGAGCTACAATTACACGCTTGTTTACTCAATTACAAAAACAAGGTGTGATCAGTTTTGATGAAAAAAAACATATTATTTGTAAAAATGTGCCTTAATTAAATCTCATTGCAGGTTGTAGGAGGTACAAAATTGAAATTTTTTTTTTTCAAAATTGGGATGCTCCGTAAAATATGGCTTTAGAGGATGTTTGAAAAGTCCTTAGTAATGTATACTGCAAACCGGTGAAACTTAGACTTATGTCATACTGATAGCGCAGGGTGGCGTAAGCCATGGGTAAGGTAGTGCAGCGTATCCCTTCGGGACACTGCGTGAACCCCGAGCGTGCGGTAGGCTCTAGTATCTCGCAGATTCTTCACTATCTCTTTGAGAGAAGCTCTGCGAAGGTCCAGAATGACACTTTTAAACCTTTTTCAGTATATCAAAAACTTTTAGATCCCCCTAAATCCCCCTTAAGAAGGGGGATCAATAAGTCCCTCAAGTCACAGCCAGAAACTTTTAAAACAACCTCTTAGCGTAGCTACCGCAGGCATAGACCAAGATACGCTATCCATAGCGTTCAACAACGACAAACGCTACTAGTACCGCCGTGAATTAAAAATGCTTCTTTCAGAAGAGCTAGGCTAACAAAATAGTGCTTCCAGCAGGCTACGCCAACAAAATTCAAAATGAATACAGCGTAATATTTTCAGAGATTTGGAATGGGTAATTTATTTCCACCATAGTTTACTAGTAAAGAATTGTGCCAACATTATTATTATAAGCCTTGATTTTTTCGTTGGTCTTGCCTGTTCCCGTATTCCCAAAGGGGTTAAAAGCAGCTACATTAGGAAAACCATTACCTAGTACATTAGGTATTTTACCCAATTCCATAGGATCGGATTTTCCACCATAGAAAAGCTGCTGTTCCACTGTTGATAAGTCAACTAACTGCTGGGATTTGATGATTTGCTGAAACATAAATGATCGCCTCACTTACTTAGGTAGTATCCAACACTTGTCGGTTAAGTGGTAAGGTGAAAAGAAAAGGAAAAAACCTTTACCCTTAAACTATTCCCAAGTGACAATTTTCAGGCTCTTAACCGAGTATTATACGGGGGGTATCTGCTTTACCTGTCAACTATAAGGATTATTGATGATCAATTCATAAATCCAAAGAGATAGATTCAACTCCAAACAGGTAGTGGTAGCGGTATGGTTATGGTAACAGCATTTTTTGGTGTATTAGCCGTTCTTTTGGTGGGGTCAAGCGGACCTAAACGAGGCAATTTTGTTGTCGGCAAATGAGGAACAAAGGGTGTTAAACCAAGCGCATCAGAGGCTTTAAGAGATGGCATACTTGTTTTATTAGCTGTTCTGGGCATAGTGCTAAGGCCATCTTCCTGTGTAGTTTGAGGAGTAGTAATAGTCCCACCACATAATTTCTCAGCTAGAGTATCGTTAATTTCGTTGACTAAAGTATTAGCTATTAATGAGTTTTCTTGACTAGTGAACATTTCTTTCGCACTTATTTTTATTAGCCATATTACCAGAATAAATTAAACAAATTCTATTTAGGATGACCGTTGAGGCGTAATTATCAGGACAATCATTATCTTATACAGCTTTTAAATTTCAATCTGCTGTATGTTGCTCCCAGCCTGATACAGAAAGGAATTCCGAATTCAAAATCTATATGACCACTAATTCTTTGATGGTATCAGCCCCTAGATTTGTCCGTGGGGTCAATCCAAAATCCAAAATAGGAAAAGGGACGCTCCTCAACGCCCCTTCTATGCAATCAATTCAACCGTTAGCCAAATAATCCGTGGTTTTGGCAATTTGGCAGACAAAATTTTTCGGTTGCCGTTTTAATAGAAATATCAAGAAAGAAGACAAAATCAGTAAGAATTGTTCATAGGGAAGGATTGCAGCCAACCCTGAGAACAAATACCCACTCGCCAGTTGTTGATGAAGCACTGTACAACACCCCTAAATGTTGTAGCAGTTTGTTAAACTTGTCATCACTTCACTGCAACTGGCTAAAAGTCTCACAGAAAAAATATAAATCATTGAGCAGTTCATCCATTTTGTGGTTGGGCGTTTTTTGATTTTGCATATACTGTCTAAAAAACATTGATTTTTCATTAGTTTTTAATCACGCAGGATTTGAGAAATAATTCTGTCTGCTTGTAATCGCTGATAAGTCAAGCGAATAATATTGGCGGAATCGAATAAGCCACGAACATAGCAAGCAAAACCCAAAGCATCGAACAACATCAAAGTAGTAACTCCCTCTTGTGCTAAAGACAGAATAAATTCTGTAACCCCTGGTGCAGTGGTATCTACTGGCATTGTTGCGACCAGAAAACGGATACAATCAGCTGATACAATAGTGCCTTCTAATTCTTTAGAATCCGTTGCCAGACGGACAATACCGACCATAATTTGATTTGGAGTCATGCCTTCTTCCATCAGAAGGACAAATAAAGATGCCAGGCTATCTGGGGTGTACTTATCGAGTTTGATATTCATAGTGCTTACATAATTATGTGTAACAATAAACTCAAAATTTTTTGTATATCCGGAAAATTTAAGCCAATTTTTTTACTTTCTACTAGTAAAACCGTAGTTATTGAGGCAATCATAGATATGTTTGGCGAATGTTAAACTACAAGGCAACTTCTCGGCTGTGATCTGAGTCTCTACATTGAGCTTTTGTTTGAGATATAGGCAATCTTGGGAAAATTTCCGAGGTGAAATGTGCGTCAAAATCTAAAATCAGGGTTGTTTTCAGCTGTATTTATCTTGAGTATGTTAGCTGTGATGATATTATCATTACCTTTAAAAGCTCAAACTGCGATCACTCCACAGCAAACTTCAGAGTTAAGCGGGGTGTGGTTAACCAATATTGATAGTGATCTTTTTTTTGACCGCGATAGCTTGCAAAAAGCCCTGAGAAATTTAGATACTTTCAATTTTAATACAGTCTATCCCGCTGTTTAGAACTGGGGTTATACGCTCTATCCTACCAAAGTTAGTGCTCAAGTAATTGGCAAATCCCTCGATCCCACACGGGGATTACAAGGACGAGATATGCTCCAAGAAATTGTTACAGAAGGACATAAACAAGGCTTAACCGTCATTCCCTGGTTCAAATTTGGCTTTATGGCTCCTGCTGATTACCTTCTAGCCAAAAATCGCCCTCAATGGCTTGCTAGTCGCCGCGACGATACCAAAATTGTCAAAGAAGGAACACACAATCGCGTATGGCTGAGTCCTTTTCCTCCTGATGTACAGCAATTTATCCAAGATTTATTTAATTGTGGAAATCCTCAAAAACTACAATATTGATTGATGGTATTCAATTTGATGACCATTTCGGCTTACCATCAGAACTGGGTTATGATGCCTACACAGTGGCGTTATACAAAAAAGAACACCGTGGTCAAGCACCATCTAAAAATCCCAAAGATCCAGAATGGCTGGGCTGGAGAGCCAACAAAATTACCAACTTCATGAAGCGGGTATTTACAGCTATTAAAGCTAATAAAAAGAATTGTCTAGTTTCCGTAGCTCCCAATCCCCACCGTTTTTTCTATGAATATTTTTTAGCAGACTGGCAGAAATGGGAACGAATGGGATTAATAGAAGACTTGGTTGTGCATATTATTATATATCGTGATGATTTAAATGTGTTTTGCAGCAAATTAGAATAGCCAGAAGTGAAAGTCGCACGGAAACATATACCTGTGAGTATTGGCATTTTGAGCTGGTTAAAAAATCGCTCGGTTTCCATGCAACAGATTAGAACTCAAGTACAGAAAGTGCGCGATCGCAAATTTGCCGGAATTTTCTTCTTCTTTTATGAAACCCTCTGGAACATCAGCCAAGAAAAAGCCCTAGAACGTCAAGTCGGTTTCCAGCAAATCTTCCCCAAACCAGCAACCTATACTAGGCTACTAGCAGGGTGGAAAGGGTAGGTGATTGGTGATTGGTTACCAGACAGGAGGCAGAAATTTTTTAATTCATTTTTCCCCATCTTCCCCATCTTCCCCATCTTCCCCATTACCCTATTCCCAGCCTTCCAGCCAAAGCAGGTGTTAAAGGTAAGAGAGTAGCAATCATCAAAAATAGAGCTAAAAGACCTAAAGCAGCCCTAGCATCATCAGGTTCAGAAACTTCATTCAAACTAGGGCGTTCTGCATCCCGTTGTAAGAAGAAAATCACAATCGCCCAATACATAGCCAGCGTATTACCTAAAGACACCAACGCCAGCAAAATTAAAGTCGCAATAGTTGCCCTTGCTGCTGTTTTGCGTCCATAAATCGCCTGGACAATGCGCCCACCATCTAGTTGTCCAGCAGGCATTAGGTTTAAAGCCGTAATCACTAATCCCAACCAACCAATGATCACTAGAGGATGAACATTTACAAACGGCCCTTGTACAGCCGAACCCAGCACAACCCGCGCCAAGCTACCTACTAAAATTGAGCCTTGGAAAAACTTATTTGGTAATTGAAATAAACTACCAGGCTGAGAAAGTAACAAACCTGTTACCAGCATGATCAAAGAAACAATACCGCCAAAAGCTGGCCCTGCCAAAGCAATATCAAATAATGCCTTACGGTTAGGTAATAGAGACTCAAAGCGAGTAATTGCCCCAAAAGAACCAATCTGCACAGCTGGTAGGAAAAAAGGCCAACTCAATTTGACCTGGTGCTTTCGTCCCAGAAACCAATGACCAATTTCGTGAGCTATCAAAATTGTAAATATTCCCAAACCGATAGGCAAAGCTTCAGAAAACCTTCCTGGATTGGCAACTAAATCGAAATTCAGCAATAATCCTGCCGCTTCTAAATTGGTGGCGATAGTTGCTACCAAGAGAATCACCGCAAAGACTTTTTGTGGTAACTGGATCGGCTTTGGGTCAGTACGACTAGGTAAAACAATCATCACCGGTTTACCGTCTGTATTTTCCATTAAGAACAGGCGATATTTATCACCTAAACGTTCCTGCAAACTTCTCATAAGATGGTTATGAACTTCCTCTGGTTCTCCCCGCAAATTGCCTTTTAAAATCGCACCTTCTTGATAGGGGATGGTTTCTGTGGCGAAAAATGTGTCAATACCGAAAATACCTTTAATGGTATTCAAATCTTCTTCTGGTATTGTTATTGGTTGCAGTTTCACTCCTGCAATCACTACTGGATTATTGGTATTTGATGTAGCTGCATCTGCAAGTCTTTCTGTTGCCCGTTGTTTCAGAATGGCATCTTGACCAGCTTGGCGTAACTGTCTACCTAAGAAAATATACACACCAGCAGAAGTAACTACCAATAACAATATACCCGCTATATTGATATAAATTCCGGCAGCAAACAAGCCAAAAAATAACAGCCAAGGAGTCATCAATACTACTGACTGTAACCAGGCTAGGATTCCCAGTTTACCAAAAGGTCTGGCGCGGTAAAAGCCCCAACCCAAAATTCCGAACGCTACCAGCACAACTGCTGCAATTATAGGAGTTTCTGATGAAGTAAACATCTTCAAACCTTTGCTATTGAGATCAAGCCAGAACAAGTCCGGTTATGTAGATATAGCAGCTCACAGGTGACAGGTGAGTCAGCGCGGTCTTGGGGGAAACCCCCAAGACCGCGCTGACAAACCCGAAGGGTGACAGAGTTACAAGTCTTTTTGTATCTAAGTTTTATCATCTGTTGTTGTCCTAACCACCGTGGCAGTTGCTATATGATCAATAACTAATCTATAACGCAGGTTTTAGTCTACCCAAATAATGCTTTTATTTGGCAATAGTTAGTTCAATTGACAAAATTAATATTTACTGCTATATTTTCGTATTTTAATTATAGCATCTGGGTACTTGTCACCCAAATATCAAGAATTCTGGAGAATCTCACTAAAGAATATATTATTTATAATAATTTATTAGGTCCTGCTAATTGACTAATGGGAATTTCAATCACAAATTCCGTTCCTTCTCCCAGGGTAGAGTGACAACATAAATTACTGTGATGTTTCCCTACTATAAGTTGGTAACTAATAGAAAGTCCCAAGCCTGTACCTTTACTTATGTCTTTAGTCGTAAATAATGGGTCAAATAATTTGGGCATAATTTCTGGGGATATTACTGAACCAGTATCCCTGATGCAGATAGCTAATCGGTTATTTTTACTGAAAACAGTAATAATATGAATTACTCTTTTTTGATTAACTAGACTTACATCTTCTAAAGCATCAATAGCATTGCTAAAAAAACTATCTGTGAGGGAGTTGAGTGTAGTTAGCCACTAATTTGGCTCATTTTTAATAGTCAGAAATTCTTCATAGCTATAATGCATGTGGCGAGCAAATATTGCGATCGCAGCTCGTGTATATTCCAGAAATAAACCTATTTGCTCATAATTATACTTCACAAGAGTTGATAACTGAGCTTGGCTCAAACTGTCTACAGCTTAATGTAGTTTTGCTAGTTCCTGTTGTAGAGAGTCATAAGTATCTTTATTTACGGTGATAACCTCACAAGTGATAGTCTTGATAAGTTCGGGAGTTCAGAAGGCAGGATGCAGGATGCATAATTACTTTTTCTCCATAAGTATGCTGCTCAGAATTATTTCATGGAGAGACTAAATCAAGATCCGTAAGGATTCAGGTCTAAGGTAGAGGGGTTAAAGAAGGTGTATGGAAAGCAGAGTGAACCATGGCTTTCATAGGTTGGTCAAAAAACTCAATTAGAGAAAGTGCT
>ERZ1034377.286-NODE-286-length-12203-cov-76.325994_pt1 | contig 12203 bp, 14 predicted proteins | sample MGYA00520584_ERZ1034377 | MGnify/ENA primary metagenome ERZ1034377 (study PRJEB33736, sample SAMEA104288464) | Azolla filiculoides | biome: Urban; feature: water surface; material: ditch water | place: Netherlands | collected 2014 ... | reverse complement strand
TTCTTCTGTTCTAATTTAATTTTTAAATCATTAAATTTTCTTTTCTTTTATCTTCTTTACAAAACTTTATTCTCTCAGTCTATTGCCATTTTAATCATATTTATTCTCATTGAGCCTTTTCTTCCTTGCAGGAGCTTTAGTTCTTGTGTACTACTATCTGTGACAGTTAGGGTGCCGAAGGTGGGCTCTAGGGAAGCCTTGATTACGTTCCCACATTCATACAAAAGCTTGCTCATTGATAATTCTTCCCCAATCCCTAAATAAGTCTAAATACCTGTTGCCAAAATAAGAAAATAGGCTAAACTTACAATAGTGACACCCAAGGGCAGGTGGCGGAATTGGTAGACGCACCGCACTCAAAATGCGGCACCGAAAGGTATAGGAGTTCGATTCTCCTCCTGCCCACTTTGAAAAACTTTTGTCGGCATATGAACTTGTGATTGGAATCATAACTTTGTCGCAACGGCAAAGTTATGATTCCAATTCAATTCAGCAAGGTTATGCTTCAAGTTAATTCTAGCAAGTTTAGATTAGGTAAAATACAGGTGAGAGGTACGCCATTTCTGTGTCTCTAGCCCGTATTACATTCAAGATAGGCAAGAGTTCCAAGACCAATTCAGATTAGATATAAATTTAGACTCCAAGTTCACGTGGTGTTTTATCTAAAAATGTACGGACTTGCTTATATCTAAAATGACCCGGATTAGCCATTAGTTCAGATACACTAAATTCTGTAGGATATTCTCCTTGGTGATGCAGTTTAATCACAATTTGTTGAACTTCCTTCCATGACTGCTCTATTTTCCTGATGTGACAAGCTTTCGTATAAATAAGGTATCTGGCTGAAATTTTATTGCTTAAATCTGGTAGGTGGTTAACAATTAATTGTCCGCTTATCATATCCTATACGTATAGAAACCTCTTTCATGGTTCGTGGTGGATCTTCTTCACTTGCAAGGACTGCTAGTAAAAAATCTTTGCCTCGATTAGAGTCGAATGATTTTTGAGGTGTTCTTGGTGTGCGTGAAGGTATTAAATATCTGTGTAATGTCTTTGTATAAGAATTATTATACAGGTTATCTGTATTAAGAAAGTCTAGGAAAGAGATTTCAAGGCGATAGCAGATCTTTAGTAGCATATCCAGCACTAGTTAGTAGAGCTTTTTTAGTTTGCCACATGCACAAAGTCTTCTTCGGTATTCCCATTAAGCTGCCTGCTAGTCTCCTTGAAGAGGTAGAAAAACATGATAGCGATTATGCCCATGGCGACTCGGAGCAAAAGGCAGGAAACAAAGAGTTTTCCAGCAAGGGTGTTTTTGTTGAACAGGTCATTAGAATTGTAAAAATATCCCGGGTACCTCAACAAAGATTTCCCCTGAATTCCCCAATTTACTCACAAGTAATTCTTACTAACTATTTGTGGTTTAGTCACATTAGGAATTGGTTCATTAGTTTTGCCCATTTCATAAATGTTATGGATATGAGGTCAGTTATGAATTTGTCATCAACATCTTCATGGATAGTTCCTATCATTAACTATTCCCAACCCTTATTCTTTCCTGGGCTCTTTCCTCATCTTAACACTATGGAAAGCTAGACACAGACTCGTTTCTAAATTTTCGGCCGTGTCTAGTAATTGAAGTGCCTGAACTAAATCTTGTGCCATATCTTCTGTACTGTTCACAGCCGTTGCACACTCGAAAAAGGCACTTAATCCCCTACTAGTAATATGTTTGATAAATTTTGTCTTAGCAAGTGAGGCAATTTCTCTGACAATCAACACGCTAGGAAGTACATTGTGAGATTCAGAAAGGCGAGCGATATAGCCTGTCAAACTTTCCACGTAATGTGTCCCAATGCCAAGAGACTTTAGTTGATATAGGTTACTACGTTTAGGTATACAAGGCTTTTATAAATCCCATGAATTGTATGTAATTCGCACATTTACTCCTAAGTTTTTTTATATTGAGTAAATTAATTGCGTATGAAGAATTTCCTTGTCATTGGAAAGTACTTTATTATTCCCAGCCTAATTCATGCCTAATCTCCTTAACTGTTGCAATAGCCTCTTGGCTGAGAATTACTGCTCGTGTCCTTAAATCTGCTAAAATTCGGCAATTAGTTGGTTTTAGTCCTTTAGCATTTTCTGATTTTCCCACTTGCTTCTTCCAGTTTTGGTATGGGAAGGTTCTCAAAATCTGTGATAGATACTTCTTTAGTTAAGAAATCCAGTCATAATATTTTCAGTTGAAAACAGATGTCTAAAAGAGTAGATATTGTAGGTAGAGTTTTCCCTAGACACCATCCACGAGTTTGAAATTGAGATTTGCCAATGTGTTTAGCAAATGCAGCTATGTTGCCACTTGCAATTATATTGACGTAAGTAGAAAGAGTTTCATGAATTTTCCTTTGAGGTAGTGGAGATAAAGTTGGTGCAGCAGCGATTAAATCTCCAAGATTTTTTGTAACCAAATCTTGCCACTCAATTTCAGTTTCCTGTAGGTGTATAGGTTCTAAGGATACCTTCTCTTTACTCAAACCAAGCCACTCTTGACATTTTGAACAAGAACCAGGTCTTGAATTCCAATCAAATCATTTATTTTCTCTCTGACAATATGGACACGTGGTATAAAGATGCTGATTATGATGTACACAAACCTTTACTTTCTTAAGTGACCAAAGAAGCGGTTCATATATTATTTGTTGATTTATATGCCAATTTTAATAGCAGATTGGACACCATGCCCTTACAGAATCAAGAAAGATTAGTTTAGGAATTCTTTCAGCCCAGTTCAGCATTGTCAGAAACTTCAAGTCATTGGGTAAAGTTAATGATTCCAAGGCATGGATCAGCTTTATAACCCCTGTTTCTATTCGGTCTATCATTCTTGTGTGGTGAAAGAAAATTTGATCTATCCCTCCATTTTTACTTTGAAATGTGTCTTCTTCTTTAAGAAATGGTGCAAGTTGAGAATGAACTAATATACCCGTAGTTACAACATGAGTTTCAGCTAATCGAGCAATATAGCTTGTTAGGCTTTCTGCATACGGCGTGCCAACACCAACTGGTGCCAGTGCATACAACCGACTGGGAGATAGAATATTTGGTTTTTCTAAGTTCCAATACTCATATGTTTCAAGCTTATTCAGTTTCATTTTGTTTTGCTTCCCCAATTTGATCTCCCTTAGGATTACGTTTACCTACCTACCTTTTTCTTCCCTGTGATTTTGTAATCACCTCTGCAACCTGCTCTGTATTTTTTGCTAAAGGATTTTCTAATGGAGTGGATATTTCTCCATCTAGTCCAAGAGCAAAACAGAATTGTTTATATTTGTTTGAACTTTCGGTGAGTTGCTCTTCAGCTTCTTGGATTTTTTTCAACATTGTTTGATGTTGGGCGACAGACGAGGCTCGTCGTTGCAGATGTTATAGAGTTAATGTTTCCGAGCCTTTGTCTAATGCCTCTTTGAGTGAACGAGTGAGCCAGTCTTTCGGTATCCCCAACCAAGGCTACATTTATAGCAGTATTCCTAATTATTTAATAAGTCTGGTTCTTCTTGTAGTGGTAGATGCTGCTGGAAATTCCACAACACATTCATGAAAACGTCAACATCCTCGCTTAATTTGGAATTGTATCGCGGAAAATGGATGTCAACAGTATGTCGGCTCAGTTGGGTGCTTAGGTTCCGACATGTTAACAGTTCATAAGTACTAAATAGTAAATGCATGACTCCTGTTAAATTTGGAAGGGACTTTAAGCAGTCCATATTGTCTTGAAGCCGACGACCACTAGCCATTTTTTGCATATGCTGGGCTTCATCAATAGGAAAGGCTTTTGGGCGACGGTATTTTAAAGCATTTTCCAAGCCTCGACGTAGTTGTGGAGCAGTCACTCTTGGCTCAAGAATAAGTTCCCCTTGATGATTACGATGAATACCTCTAGAGCCATAATCAACCTTATATTCAATGAGTGCTTCTTCTAAAGCAATTAAAGAACGGGTGAAATAATCTTTCCAGTTGAATCGGTTAGATTCTGTGCCAATAGCTTCAATACCAACAACTGGGATTTGACATCTATCAGTTTCTAGTTCAGGTAATGCCTGTTCTATTAGTTTCTGCTCAACTCGCAGTCTCATCGTTGTTTTACCTATACTGCTTGGCCCATAGACAAAAATAAACGATACTGCCGCAGGTTCTTCAATATTACTTACGCATAACTATCTCAGTAGCTTCTATCAGGTTTGGATGAGCTATTCGGTAAGAAATAAAATAGTCAAGCTTATCCTTCTTGGTTTTTTTTCTGAAGGAGCGAGCGCGGGAAACCACTTGAAGTAGACATAATTAATATTCTGAGTAAATGCGAAGTTTGTTTATACTAACTGCTTTTTTGTCTGCTACTGGAGGCTTCCAGTCTTGACGATCTTTGGAATCCTTAGCGTATCGGCGGAATAAGTAGGGGTAAGAGAAAAAAAGAAGAAGTTGAGGGTGGGACACAGGGCGTTATAAAATATGAGAGATGAGGCCAAAAATTTTAGCAAAAGACTTATCACAAACAGAGTTGCTGCAAAGCATTAAGCGAAAAGGAATTGCAGAAGAACCCATGGGTCAGAAAGTAGAGATATTACTGAATCTAATAGAGCAGTTACAATCAGAAGTTAAAGAATTACGGGCAGGAAATCAAGGGTTAAGAGATGAAAACAACCGATTGAAGGGAGAAAAGGGTCAGCCAGAGATAAAAGCCAAGAATCAAAAAGGCTTCACAAGCAATCACTTATCGGAGAAAGAGCCACAAACGCCAAAAAAGGACAACAAAGGCAGTAAGAAGGCTGGCATTAAAATAGACAGAGAAGAAATACTAGAATATCCCCAAGAATTACTACCGGCAGAGGCGCAGTTCAAAGGGTATGAAGAAGTAATCATCCAAGACATCATCCTGGCAACCGATAACGTACTATTTCGGAAAGAGAAATACTACTCACCATGAGAAGGAAAAACCTATTTGGCAGAACTCCTTGCGGTTATGAGGGAGAATTCGGTTTAGGAATAAAAACCCTGATTATCAGCTTGTACTATGGGGGCAACATGACCTAAGGCAAGTTGTTAGAGTTCTTAGAGGATATTGGCATTTCCATATCAGCAGGCTACTTATCTAATCTACTGATTAAAAACCACAGTGATTTTGAAAGTGAGAAAACAGAAGTATATTTATCGTAAACACTCATAGCAAGCTTGAACACAGGTATCCTTGGGTTCTAAGAAATGGCAGATATCTAATGCTGCATTGGCAATTTTTTAAAAGGCTTTTAGTTGTTGGAGTAGCTGAGATAAAACCCCCCCACCTCCTTCTGATGCTTGCCAAAATAAGAGATATTTTCCTTCTCCTTACAAATCGAAATGTTTTTTGAAAAAATACTTGACAGAAACCATAGGTTAACTGCTATATTATTTAAAGTTGATTCATTGGGGCGTAGCCAAGTGGTACGGCAGCGGGTTTTGGTCCCGCCATCCCTAGGTTCGAATCCTAGCGCCCCAGCATTAAAAAGGGTAGATTTTTAAGTCTGCCCTTTTTAGTTTTTTACTTTTGTCTGTGTTGTCAGAGTGAAAGATTTCTTTCTTGTTACTTTTCTGATGATTTGAGAGCCTGGTCTAAAACCTGTCTAGCTTGTTCCGCTTTATTGCGTGCTTCTTGATAACGGAGATTAGCTTGAGCAAAGTTCTTCAGAACTTTAAAACCCTCCTTGAGACGGGTAATCTCTTCCTCAGTCACAGAATTATCTGAGAATAGAACATCAACTGCTTTGCGAATTTCCAAAGCTTCAGTCCGAGTTTCCTGCACTTTCAACTTTAGTGTAGCCAAATTGCTCAGAACTTGAACGGCTTGGGTAATGGCATCCTCACCGCTGGTATTATCAATAATTTGTTCCTTAAGTTCAATTAACTGTTGGGGTCCAAATCCTTCTTCTAGTTCTGTGGGTAGCTTACCAGTTTCCATGAGTTCCATCAACTGATCCATTGCTTTTTCGCGAGCTTTAGCGGAGTCTTTACCAGAAACTGTCAAGATAATTTCTGGGCTTTGAGCGAGAGTATATTGAACCATAGTGGGAGAAAAATTTCCTGGTTTACCAAGCCTGGTCTAAAGACATCAAATATCTTGTTTCATCATGACCATATCATTTACTCAAGAGTTTGTGCTATGTGTCGTTGGATAAAATTCAACTTTATACTAAATAAAAGCACTGTACAATATAAGAGGAGAGGAGAGCTATGACTCCTAATCCCGCCATTATGCGCTCTGTAGAACAATTGGGATACCGTGTTACTGTTGGTGATGTGGCAACTCAGGCTGGTTTAAATGTAGGTGAAGCTAATCAAGGTTTATTAGCCCTAGCGTCTGACGCCGGTGGACATTTGCAGGTAGCAGAATCCGGTGATATTGTTTATCAATTTCCGCAAAATTTTAGAAATATTTTGCGTAATAAATACTTGCAATTGCGATTGCAGGAATGGTGGAAGAAGATTTGGGGGGTGCTGTTTTACTTAATTCGTATTTCCTTTGGCCTTTTGTTAATAGCTTCTATTGCGCTGATTACTGTTACTGTCATCATCATTATTACTGCTGCTAACTCAGACCGAGATGGAGATAATAGGAGCAGTAGTTCTAGTGGCTTCAATTTCTTCTTTTTCCCTGATTTATTCTGGTATTTTAGCCTTGATTATTATTCCCAGGAACGACGAAGAGAAAGAAGGGAAGATAGCAAATTCAATTTTTTTGAGTCGGTGTTTTCGTTTCTGTTTGGTGATGGGAATCCTAACGCCAATTTAGAAGAACGTCGTTGGCAAGAAATTGGTACTTTAATTCGTAATCATAAAGGGGCAGTGGTAGCAGAACAAATTGCGCCCTATTTGGATAATTTGGGTGAAAAATATCAGCAAGAACATGAAGATTATATGTTGCCTGTGCTGGTTCAATTTAATGGTAAACCCCAGGTAAGTCCTGATGGGCAAATTGTCTATTATTTTCCTGAATTGCAGGTAAAAGCTAGTAAAAAGCAGCGTCAGTCCATAGCACCATATTTGGAGGAATTGTCCTGGCGTTTTAGTGAGGCGAGTTCTGAACAAATTATGCTCAGTGCTGGTTTGGGTGCCGTGAATTTGGTGGCTGCTCTAATGTTAGGTAGTTTATTGAGTGGTGCCACAGCCGCAGCGAAAATAGGAGTACTGGTTGGTTTTGTGCAAGGAATTTATTGGTTGCTGTTAGCTTATGGTATTGGTTTTTTAGGTATACCTTTAGTACGTTATTTTTGGATTCAATGGCGTAATGGTAAACTTGCAGGTCGTAATCGTGAACGTTTGGAAAGAGCCAGATTTTTAGCAAATGCGGATGATTTTTTACAGCAGAAGATTGCTTTTGCTAGTCAGTTCGCAACGGAGAAAGTGATTGGTAAGGAAGATTTAATTTATTCCAGTGACACAGATTTACTGGAACAGGAATTTGAGCAAGTGAAAAAGCAAAACCGGTTAGATGAAAATAGGGAATAGGTGATTGGTAATGGGTAATTACTGATTGGTAATTGTTATTAACCTCCCCATATCCCCATATCCCCATATCCCCATATCCCCATATCCCCATATCCCCATATCCCCAGTCTACTTAGCCTGAATAGGAGTTAAGGCTACACCTTTGTAATAGTGTCCTAAAATTTGTAGGTAGTTTACTCCACGTTGAGCTAAATTGTATGCTCCCCACTGGCTCATCCCTAAACCATGTCCAAAACCTAATCCTTGCAGGATGAAATTGCCGTTTGCATCTTTACTAACGCTAAAACGGGTGCTTTTTAGTTTGAGTGCGGTGCGTACTTCTTCACCTTGGAGAACTTTTGTACCTTGAGCACCGACTATTTTTAAGGTTTTAACGCTGCGGAAGGGTGAGAAGGATTCGGCAATCATATCTTTAATATTGCCTATACCGGAAATTCTGCTGCTTATTTCCCCTGGGGAGAAGGTTTTTACCCAGTTACATTCTTTGACGTTTTGATCAAAGTCTTGGACTGCACGTAGATAAGGGAGGGTATTTCCCCAAACGTCTTCTACGTTTTCTGTGTGTCCACCGGAACAAGCATGAAAGACTGAGAGAATAATTTTGTTGTTATAGGTGAGGACTTTTCCTACTGTGTGGTCTACTGCTGCGTAAGTGTTACGTGACTCGCTGCTGACACCTTTGTAAATTTGCCAGCGATCGGGACTATCTCCTAAGTCGAAAATGGGATTGTTGCGCTGTTTTTCTCGCTCATAGAGGGCATAAGTCCGGGCTGCGATCGCTTGGGCTTTTAAGGCTTCTTGTGGCCAGCTAGAGTTCATTTCTCCACCGATGACGCTGTAGAGATATTCTTCTAAATCTACCCAATTAACTGCTGTTAAACCTTTTTCCGTGGGGATAACTAGAGTTCTACCACGAAACCAGCGATCGCCTATATAAACAAATCCCTTGCCTGTTGGTTCAATCCAAAATAAACTAGATTGCCATTTATCTAAAGCAACTCCCCCAGGAACCGCTTGAGCAGCATAAGCACTCATTCCTGGTAGTTGTCCAAGAGAACGGCCAGCACTATCTTTGACAGTTGCTGTCGTGGAAGCACCAACTTTGACCTGATTTACTCCCCTTTCAATTGCCACACGCAGGATGACAGATGCTTGAGCAGGAGCAACTAAAGCAAACCACAAGAGGATACCTATCCACCAATGTCTTCCTTGAATTCGGGAAAATAAAGCGCCTAAATAAAGTTGGATTTTCATGCTTATAGTTAAATCACAAGCCTCTACAAGTTTAATCAGACATTTCTCCTAGTGAAGAGGTTGCCACTTCTATTTATGTAAGATTATCTAAGAATTCAGGAGTCAGGAGTAAGAATTTTGAGAAATTGGTTAATTATCAAATAGGTATTTTTGGTGTTAGCCTGAAAAAGCTGACTGCTGATGCGTGTTTAGGCAGCATACCTAACGGCATTAGCTGAATGCTAACCTAATTATTATGCAGTTTGATTAGACTTATGGTGTTTTAATCAGCCGATTTAACTTTTTCATAACGTTTTGAAGTTTTGGTAACTTTTGGCGAATTATTGACTTCGTTGGCAACAATACCAATTAAATTCAACTGGCTCAAAACTTCCGTTGCTTGTATGAGTTTCTGTGGTGTTAACTGCCCAATACGTCCCACTATGACAATGCCATTACAAACAGAAGCGATAATTCTCGCATCAACGTTATCTAAAACCGAAGAAGCATCTATCAAAACGAGATCATAAATTTTTTCAAAGGACTCAATTAATTCTTTCATCCGTCCTGAAGTCAGCAGATTTACTACATCATCTGGTGTTGGTCCGGCGGTCAAAACATCAATTGACGGATGAATAGGTTGGATATAATTCTGAAATTGAGTCTTGATGTCGTCCAGCAATAACAGCGATAAACCCCAATCATTAGAGATTGCGAGGATTTTGTGTAAACTAGGCGCTCGCAAGTTAGCATCAATAACTAAAACCCGTTGATGCATCTGCGCTGCACTAGCTCCCAAACCCAAGGCTAAAGTTGTTTTTCCCTCTCCTGGTAATGCAGAGGTCAACATCAAAGACTTAAAAGGTAAGGAATTCTTGAATATTTGCAGATTTTGATAAATCATATCCAGAGTTTCATGACTGGATAATTTAGTTTTGGGTCCCGATATTGGAGGATTTGAATTCTGTTGTTTATATCTTACTATCTTATTCAATCTAGTTTTAAAACTAGGTTTACCCAATTGCGGTACAGAGCCCAGTAATCTCAGATTCGTCAGCTTCTGTAAATCCAATGGTGACAAAATTGCCTTATTAAACATGTCCCAAATCAAAGTAAAACTCACACCTAAAATTGGACCGATTAAAAATCCTCCAATGATCAACAACCATTTCTTATTACCAATATAAATTCCCAGGTCTGGTTCTTCCAAAATTTGCCAATCAAATCCCCCCTGAGCAATTTTCATTCCCAAGGACTGTTGTAGCTGAAGTAGTTGCCCAAGAGTTTTTCGTTGGAGTTTTACATCTGATAACAACCGATTATACTCTGCTATTAGACCAGGGTAAGTATTTAACTGGGAGCGAATTAGTTGTTCAGATTTAGCTAAGTTATTCTCATTCAAAACTAGTCCATCCGAGATTTTGCCCAGCTGTATTAACTCATTAGTTAACTTAGTTTCAAAGTCCGATAATTTTTCGTTTGTCGTATTAGCATTAATATCTTGTACTTTCAATTCTTGCTGTAATAATGCCATTTGCACCTGGCATTTTTGCCTCAGTCTAACCACCACTGGCGAATCTTCAGTATAACGCAGACGTTCTTCAGCTAAAGAAATTTCTGTTTTTCTAATCTCATCAACTAAAGCTTGATAGCTACTTGAACGACTCAAACTAGCAGCCAACTTTGCATCCTGGTTAGAAGATGCTAAACTTTCCTCTAAACTATTGTAACGACTCTGTATATCTGCAATCTGTGTGCGAATAGTCTGTCTTTGTTTTTGAATATCAGCTAGAGATTGTAATAATATTTTACTTTGGAGGAAAGGATCAATTAAACTGTGTTTCCTGCGAAATAATTCTAATTTCTGTTCTCCAGCTACTGCCTCTTGTTGCAACTTAGGTAATCTATTTTGAACGAACAATAAACCTTGATTGACACGCTGATTTCTTTGTTCAAGATTGTAGTCTTCATAAACTTTCCGTAAAGCTTGTAATACTCTTTTGGTTTTCACTGGATTGGGATCTTTAAAAGAAACTACAAATACCTGATTAAAATCTGATATCTTCTCGGATGGAACTATTTGTAAAAATCCCATTTTACCAGTACCGATTTTACCTCTTATATCTTCTATCGTTAAATTAGGATAATGAAAACCTAATAAATTAACAGTCTTTTGAATGAGCTTAGAACTCATCATAATCCTCATCTGATTAGTATATTCTACAGATGTAAAATGAGGCCTAACTAACTCGCTTTTAACATTTTTTTGGAGATGACTAGAGAGTAACTCCTGATCCATATTCCCACTGACCATGATTTGCATAGAACTTTGGTACATGGGTTTAGTAATAACAGCTAAAAGACTTGTCGCTGTCATTACTACAGAGGAAACACCCAAAATGAAAAAGCGTCGATAAAACAGAATTGTAGATATTTGTCTCAAATTAAACACCCTTTGTTGAGAGGTAGTAACCAGTTGTTTCCGATTTAAACCAGTTGTAGCCACTATAAAAATCCTCTACTATCAAAACAATATATCTGGAAGATGATGACAAGACAAATTAGGAGATAATTTATAGGCACATTTATCTCTTGAATCACCAATAATTATTCTTGCCAGGATGATAGAACTACTTAATAGAATGTATCTTGAAGCAGCTATTCTATAATTAATTCATCCAGATATATGCTCGGTCAGCACTATGATAGTAAATTTATTCATTAGATTTTTAAATATTTAATGAAGGATAAGAAGGGAATATATTAAGGTTGATATATAAATCTGGTCTGCTCACTGTTAAGAAGATGTTTGTAAAGTCTGATTGATTACCGACTGGGAAGATTTCTGATAGTTAGTGCTGTTTTCCTGTTGACGATTTCATTCCTGTTCCAGCAACTGGTTAATATAATTACCGATCAATTAAGTATTTCTTTCTAAGAATTTAGCAATATCCCTATGATAATAAATCAACAGACAGTTCTTACCAAGGTCAGGGTGGGAGCAACGCAGCTTTGTCAGGTGGGGCAAAAAGTGTGCGATCGCTAAACCCAAAACAGGCATCGATAAAAATCACTTACCGTACAGTCAAAATAGCTTATAAATAGATATTGGTTGGCATTACTTAGATAGATTTATCAGATGAGAGAAGTGGAGACAATACTGTTCTGTTAAGGAAAAACAGGAGGTAAGAACAAGAGAAAGGAGTTTGTAGTTTGCTTACGAGAACTATAAAAATTGAGAGGCTTACTTTTTCTCTTTGAGACTGTTGTATAAATCAGCCCAGTTTTGTCAGAGAGAATCAATACATGATTGTCAGTAATCAACTTAAGTCCTTCTAGGAACTGAGCGGACTACATCAATATGAGCAGGGCTTCCAGCCTTGCCTAAATGGTTGTACTTACTCAATTTGTCTGGTTGAGTGGTAGGAAAA
>ERZ1034377.279-NODE-279-length-12315-cov-70.213270_pt1 | contig 12315 bp, 10 predicted proteins | sample MGYA00520584_ERZ1034377 | MGnify/ENA primary metagenome ERZ1034377 (study PRJEB33736, sample SAMEA104288464) | Azolla filiculoides | biome: Urban; feature: water surface; material: ditch water | place: Netherlands | collected 2014 ... | reverse complement strand
CTATTAATATACCAACTCTTTCTCTTTTTTGTCAAGCAGTTCTTTAAACTTTTTTTGGTCGGGGTTGAGTGAATGAAGTTGCAGTGATTAAAAACCTCATGGTATATAGCTTTAGGCTACTTTTTTATTAACTAAAGCTATCTTGCCTGTCTTCTTAGCATCCTCTTGTTGCATCAATGGGTAGAATTAGGACGTTTACTCGTACTTGCATATTTTCCTTCAAGTTTTGGCTACTATATAATATTGTTCTCGTTATTGTCGGCTCACTCTCAAAGCCTATGATTATCCTATAATTCCCTTGCACTGAGCTATTGGGGAGGATTATCTCTGTGGGAAGTGCATCTATCATTTTGATGATATTTGTAATTTTCCTAAACGTCCGTATGCTAAATACTGTAAGCTTTACAAGAATTTAGAGGAGATTACATTAGGAACACAACAACAGATTTTTGCTAAAAGCTGTGGTATAACTATCAAAAATTGGTTTAAAGGCTATCAGGCTTGGCTGTTACTACTATTTGTAATATTTCGTATGCTTGCTTATTAGTGTGTCAAGTTTCTAAAGAATCAGCATTGGCAGTTTCTATCTTGGTAGGTGATATTTTTTCTTCCAATACGTCTAAGTCAAACCAAAAAGTAGTACCGACACCAACTTCACTGACTAAATTAACCTGACTGTGATGCCTTTGCATAATATTTCTGACAATTGACAGACCTAAGCCTGTGCCTTCAAGGGTATGAACTCGATTTTCTACTCGAAAAAAGCGGTCAAAGATTGCCTGTTGGTCTTCTGGGGCGATACCAATTCCTGTATCACTGATTTCAATCCGTACTCTGGAACGATGATTATGTTCGTTTAGTGTTGCGTGGGTGTGGTTTTCTGTTTCAACCAAGTCTGTCTCAGGAGAAGATAAGGCAAAATTGGGGTGAGGATGCAGCTGGTAGGCTCGAATTGCGACTTTCCCTCCTGCTTTTGTGAATTTGAGTGCATTACCGATTAAGTTGCCAAAGACTTGTAGTAATAAATCGTAATTACCTATAACTAAGGGTAAGTTGGGGGCGACTTCCTGAACTAGTTCAAGTCCTTTGTCTTTGGCATTGAGTTGGTAAGTACGTAGTGTCTGCTCTAATGCTTGTCCTAAATCAACTCCGTCAAAATTATAAGTGCGTCCGGATTCAAGTTTTGATAAGTCTAAAACATCATTAACTAAGCGGGTAAGTCTGTCTGTTTCATGATTAACAGTTTCGAGGAATTCTTGGCGTTCTTCTGCACCTAAGTCTTCACCGTAGTCATGCAGAGTTTCAATATAGGTTTTGATGTTAAATAGAGGTGTGCGTAGTTCGTGGGAAATGTTGCTGATAAATTGGCTTTTGGCTTCATTCAGTTCTACTTCACGGGTGATGTCTTGAACTGTAATAGCAATACCTTTGATACTTTCTCTTTGCAGGTTGAGGACTGTTGTTAAGAGAATGCGGATTGTGCGCTTGGTGGGTTGCTGGAGCGGGATGCGGAATTCCGCACTTTCACATTCACCGGCGGCCATTTTGTATAAGGTACGGGTGATTTCTATTTGTATGCTTTGAGGTAAGTTGTGAAGTAAATTGCTACCGACAACATCAACTCCTTCCCAAGCAAAAATGCGTCTGGCTGTGGGATTGACTAAAATGATCTGCATATTATTGTCAATCAATACTGCTCCATCTGCAATGGTGGAAACTAAGGTTTCTAACTTTGCTTTTTCGGCTGTCAGTTCTTCAATATTTTGTTCTTCATAGCGTTCTAGACGCTCTGCCATTTCATTAAAGCTGAAAATAAGTTCTCCTAGTTCTCCTCCTAGTGGGAGGTCTATTCGCTGTTTAAAATTCCCTGCAGCAATTTGTTTTACTCCTACGAGTAGTTCTTTAATGGGTTTAGTAATAGTTAAGGCATTGATTACTCCTGCTAATATCACCATCACCCAAATTGTGATAAAGACTGCAATGGTGACATCACGGGTGAAGTTGGTGGAAATAACTGCTGTTTGGTTGGGGTTGATGCCGATAGCTAACACACCCAGGTATTTTTTATCCACTATTAAGGGAATAAATACATCTGTAACTATGCCGTCTGGGGTTGTATGTTGGCGTACGATTGGCTGGTCATCATCGCTGGGATAATCTTCTGGTAGTTGCATTTTCCGTTTGATGGTGAGGGAGTTTTCTACTTCTGGTTCCCAGAATGGAATGCCGAAAAAGATTTTTCCTGTTTCATCGGCATAAAGCATATAACGCACACTGGATGTGCTGCTGTAGAAACGTTGGGAAAATTGGGCAACTTCTGTAAGATTGTGATCAGCGATGAGTGGAGCAACGTTAGAAGCAAGTAGTAATCCCAGGTCGCGGCTGAAACGGGTGTCATTGAGACGTGCATCTTGCTGAATTGTATTCACTGCCCAAAATGTCAGCCCACTCATTACCAGGGAAACCACCAGGGTAGCGACAGCTAAGAGTTTGGTTTGCAGGGTGAACTCATACCACCAATGAGTAATCGCATCTCGGATTGTTGTAAAAAAAGCCAGCATCTTAAATAGACTTAAAATATAGTTGTTAGTAGTTCTTTGTTTTCTCCCCCAACAACTTAAAAATTAACAGCTAATTCAGTAAAGGTGTTAGGGAGAAATAGGAAATATGGAAAGATGGGAGGGTGGAGAGATAGAAGAACTACTAATTAAGCTAACTCAGGTCTCAATTTTTAGGACTCTATGACCAATATCTCTACGGTAATATACGCCTGGAAATTGAATGTGTTTGATGCCAGTATAAACTTGAGCGATCGCCTCTTGGAAATTTTCGCCAGTCCCAGTTATATTCAACACTCTACCACCTTCTGTAATGATTTGTTGGGCTGAGTTCAACTTGGTGCCGGCATGAAACACAATGGCTCCGGCTGCTTCTGCTTTTTGAATCCCAGTAATGATCTTACCTTTTTCATAATCTCCAGGATAACCTCCTGAAGCAGCCACTACTGTAGCCGCTGCACCTTCCTTCCAAGCAAGAGGTGGCATTTCTCGTAAACGTTGGTCGATGCAAGCCAAGATTAAATCTTCTAAGGGGGTTTCCAGCAATGGTAAAATTACTTGGGTTTCTGGATCACCAAAGCGACAGTTAAATTCTAAAACTTTAAAGTCGCCATTGGGTGCAACCATTAAACCAGCATACAAAACTCCTCGATAGTCAATACCCCTGTTTCTTAAAGCGGTAATAGTTTTTTCTAAAACTTCTGTTTGCACACGCGCCATTAACTCTGGTGTAGCGATAGGTGTAGGAGTGTATGCTCCCATGCCTCCGGTATTTTCTCCTGTATCACCTTCTCCAATTCGCTTATAATCTTGGGCTGGTAGTAATGGACGAATTGTTAACCCATCAGTAAGTGCTAAAACCGAAACTTCTTGTCCTAGCAAACATTCTTCAATGACCACAAAATTGCCTGCACTACCAAACTGTCCTTGAAAAATGGTATCAATGGCGCTTTCTGCTTGTTCAATAGTTTCAGCCACTGTCACACCCTTGCCAGCGGCCAAGCCGTCAGCTTTAATAACTATTGGCGCTCCTTGTGCTTGGAGATATGATTTTGCTGCTGCGGACTCTCTAAATACTGCAGCTGTAGCTGTTGGTACTCCGGCTTCTTGCATTAAAGCTTTAGCCCAAGCTTTACTAGCTTCAATTTGCGCTCCTGCTTTAACCGGTCCAAATACCATGAGTCCTTGATTTTGGAGATAATCTGTAATTCCATTGGACAAAGGCACTTCTGGACCAACTACTACCAAGGAAATACCCTTTTTTAAGGCAAATTGACTGATGCCTTCAAAATCATCTACCGCTAAGGGCAAGTTTTGACAGCGTTCCAGAGTTGCTGTACCTCCATTACCTGGTACACAGACAACTTGCTCAACTTTATTCGATTGCAGCAGTTTCCACGCTAGAGCGTGTTCACGTCCCCCATTACCGACAACTAAAACCTTCACTTATTTCCTCGTGTGTCCCTTGCAAACAGCAAATGCCTTAAAGCTACTCGGAGATCAATTTTTTCATTAATTATGCCACTAATCAAGTGTTATAACAGAGAATGGGGAACGCAAAACAATAATTTCAAAGCGAAATTAATCACAATCAGTTAAAAATGTAAACATTTCATGAAGTTTTCTACTTTTTAAGTAGGCTGCAAATCAGTGCTTAAAAATTAATGACAATTTAGCTTAATTTATTAATAGTTATAGCAATTGTATGTGAAGTTCCATCCAACAGATTTTGTATAAACGAAATCTCTAAAGTTTCTGTAGTGAGGAATAAGGTGTATCTTCATAGGAAATTTGTATGAATATGAGGCTGCTAAATAATTCAGAAAGAAATATCAAAAATAAACAACATGGCTAAGATTATTGTTACTGGGGCTGCTGGTTTTATAGGTTCTCACCTGGTTGATATTTTATTGCAACGGGGAGAAGAAGTAATTGGCATTGATGAGTTTAATGATTACTACGATCCAGTTTTGAAACGAAAAAATATTGCTACTTTTCAAAATTTGTCTAATTTTACTTTAATTGAAGGGGATATTCGATTTTTAGAGTTACCAGGAATTTGCCAAAATGTGGAGATAATTTATCACCAAGCTGCACAAGCTGGGGTCAGAAGTTCATGGGGTAAGGGCTTTCGGGCTTACACTGAACGAAATATTAATACTACACAAGTTTTGTTGGAAGCTGCTAAGGATGCTCGAAATTTGAAAAGACTAGTTTTTGCTTCGACTTCTAGTATATATGGTGATGCCGAAACTCTACCGACAAATGAAGAAATTCATCCTAAACCTGTTTCACCGTATGGTATTACAAAGTTAGCGGCTGAAAGGTTGTGTGGACTATATCAAAAAAACTTTGGTGTACCTTTTGTTTCATTGCGTTATTTTACTGTTTATGGTCCTAGGCAACGGCCAGATATGGCATTTAATAAGTTCTTTAAAGCTGTTTTAGAGGATGAGGCTATTCCTGTGTATGGTGATGGACAACAAACACGGGATTTTACATTTGTGAGTGATGCTGTTGCTGCTAATTTAGCTGCTGCTACTGTACCAGAAGCGGTGGGCGAGATTTTTAACATTGGTGGTGGTAGTAGGGTGGTTTTGGCTGAAGTGCTGGATACAATGTCCGAAATAGTTGGCAAGCCTATTAAACGTAACCATATTGAAAAAGCTATGGGAGATGCGCGTCACACAGCTGCAGATGTATCTAAGGCGCGAAAAATTCTGGGTTATGAGCCACGGATTTCTCTGAGGGAGGGTTTGCAGCAGGAATGGGAGTGGGTGAAGTCGTTGTATTTGTAGGGAGGAGATAAGAATTAGTCTCTCGCAAAGACGCAAAGATAAAAAGGAAGAAAGAATAGCTTTTGATGATGTAAGTCCCTAGCTTCTTTGAGAGGTTGGGGCTATCTTAAGTCTTAATTTTAATTTTTAATTAGTCTTATTCCCATTCTTGAAATTTGTTGCTGCTACTACGAAGTAGACCGTTTATTTGGGTGCGTCGGGTTTCACAGTTGGCTGCTATGTAAATTAAGATAATACCGACTAGTAAACCTACAATCCATTTTAAGAAGGAATAGCGGGGGCTAAATATTACTAACTGATAACTACTGCTGCTGAGAAAAGTGGCTGTACCAATATAGAGAAATGCGCGTATTCACAAAGCTAGTCCAGCAAAGATGGTGATGAGGCTAAGAATAGTGGGGATAAGAGGTAAATTTTGATGAAAAAGTAACCCCCAACTACAAATTAAATCACTGCCGATTGTTCGTACAATATGACGAATTTATTTTGATTGTGGTAGTTTTAGTTGTGGGTCTATCTGGGCAATATTATATAGTATTTATAGTCCGATATGTGTGATATACCATAAGGTATCTTTGAGGTTTAATTCTTGAAATCAGTTAAATAAGCCCCAATGAATTAAGATGATACTAATGTAGGTAAACTGTGGTTGTCTTTTGGTTGTGGCAAGAACGATATAATATCCGGCTGCAATTATTAAGGTGATGGGATAAATTTTTTGTTGGATTAATCCTAGAATGATTAATGCTAAGATGTATGCTGTTATTTGCCAAGGAGTTTTTAACCAACCTAAAGTATCCCAAGGTAAGATGTAAAGGAAGTAGGAAAATAAGCAAGTCATCGCACCATTCCAAGGAACTAATTTTTGTTGAGTAAAAAAGCGTCCTATTGATAAGTCTTGTAAATATAAACTTGTGATTCCTAATTCCATCGAACCCAGGTAAACCAAAATTTCATCTACACCTATCTTTCCAATACTTTGTGCAGGTTCATGAATATTGTTTCGTCTTCCTTGGCATATTGCATAGCGGGTTAAAAATATTCCTGTTCCTATTCCTACATAAAGCATAAAGGTTATTTTGAATAGGAATTGTAATGGCAAATAAAAATAAACTGCTACTCCCAATCCAGTATAAGTGGGCAATATTTTGTAGTTCTTCTGGTGTAAGTCGCAAATAGCTAATTAACCAAGGGTGAAGGATGCGGGAAACATACATGATGCTAGTAACTAAAGCGGACATAGCGATTAGAATATCACCAATTGCACCTCCTTTTACTACAGAAAGTTGATAGAATAGGAGTTGATAAGCAGAAATGAATACACCAATTATACCAAAGTAAAGTAGGGCTTTACACTCTTCTTTTCTGCGTCCTATACTAATTGAAATTAAGGCTATACTCAAGGAAGAAAAACCTGTCCATTCGCAGAAGTTATTAATTCGTAAGATGTTGCTAAATACACCAGAGATGAGGGATATGATATTAAAGCTAGGGGGTAATATTTGATATCTCCTATGCCACCATTCTCCAAACAATTGAGTTTTTAACCCAAGGGCAATATTAGCAATAGTAATACTAATAATAGATGGTTGCCAAAATCTGAGAACTTCGGTGACTAATAATTCTAAACACCAGCCGATGCTATAAAATGCCCAATTAGATGGTTGTTGGCAACTACGATAGATAATTGGTGCTAGAGTTATTAGTGTGGCAGTTGGATAGCAAATACTGGGGCTTCTATCCCCTGCATAAATGAGGAAGGAGTCTATAGTGATGCTAAATAATTCTAGGATAGAGAGTGCGATCGCCCATTTGTCAGCGCCTAAGGCATAAATTTGAGTTTTGTTAAATAGTAATTTCCTCGCTACCCATGAACTGACAATGGCTAAGGCATATACTATTAACCAACCTGATAACCCTAGATCTGGGAAAATTTGCCATAATGAGGCAACTATTAAACTCAACCCTAAACCGATGGTAGTTCCCATAGTTGTTTGATTTCGTGAATAGCAAGTATTGACAAACATGACAGCAGTTCCTACTGCGAAACCAATTAGTCTATTTCCTGCTAATGGAAGGGTTAAAAGTTGGGCTTATAATACAGCTATCACAGTGACAAAAATTCTGGTACTGCGGCTAGTGTCACTGCTACGCTTTTCTAAAGCGGTGAGTGTTAAAGGTGTAATTAACCAAACAGTACGCGAATAATCGGCATTAGTGATATTAGCATACCAAAATGCTTCCGCTTTTATCCATAAGTAGGAAAAGACTGACAGTAGCTAAACCTAAATCAATATACCAGGCACTATTTTTCCAGATAGTTTCTGTCCAGCTAAATATCCATTCTCCTACTATCAAACCTAATAAAAATGTTGCCCAAATTTCATAACTGAGATTAGGAGACCACCAATTAATAGTATAACAAAGCGCTATTACTCCTGTAACGTGAGTCAGATATACATAAGATACTAGAATAAAAGCGTTGTTTGGTGATAGTAGCTAGGGTAATAGTAGAGAAGAGAAGATTCAGTAATCGCACTGTGGGACTAATTATCGCTAAAATTGTCAAGGATACCCCAAATAATACATTTAACTGCACGCCAAAGATCACCAAATTTGCTTTATTAGCACGATGTAAACTATTTGTTAGTACCACCATCAAAACTAAATAGGGAAATAAAGCCCGAGTCGATAATACAAAATTTTGATTTTGAGTATTAGTTAAATTAGTAGCGATATTAATAGTTAACTTCTGCAATTCACCAGGAAGTAACCCCCAACCTCACCAAATTGTTTGTAACCCAATTAGAAAAAACGCTAATAAGTCAATAATAAGTCAATTTGAAAAATATACTTTCCTAAACGGCGACTAAAAAGCCATAAATTCAAACCACTGACAGTTATTGCTTGCCAAAGTTCATCGATTACCGACTCTAACCAACCCAAGAACAATAAAATTCCCCCTAATTTTTCCCAAATATGAAGCAAGGGAAGGTGTATTTGTCGAGGTGCTTACTTTCCTCTATCCTTGGGGAGAGGAGTTGGGGGTGAAGTTTCTCTCTGCTAACAAAACTGCCAACCAACCACAAATACCAATAGCTAAACCCAACTGATTAACATTTACACCAGCCACAAAAATGGCCCTTGATATTATTCCTAATAACCCGTAAAAGAGCACAGGAAAATATATACCAGTGCCCCAAATATCATTGTGTGCATCTGAATCTTTTCTAGTTTGGCTTAGCTCTGTATAAAGAGTAATCAAACTTGTACCTACTATTGCCAAATAAACAGCAATTAAAGGAAAACCGGATATCTTCCAACCCCAATGCAAATAACTCAGACCCAAAATATTGAATAATGGTAAATTCCCACTGTGAAAATTACTAAGAATTGTCTGATTTCGAGAAAGTGAAACGGTTATCGTTGATAGTACTAGAGAACCAAAGGCTAAAATTACCCAGTTGATAGGATTGTTCCACAAACTAAAGGTATCCATCGCCCAGAAATTGACAGGCACTAATAACGAAGTCAAAATTAATAAAGTCTGTGCTGTCAATTTAAGGTTAGTTTGTTTTCCAGCCCAGAAAGTGAAACCGTAAAAACTCAAAGTATAGGCTAATAAAACTCCATATTGTCCAATGACAGTAAACCTTTTCCACGGACTTCCAGCCAATACACCAGAGGATAAAACTACTAAAAATACTCCCGACAATAACAACCAGGGTACACTTAATTCTTCACCCAATGATTGAAACATCGAAGTGAAGACATTTGGTTTAGCCGGTGCTTTTGGTTCTGGGGGTAAAGTAGTAATTAATGGTTTTGATCTATTTGCACTTGTCAATACACCTTGTGGAAGATTTTCAATTTGTGGTTGTAATACCATAGGACAATCAAGATATTCCCGACATATTTGCCTAACTTTGGTATCAGATATTAAACCTAAGCGCAGCTAAATATCCAGTCCCTCGAATAACTGAGGATGGTACAGTGCAAGCGCACAGAAAAGTGTAGTCTTTTATTAAAGAGACAAGGTATATTGTAGCCATTTACTGAAAGTGTCACTGGTGGAAATCAATCCATACCTGTTTTTTGCTCTTGATATAATTGTTTAAACAAACCTTGCTGTTTTTTATGATCTACTATGGGTGTAGGATAACCAACAGCACGACGTTCTAAAGGTGTAATATTACCACTTACTAAGTATTCTGTATCTACAGATTTTAATTCTCGAACCCATTGACGAATATATTCACCGTCAATATCGAATTTTTGCGCTTGGCTGGCTGGGTTAAATATCCTCAATGGTTTGGAATCCATCCCACTCGAAGCACTCCATTGCCAACCACCATTATTAGCAGATAAATCACCGTCAATGAGTTTCTGCATAAAATATTTTTCTCCCCATTGAGGATTAATAATTAAATCTTTGGTGAGAAAACTGGCTACAATCATTCTACATCTATTGTGCATCCAGCCGATTTCATTTAATTGCCGCATCGCTGCATCAACTATCGGATAACCAGTTTTCCCCTCACACCAAGCTTGAAAATGTGCTTGATTATTCTGCCAAGGGAACTTTTTGAAAATATCTCGATATGCACCATTAGCTAATGCCGGAAAATGATACATTGCATGTTGATAAAATTCCCGCCAAGCGAATTCTTGTTGCCATGTGCGAATACTCGCTGTTACTTCTTCACTATTACTAGTTTCTAATAATTCTTTTGTAGCTTGCCAGATTGTACGAATACCAATTACACCAAATTTCAAAGCTGCACTTAATTGGGATGTTCCATGTACGGTGGGAAAATTACGTTGTTCTTGATATTCATTAATGGCAGAAGTGGTAAAGGTTTCTAACCTGGCTTTTGCTACTGCTTCTCCTGGTTCAATGATTAATTCTCCATCCCAAATAAAGCCTAAATCTTGTGCAGACGGTAAGTTAATTGCACCAGATTGTTTTGCAATTTCTTGTTCTGCTGCTGTCAATCCTTCGGAATTTTTTAAAGTTGCAACTGGGTTTGCTTTTGGTTTACTACTCCAATTTTTCCAGAAGGGAGTATAAACTGTGTATGGGGTTTTAGAACCACTAAGAATTTCATCCGGTGAGTGTAGCAACTGATCCCAATTTTGATTAAGAGTCTGAATACCTTTTTCTCTAAGGACGCAAATTACATCATTATCCCGTATTTGTGCGTAAGGTTCTACATCCCAATTCCAAAATACTGCTTTAACTTTCAATGCTTCCGCTAAGGCGGGAATGACTGCGATAGGGTTATCATATAAAATTACTAACTGGCTACCTGCTTGAGTGTATTGTTTTTCTAATGACTGTAAACAGCCCATCATATACTTTATTCTTGCAGGTGCAACATCATCACTGTTTAAAATACAAGGGTCAAGACAAAATACACCTACTATCTTTGAACTTTGTTCTCTAGCCGCTATTAGTCCTGTATTATCAGAAATACGTAAATCCCGGCGATGCCAAAACAAAATTAAATGAGACATTTCGATATGATATAGTTTTCTTGTACTATTTTACCCTAATAGAATTATTCACAGTTATCAATTCAGGACTTATGCAACTGGCATATTAGTATGGTGGGTCAGACCTATAAATCAGTTAATATCAACGAATTTTCGGCATCTGACACACCCTACAAGAGACTTGATTGTGACACTTGCGTAAGTCCTACGAAAAAATCGGTGTAAAGCAGAACTGGCGTAAATACCTAAGAATATTTAGTATGTGTTAAAACACCTCTTTGTCAGTCGAAGATAGTGGCTTTTTGGTAGAAATTTAAGTAAACTGTTCTTAATAAAGAATTTAGTATTTTGTCATGGCGATTTTATTACTTGACAACGGCATAACCGAGAGTAATTTCAGTGAGATAGTTCATGAACTAAAATCCCTAAATATCAAGCTGAGAAATTATGAACTAGGAACATCACTGCTTTCCTCTGAATTGCTAGAACAGGAAACTGTTACGGAATCAGAGAAACTTTACATTATCGAACTTCATAACAGTCTGTTTGAATTCCTGCAAAAAGAAACCGATTATCATTGGAGTGATTTACTCAATATACATCCTGGCTCCACAAATTTAGAAACTTGGATAGTAACTTACGGACGTTACCATACGCACAATGCAGCTGAAGTGATTTATTTGTTAGCAGGAGAGATGATTTATGGTTTCGTTAAGCCTGATGGTAGCCAAGTCCAGTTATTACTTCAGCATCAAGACTATTTGTACATTCCCATCGGTGTAGAACATTGGTGTAGTCCTTCAGCATCCTTACATTTTAAGGTGATCCGTTATTTCACGACTGTTGAAGGTTGGATGCCAAATTATACGGGTACTCATCAGCAATTCAAAATTTAGCGACTCAAAAGCTAAGAGAGTGCATCTACTTAATATAATATCGAACGAGTACAATAATATTGTATGACTTATCCACTAATAAAGTAGCAAAATAGTGTAGTGATGAAAATGTCATCTACTTAGCAGGTATGGGAGAATTAGAGAAATAACCAAACCTGCTACAGCACAATAGAATCTGGAACATTACACTCTGTTTTTGCTATCATAACTAAAGCATGGGGGATGTTGTAGATTGGCAGAGATATTGGAAAACGTTTCACATGACAGTGTGAATAGATTATTTCTCAGAGAGAGATAGGAAGCGAAAGATTTACTCGATACAGTAAAGGAAATCATAAATATACTAGGAGCTATCCCCTGAATACTTCGGGGGAAGAACTTATTCAGGTACCCATAAGCAATCAAAAGGATTGAAAGCAGATTTTTCGTCAAGAATAGTCGCCAAATAGGGAATATTACCAACCTTAGAAATGCAGTCACGAATATATTTAAAGAAGCTAATTCCCAACTTACGAGTAGTAGTAACAAGAGACATAAAAGTATCCCAAGTCTGAGTCCCTTCGAGAG
>ERZ1034377.275-NODE-275-length-12407-cov-2.985726_pt1 | contig 12407 bp, 10 predicted proteins | sample MGYA00520584_ERZ1034377 | MGnify/ENA primary metagenome ERZ1034377 (study PRJEB33736, sample SAMEA104288464) | Azolla filiculoides | biome: Urban; feature: water surface; material: ditch water | place: Netherlands | collected 2014 ... | reverse complement strand
CTTGTCGAGCGCGTCGCCATTGGTGTCGACCAGCACGGTGGTGAAGCCGGAGCTGGCGAAGGCGTGGGCGATACCGGTGCCCATCAGGCCGGCGCCAACGACGATGATCTTGTCTGTGAGGTCTGCCATGGTCCTGGCCTCTCTGGTTGTCTTAGCGGGCCAGCTTCGGGCCCACGGTGTTTCTGAGGATGCCGATGCCATCGACCTCGGCCTCGACGACGTCGCCCGGCTTCAGGAACAGGCCCGTGCCCTGGGCAGTGCCGGCCGGGGAGCCGGTGAACATCACGTCCCCGCATTCGAAGGTGGAGCGCTCGTCCACGAAGCGCACGAGGAAGCCCACGTCCCAGGTCATCTCGGCGGTGTTGCCGTCCTGGCGCGTCTCGCCGTTGACCTTGAGCGTGCTGATGAAAACAAAACGGCGGACCCCGGCGGCGGCGGCCTCGCGGGCAAGATGCAGCGTTCCGTCCCGGTTGACCGTCCGGAACGCTTCAAGCGGGTCGGATGCGCTATCCTTCATCATGTGGACGCGGGCCGCCAGATGGACAATCCTGTCGATTCCCTTCAGGGCTTCGCGCCAATCCGTGCGGCCATCGATTGCATCGATGACGATATCCGCCGAACGCGTTGTTCGGCCGACTGTGCGGATGATCTGCTCCTGCGCACGCAAATCTGCGGTCAGGCGATGGCCAACGAAGCCATTTGCTCCCGTGACGAGGATCATCACAGGCGCCCGTAGCTGGTGCTATCCGGATTGGGGAGCTGTATCGAGTCCTCCACCTGCTCGGCATTGCGCAGGACGACCAGATCAACCACGTCGGCGCTCGGCCTGTAGCCCGTGACCAGCGATGCCAGGATTGCACGGCTCGCCGCCACGTCGCCCGCATCCATTGTCTGTTCCAGTTGCCGCAACATTTCCTCAAGTGCTTTCCATGGAAGAAACTCGTCGCGTGCCTTCATGATCAGGGGATGCGACGTCGGTCCGGGGTTTTCGCCGATCAGCAATTCCTCATAGAGCTTTTCCGCCGGGCGAAGGCCGGTCATGACGAAGGCGATATCGCCATCGGGGTTTTCATCGTCCTGGATCGTCAGGCCGGACAGCTCGACCATTCGCCGCGCAAGGTCGATGATCTTGACGGGTTCACCCATGTCGAGCACGAAGACATCGCCGCCTTCCGCCATTGCTCCAGCCTGGATCACCAGTTGCGATGCTTCCGGGATGGTCATGAAAAAGCGGGTGATGTCCGGGTGCGTCAGTGTGATCGGACCGCCATCGCGGATCTGCTGGCGGAAAAGCGGAACCACGGATCCGGACGAGCCGAGCACATTGCCGAACCGGACCATGCAGAATGTGGTAGTCCGGCAATTTTCGGTCAGTGCCTGAAGCAGCATTTCGGCAATGCGCTTGCTGGCTCCCATGATGTTGGTCGGGCGCACGGCCTTGTCGGTGCTGATCAGGACGAATTGCGGCACGCCCATTTCGATGGCCGCTTCGGCCATGACCTCGGTGCCAAAGACATTGTTCTTGATACCTTCGATCGGATTGTGTTCGACCAGCGGCACATGTTTGTAGGCGGCGGCGTGATAGATGGTATCGACGGGCCAGGTTTGAAGGATCTCGCGGATGCGGCGGCGGTCGCGCACGGAGCCCAGCAATGGCAGGATTGCATCCGCCTTTTCGCCAAAGTCGCGTGTCAGTTCGGCGTGGATCGTATAGAGGGCGTATTCATTCTGCTCGACAAGCAGCAATCGATCAGGCCCGACAGCCATGATCTGTCGACAGAGTTCGCTTCCGATCGAGCCGCCCGCACCGGTCACCATTACTGTCTTGCCGGCAATATTGCGGCTTAGAAGTTCCGGGTTCGGGGCAACTGCGTCGCGGCCCAGAAGATCCTTGATGTCCAACTCGTGAAAGTCCGACAGATTGACCCTGCCTTGCGCGATTTCGCTGACGCTGGGCACCAGCCGGACGGCGACATGACCGCCCCGCAGGCTTTCAATGATCGCGTTGCGCCGTGCAGCCGAAATGTTCGGGATCGCCAGAAGCACGGTTCGAACATCCAGCTTTTCCACGAGCGCGTTCAATTGTGCCGGATCATACACCCTTGCACTGCCGATCATCGACCCATGCAGGCTCTTGTCGTCGTCCAGAAAGCCCTTCACCTTCAGCTCTGCGCCATTGTCGAGCGCGCTCGCCAGTTGGCGGCCCATCGTGCCGGCGCCATAAATCAGGATATGGGACCGGTTCCCATGCCGCAAAAGCTGGCGGTAGGAATCGCCGAGCATATAGCGGGTGACGAGACGCGAAAGCCCGACCGCAAGCAGAAGCAATAGCGGTTGAAGAATGCCGACGGTGCGGGGAATTCCGGGGAAGCTGATCATCGTGAAGATGGTCATGTAGATCAGGCCATACAGCGAAATCGCTTTCAGGATCGACAGGAACGCTGCCCAGCCGATGAAGCGGAAAATCGCCCGATAAAGTCCAAGCCTGATGAAGATCGGGATGGCGATGGCGATCGAGACCGGGATGGTCAGCCATTGGATGCCTGACAGCACCACCCATTGGTCAAGCCGAAAGCAGAAAGCGAACCAAACCGTCAGCGCGCAGAGCACCATGTCGACCACAAGCGCAAGCGAGCGCTTGAGCCAGCGCGGCAAACGCAAGATCTGACCTATAAATTCGTCCGGCATCATACCCAATACCAACTGCCTTCCGCGCGATCATGCCGCAGAGGGCAACACTTGCAAGGATCCTATGATATCCCTGCCACCTGCACCACAGCAATGCAACGATTAGGCGGGTTTTTCCCAAGCATCGTTGTTCGCCCTTGGCTGCGGTTGTCGCGGTTAAGTCAACGACGCAATCAGGCAGGTGACCCCCGCCGATTCCAGCGCGCTCATGATATCCGGGGGCGGCGTGCCGTCGGTGACGAGATGTGTCAGGTCGCTGAAATCGCAAACCTTGACCAAGCCGCTACGGTTGAACTTGCTGTGGTCGGTGACGGCGATCCGCCGATCGCCGCGGGTCAGTAGGGTCCGGGCGAACTCGGCTTCTTCGAAGTCGAAGTCCAGTATGCCCGAACCGGCGCTTACGGCGCCGACCGAGATCACGGCATGCAGGACATTGAAACGGCTGATGAACTCAATTGCGGTTGAGCCGAACGCGGCGCCATTGTCCGAGCGTAGCTCGCCGCCGGCCATATAGACGCGGTTTTCGTTGCTGGTCGCCAGGGTTCTGGCGATGTCGGACGAGTTGGTGATTACGGTCAGTCGGCGATGCCCGAGCAGTTCGCGCGCCAGGATGCTCGTCGTCGTTCCCGTATCTAGCATGATGGAATCACCGTCGCGGATGGTTGCAGCGAGTTCCCTGGCAATGGCTTTCTTTGCCTCGGGGTTGTCACGCAGGCGTCGTTCAAAAGGTGCCTCGCCAAGCATCGAGGGCAGGGCAACGGCGCCGTGCATCCGAACAATCGCGTGGTTGTCGGCAAGCGGGCGCAAGTCGCGACGGACGGTTTCGAATGATACACCAAGACGGCCGGCCAGCTCTGCGATCGAGAGTGTGCCGTTTTGCTGCAGGAGATTGAGTATGTCCCGATGTCGTTTTGATTCCGCCATGCTGACGTCCCGGTGCTGTTGCCGTGCTAGCGATGCAATCCAGTGCGCCAAAAGTAAAGTCACAAAATCGGTCAATTAGCCGCAAATATACACACGGTCGATTGACAGCTTGATCTGGCTGCACGAAGCTTGGTCATCCTCCGGGTCTCCAACAAGAACATAGGGGAACGGACCCAGAGGTGGGGCTGAAACCGTTTGAACCGCTGGGAGGTCATGCGTGATGTATGCGAACAAGGCGTCGCGCCGATGAGCGTGACGGACGTTGTGACCGGCGAGGTTGGTGAGACCAGTGCAAACAGGGATCGCATGCGGCACTTGCCCTGTTGGAAAGGCCCGATCGAAATCGCCCTTCTCAAGGGCGGCATCAGCAATGAAAGTTACGTTGTCACCGATGCGGTCGGCCGCCATGTCGTACGTTTCGGCAAGGATTATCCGTTTCATCATGTCTCGCGGCAGCGTGAATTGATGGTGGCGCAAAGTGCACATGCGGCGGGTTTTGGGCCGGAAGTCCGGTATGCCGAACCCGGCGTGATGGTGACGGCGTTTCTGGGTGCCAAGACCTATGGCGCCGAAGATGTTGTCGCCAATGCTGAGGCTGTTGCCCGACTGCTGAAACGTTTCCATGAAACAATGGCCCGCTATGTCAGCGGCAGTGCCTATCTGTTCTGGCCTTTTCATGTCGTGCGCGACTATGCGCGGACGCTGGCTGCGGGCAACAGCCGGATGGTCCCGCAGCTGCCCGGCTACCTTGATCTGGCAGAAACGCTGGAGGAGGCGCAGGTGCCGCTGCCGATCGTCTTTGGCCACAATGACCTGTTGCCAGCCAATATACTCGATGATGGCGAAAGGCTCTGGCTGATCGATTTCGAGTATGCCGGCTATTCCACCGCAATGTTCGATCTGGCGGGGGCAACGTCGAATTCCGGCTTTTCCGACGATGCCAGCCTTGAATTTCTTGCCCACTACCTTGGCCGGACGCCCGACCGGGATTTCCTCAAGGCGTTTGCCGCCATGCAATGTGCGTCCCTGCTGCGCGAAGCCATGTGGAGCATGGTTTCCGAGCTTCATCTGAACGCACCCGGTGCCGACTACGTTACCTACACGGCTGAAAATCTCCTCCGCCTTCAGGTGGCGCTCGACCGCTATCGTTCTCTCTATGGAAAGACATCTGCATGACCACGCTTCCATCCCATGCCCAGATCGTCGTTATCGGCGGCGGCATCATCGGTTGCTCGACGGCCTATCATCTGGCGCGAGACCACAAGGCCGACGTGATCCTGCTGGAGCAGGGAACGCTGACGTCCGGCTCGACATGGCATGCCGCTGGTCTGGTCGGGCAATTGCGCTCGTCGGCCTCGATCACCCGGGTGCTCAAATATTCCGTCGATCTCTACAAGGGGCTTGAGGCCGAGACGGGTCTTGCCACCGGTTGGAAGATGACGGGTTGCCTGCGTCTGGCAACCAATCAGGACCGCTGGACGGAATTCCGTCGGCTTGCCACGACCGCCGGCAGTTTCGGCATGGACATGCACCTGATCTCGCCGGAAGAGGTCAAGCGGATGTGGCCGTTGATGAATGTCGACGATCTTGTCGGCGCAAGCTGGTTGCCGACCGACGGGCAGGCGAGCCCTTCCGACATTACGCAGTCGCTCGCCCGTGGCGCGCGCATGCATGGCGCAAAAATCGTCGAGAATGTCCGGGTGACCGGTTTCGAGATGAAGGATGGCCGCATTCTCAAGGTCAAGACGACGCTCGGCGACATTGCCTGCGAGAAGGTTGTCAATTGTGCAGGCCAATGGGCCCGGCAGGTGGGTGCGATGGCGGGGATCAACGTGCCGCTGCAACCGGTCAAGCATCAATATATCATCACCGAGAGGCTGGATGGCCTGTCGACGGATGCGCCGACGATCCGCGATCCGGACCGGCTGACCTATTTCAAGGAGGAGGTTGGCGGCCTGGTGATGGGCGGTTACGAGCCGAACCCACAGCCGTGGACGACGGGCGACGTGCCGGACGAATGGGCGTTCCGGCTGTTCGACGATGACTTCGATCATTTCGAGCAGCATATGGTGCAGGCGATCGAGCGTATCCCGGCGCTGGAAAAGGCTGGGGTCAAGCAGATGATCAACGGGCCTGAGAGCTTTACGCCCGATGGCAATTTCATTCTCGGCGTGGCGCCCGAATGCAAGAACATGTTCGTCGGCGCCGGGTTCAACGCCTTCGGTATCGCATCCGGCGGCGGCGCGGGTTGGGTGCTGGCGCAGTGGGTGGTCGATGGCGAGGCGCCGCTTGATCTCTGGGTGGTTGATATCCGTCGCTTCGCCGGCATGCACCGGGATCGCCAATGGGTGCTCGATCGCACGCTCGAAGCCTATGGCAAGCACTACACGATCGGGTTCCCGCATGAAGAATACCAGAGTGGTCGGCCGCGGCTGGTCTCGCCGCTCTATGATCGGCTGAAAGGACACGGTGCCGTGTTTGGCTCGAAGCTCGGCTGGGAGCGACCGAACTGGTTTGCGCCTGCCGGCACCGAAGGCCGGGATGTCTATTCCATGGGGCGGCAGAACTGGTTCGATGCCGTCGGCCAGGAGCATCACCACGTGCGCGAGGCGGTCGGCATATTCGATCAGTCCTCGTTTGCCAAATACGAGATGAGCGGTCCGGACGCGGCCACGGTTCTTGATCTTATTTGCGCCAATGACGTGACGAAGCCGGTCGGGCGGTTGAGCTACACGCAATTGCTCAACACGCGCGGTGGCATCGAAGCGGATCTGACGGTGGCCCGGATTGCGGAAGACAAATTTTACATCGTGACAGGCACCGGTTTTCGCACGCATGACTTCGGCTGGATCGCCGATCATATCCCGTCCGATGCCAAGGTCAGCTTCACCGATGTCACTGAGGAATGGGGGACCTTGTCGCTGATGGGGCCGCGGGCGCGTGATGTGCTTTCGCAGGTGGCAAAGGCGGATGTATCGAATGGTGTATTTCCATTCGCGCAGGTGCGAGACATCGAAATCGCCGGCACGATCGTCCGGGCGCTCCGCATCACCTATGTCGGTGAACTCGGATGGGAGCTTCATGTGCCGATCGCCGCGATCGGAGAGGTTTTCGACGTGTTGATGGCAGCCGGTGCTGCGCACGGGATCAAGCCGATCGGCTACCGGGCGCTGGAATCCCTGCGTCTGGAAAAAGGCTATCGCGCTTGGGGATCGGATATCACGCCGAATGACACTCCGCTGGAAGCCGGCCTCGGGTTTGCCGTCAAGATGAAGAGCTATGCCGATTTCATCGGGCGTTCGGCATTGGCTGCAGTCGCCGGCCAACCGTTGAAGAAGCGGTTGGTTGGTTTTAGCGCCGGAGCGGATGTGGTCCTGCTCGGACGCGAGACGATCCTGCGCAATGGGGAGCCGGTCGGCTATCTGACCAGCGGCGGCTACGGATATACGCTCGGCAAGGCAATTGGTTATGGCTACGTCCGCCATGCCGATGGGGTTTCGGATTACTACCTGACAGAAGCGACGTATGAACTTGTGGTCGCGATGGACAAGGTGCCGGCGCAGGTTCACCTCGGCCCGATGTTCGATCCTTCTATGGCCCGGATCAAGGCTTGAGCGGTGCCGGACACGGAGCCGGAGATCCGAAGCCGCGTTGGCGGCGTGACCTCCGGCACTTGGTCCTCAAGCCACGGCCTTCCGGTGTGGCCGAAAGCTGATCAGGCGTGACGGGTCGGTGCATTGGGGCATGCCCGTCTCGTCGGCGGCTGCGATAAAGGCTGCGCGTGCCAGTTCACTGGCGCGGGGGCTGCGCAGCGCGTTTCGGCAGAGAAGAACGGCACGTTGATAGGCGATGCCCCTTCGCGTCGGCCATTCCGCCTCGAGAAAATCGAGCGCGTCATAGACATTGCAAAATCGTCTTGTCAGGCCGCAGTGCAGATCCAGTTCGACGGGAATGGTCCATGCGATATTCACTTCGGTCATGCAGTCCTCCATTTCGATCCCACGAACTCGCGAGACGGCATGGAAGTTCCCGGCAAGGGCGCAAATAAACTTGTTATTTATTTGATTTTTCTGCGAACATCGCCTCACGGTTCAAGAGCCATTCGGCTGTGGACCGGCTGGCATCCAAGGCTGCCTCCGTGATTTTTGCGCCGTTGAGCAGGCCGTTTATCAGGGCGCCGCTGAACGTGTCTCCGGCGCCGATGGTGTCCCGCACGGTGACGTGCATTGGCACGGGGATACTGCTCTCCGTCTCGCCGTCGAAGACGGATGTCGGGTCCGGACCGTCCGTCATGACGAGATGGCGAAGCCGGGTTCCTGCAATTGCCTGTGCGTCCCGCCAAATGGCCTCGATCGACTTGCCCGGCATGTCCGCCTTGGAGCCGACGATGACATCGGCAGGACGCGGCTCGCCGTCGCGCAGCGGCAGTTGCGAAACGACCAGCGGGGCGGCGTTCAGCGACTGGCGGATGGTTTCGCACAGATGTGGGCCATTGATGTAGAACGCATCGGCCGAGACCGGTTGTGCCAGCGCGAAAGTGCGGGCGAGGCGCCTTTCGTTGGACAGGATGGTGCGTTCGCCTGTCGGGTCGAGCAGGATATCGGCAAAATCCGTTTCGCCCTGCCGCTGCGTGATCAGGCTGGTGTCAAAGCCATCCTCGGCAAGCGCGGCAATCGCTTCCTGGCCATGGCTGTCGCTCATCAGGTTGGACAGGATGCGAACATGGTGGCCGAAATCAAGCAGGCGGCGGGCCGTGAAGTAGCCGCCACCACCCAGTCGTGCCTCGCGGGAGCGCCAGGCAATCCGGCCGCCGGCGCGCAATGGTTCGGTCAGGTGCCAGATCCTGTCGTGGTTGATGTGACCGATGACAATGACGGCCTTGCCGGTTCTGTTGGTATTCATGCAGACAGGTCCCGTGGTGCAGGCTTGCTGGAGTCTCTGAGAATAAGCTCGACCGGCCATAGTTCCTGAATCTCGACCGGGTCGCGGCCGGCCAGAATTTGCAGCAGCAGGTCGGCAATGCGGGTGCCGGCGGCGCGGATCGATGAGCGTGTCGTTGACAGGGACGGGGCCATGTTGTCGGCGGTCAGGTATGGAAAGACGTCGTCATGGGCGATGACCGAAAGATCCATGCCGATACCGAGGTTCATCGCGCGCGCTGCCCGGTAGACGCCCAATGCTGTCATCATCGAGCCAGCGACAATAGCGGTTGGCCGTGGACACTGCTCCAGCGCCGTGCGGGCAAGCCGGAAACCAACCTCGTCGGTGAAATTGCCATGAGCGACAATGCTGGCGTCGTAGGGGATGTCCCTGGCCTGCAGCGCCGAACGATAGCCAAGATCGCGATGGCGGGTGAAGGTCAGCCCTTCGTTTCCATTGATCAGTGCGATCCGCCGGTGGCCGAGATCGAGCAAATGGTCGGTCGCACGTCGGATTGCGCCTTCGTTGTCGATGTCGAGCCAGGCATGCGGAACGTCCGTCTGCGAGCGCCCATGAACGATGAAGGGTATCTTCAACTGGTGGAGCAGGGCGATGCGCGGATCATCCGGTCGCGGGGAATGGATGACAACCGCGTCGACCCTGCGGCTTTCGGCCAGGCGCTTGTAGATCTGAAGCTCGTCACGGCTGTCCTGCTCGGCCATGGGCGTGACGAGAATGTCGATATCTTCGCGGCCCAGTCGCTCCGCCATGCCGCTCATGAACTCGGAGAACTGGTATTCTCCGGCCCGGCTCATCACCACGCCGATGGCACCGGCGCGCCCTGTCGCCAGACGCACGGCGTTGATGTTCGGGCGATAACCCAGACGGTTGGCCTCGTCCATGACACGTGCGCGCGTCGCTTCGCTGACCTCCGGATAGCCGCTCAATGCACGGCTGACCGTGGTTTGAGACAGGCCTATCTTCAGGGCAAATTCCTTGAGCTTCATTGCCTCGTTCATCGCTTCAACGGGTGGAAATTCTTGCAGCATGAATGGCAAGGTTTTGGTGGACGAGCAAGGAGATAAAAGGGCGAAAGCGCTTTCAAGAAAATTCACTATGCGTTCGTTCAAAAGAGAATCGTCGTATCCCCATTTTTCTCAATTGAGTCTATTTGATAAAAGAATGTCTTTTGACAAAGACCCGGAATTTTGCCAGTTTACCGTAGCCAAAGCGGTTTCAATTCGATGTGTGCTTGGATCCGTTCGGGCGATCTTACATTGTAGAGGCCAGTCAGTGCCGCAAGGTTGTGGCATGTGAAAAAGGAGAGTTTACGTGCCAGTCAGAACCATTGTCTGGGGAGAAAACATCCACGAGCGGGAAAATGCCGTTGTCCGCAGCATTTATCCTGACGGGATGCATGCGACGATTGCCGCTGCCCTCAATGCAGATGGTGACATCGAGGCGACGACGGCCACGCTGCAGGAACCTGAGCACGGTCTGCCGGTCGATCGGCTGGCCGAGACGGATGTACTGGTCTGGTGGGGACACAAGGCCCATGGCGATGTATCCGACGAAATCGTTGAGCGGGTGGCCCGGCGCGTCTGGGAGGGCATGGGCCTGCTCGTGTTGCATTCAGGCCATTTTTCCAAGCCGTTCAAGCGCTTGATGGGAACACCCTGCGCCTTGAAATGGCGTGAGGCAGGCGAGCGCGAGCGTCTCTGGACCGTCAACCCGGGTCATCCGATCGCAGCCGGCATTCCGGAAAACTTCGTGCTGGAAAACGAAGAGATGTATGGTGAGTTCTTTTCGGTGCCGGAGCCGCTGGAAACCGTGTTCATCTCCTGGTTTGCGGGCGGCGAAGTCTTCCGGTCCGGCCTGACCTGGCGGCGCGGGGCCGGCAATATCTTCTACTTCCGTCCGGGTCATGAGACCTATCCGACCTATCATGATGCCAACGTGCAGCAGGTCATCCGCAACGGGGTGAAGTGGGCCTACAATCCCATGCCCCGTTACGGCGCCGTGCATGACGCGCCGAATGTTCCGGTGGAAGAGGCGCTTGAGCCGATTACAGAGCGCGGCCCGCGTCTGCATCAGGCCGGCGAGGAAGGGTACAAATGATGAAGCCGATCCGTCTTCTGGTGCTTGGCACCGGTGGCATGGCCAATACCCATGTGATGCATTTCTCCACGATCAGCGAGGTTCAACTCGTCGCTGCGGTGGATCTGGATATCGCCACGGTTCGCGCATTCGCAACGCGCCACGGCATTCCCAACACATTCACCTCGCTGGAGGAGGCGATCGCCTGGGGCGAGTTCGATGCGGTGACCAATGTCACCCCTGATCGCATCCACTATCCGACGACGCTGCAGCTTCTGGCGGCGGGCAAGCATGTGATGTGTGAAAAGCCGCTTGCCGAAAACTACGCCAAGGCGGATGAAATGGCGACGGCTGCCGAGAAGTCAGGTCTGGTCAATATTGTCAACCTGACCTATCGCAATGTGGCGGAGGTTCAGAAGGCGCGGCAGATGGTGATCGGTGGCGAGATCGGCCGGGTGCGCCATATCGAGGCCTCCTATCTGCAGAGCTGGCTGGTGTCCAAGGCCTGGGGCGACTGGGCAACAGAGAGCCAATGGCTCTGGCGGTTGTCGACGAAGCATGGCTCGAACGGCGTGCTGGGCGATGTCGGCATTCATATCCTGGATTTTGCCGGCTATGGCGCGGCGACGGATATCGATCATATTTTCGCGCGGCTGAAGACCTTCGAAAAGGCGCCGGGAAACAAGATCGGCGAATATGACCTCGACGCCAATGACAGTTTCACCATGACGGCCGAATTCACCAATGGCGCCATGGGCGTGATCCATGCCAGTCGCTGGGCGACCGGGCATCTGAACGAACTGCGGCTCAGGGTGCATGGTGACAAGGGTGCACTGGAGGTGATCCACACGCCGGAGGCTTCCTCGCTTCGGGCCTGCTTGCAAGACGATGTGGAAACGGCTGTCTGGCGCGAGATTGAGGTCGATCCGGTCGAGACGAACTACCAGAAGTTCATCACGGCGATTCAGACGGGCAACACTCTCCAGGAACCCGGTTTTCGCCATGCCGCCGATCTGCAGAAGATCCTCGATCTTGCTATGCTGACGGAAGTCGAACGGCGCGAAATGGCGGTCTGATCGTCTGAAGCCAAACTGACAACAAAACGCCGCCCGAGGAGGTTCGGGCGGCGCTTTTTTTGGCGTAGTCACGCATGATCACGCCAAATTTCCGGATACTTCAGATCAGTAAGCGACCTTGATCGCAGTGCCTTCCTTGGCGGCCTTGATGGCAGCGTCAGCGAGCGCCAGCGCGATCAGCCCGTCTTCTGCCGAGGGCGACATCGCCGTTCCCTGTTCGAGACTGTCGATGAAGGCCGAGATCTCAGCAGCATAGGCTGCCGTATAGCGGGTCATGAAGAAATCGTGCAGCGGCGGGCGGGTGTAGCCGTCCTTGTTGGCGACCTCGATCGAGACGGGGCGCTGGTTTTCGGCAGAGACCGAACCCAGCGAACCATGGACCTCGATGCGCTGGTCGTAGCCGTAGGACGCGCGGCGCGAGTTCGAGATGATCGCCTGGCGGCCGCTCTTTGTCGTCAGGATCAGCGATGCGCTGTCATAGTCGCCGAGTTCGCCGATCTTCGGATCAACGAGCACTGAGGCCGAGGCCATCACAGTTTCGATTTCCTCGCCGAGCAGGAAGCGGGCCATGTCGAAATCGTGGATGGTCATGTCGCGGAAGATGCCGCCGGAGACCTTGATGTATTCGGCCGGCGGGGCGCCCGGATCGCGGCTGGTGATCGTCACCATCTCTACCTTGCCGATCGAACCTTTGTCGATTTC
>ERZ1034377.272-NODE-272-length-12446-cov-79.241087_pt1 | contig 12446 bp, 11 predicted proteins | sample MGYA00520584_ERZ1034377 | MGnify/ENA primary metagenome ERZ1034377 (study PRJEB33736, sample SAMEA104288464) | Azolla filiculoides | biome: Urban; feature: water surface; material: ditch water | place: Netherlands | collected 2014 ... | reverse complement strand
CATCCAGTTTTCAAATGATAATAGATGGCATTACATATTTCACCCATATCTGTTGTGGGTGGATGCCCTCCTTCTTTAGCTGGTGGAATCAATGGGGCCAGGATTTCCCACTCCATATCAGTTAAGTCTGTGGGGTAAGACTTTCGTGCCATGATTAGCTATGTAAATACACTACATTTTATGTATCCTATCCTTCTAATATTCCTTTTCTACTCCCCTTTACATTTACTTTATCAGCCTCTTAATGTATTCGTATAGTGTTTAGAAAATTGAATCAAATATTCACTTCTGGAATGCTCTTAAGCTGGGTACTACCCACCCGACTATACTAGTAGAGTACGGCGTAAATATAGCAACCATTTAAAATAGAAGAAAAGCCTACTCCATAAGATTTTGGACTTTTGAATTTCACCTTGCAGTACTATCGTTAGGGGACAAAGGTAAGGGGTAAGAGGAAAAGAAAAATCTTTAACCTAAGAGCATGTTTGAAAAGTTTTAGGAGGTACAAATTGTCATTTTGAGGGCAATTCAATGGAGCGTATCCCTTCTGGACACTGCATGAACGTGAAGCGTGCCGGAGGCTCTAGAATCTAGGTTTTGAGCGTGTACTGAGATGTTTTATTCCGCTCCGCTGCATTCAACATGCTACAAAGACCGACTTTTCAAACAACCTCTAAGACCACTTACCTTTCCTCGTCCTTTTAGGGTATGGGGAAAACTGTCTTTCCCTACACCGCACAACTCATACCTCAGACCCTGTTTTCGGTCAGTCATACTCCTCAACTTCCTATATCAAGATGGTAGTTATAGCAACGGATAAGGAGGTTAGGACATCAAGTGATAGCGTGGTATAAGCCATTGATGAAACTCTATGCACAACAGAGTTTTACTCCTGAATTCTGACTCCTGCTATAGCTATGCTGATTTTTTCTCTCTGTGGCTACCGCGTACTTCTGCTTTTTGCTTACCCCCTACTTCCAGATAAGCAATATCTTTAATTTTGCTCAAGCAAGCAGATGCTAGATGAGTATCACACCTTTTCTCTGTTGCTGGTTTAGCAAGTTTCAGACTTTCATTCTGTTGGGTATTTGACCTACTAATACGAGAGTTTTCTTTGAGTAATCGGTTATAAGTGCGGTAAGGAATGTAATGCAAAGGATTGTAACCAACAAACCGCAGCATTAAAACACAAGCCCAAGAATACTTACCAGCTAGGATAGCTTCTATTACTTGGTCAAACTGTTCAGGATTGATTTTCTTCTCTAAGTTGCTACTTTTACCAGAAATGTCTTGATTCATAATGAGTGTTAGTTTTATTTGAATGAAGTTGACTAGTCCAGTTGTTTTGAGTCTTATTGTGTCAAGTGCTATTTACAAACTGCAATACTAGTCCACCACACCATCTTTGATGAATTCACAATGGGAAGATCATGTATATTCTTTCCATGGGTACCTTGACCCACCAATTCTGGTTTGGTTGATTACTAGCTTTGAGACAGCAGTTGAATTAATTACAGGAATATATTGGTAATGGATTAGTACTGAAAATTGAAAAAGTAGATAACCTTTTCAACAGGCACATCCCGAAATTTCTCAAGTTCTCAGAGGTTGCTGTAACTCCCAGTGGAAAAGGCTTTTTCTAAAACTGCTCTGTTGTTTTGTATGTGTATGGATACTTTTGAGCCAAGTTTTAGTTTCCACAGTGTTGGTTGCTGTCTGGGTAGTTTTCTGTATGTCGAGGAGCAGCTTCAATAAATTAATTTTCAAAGCTAAAGCTCTTCGGGTTGCTTGTTCTGCTCTAGCTATAATCTCCCCAAGGGTTTGAGTCTTTAAAGAACTATGAGCCATCCCATCTATGATTTTCGTTCCTTGGGTGTGGCTGACTTTGACAATCTTTCCTATCCACACCCAAACCACAACTATGGGATAGAAATCTAACTTGCTCCCCCAAACTAAATACAGAAGGTTTGAAAACACCTCAGTTTCAAAGGATGCTGACCTGTTGCTTATATTCTTAATTGCTATGTCACTACTTGTTCGTAGGACTGATAAATTTAACTTTGGTAAAAGTACAAGACTTTCATGAATAGATGCCTGACGAGGATGTAACTCAGAGAGTTTGACCCCTACAAGACCCCGCTGGCTTGATGTTTCGACTGCATTTGACCTGATGATTTGTTTCATGACCTGACCTGTGATTGAAAACCTGACTGTTTTTAATCAAGTCTGTGTGCTGCTTTGCTGTATTGACCCTGTTGTGCAGTTTTGTAACCTGGTGGTTTGAGTTGCTGATGAAAGACAACTACCATTGGTTACTTCTCGGCTGTAGCTTTTGCTGATTCGTAAATGAAAGGTAAAAGTTTACCATCTTTCTGTAATCTAGTGGTCTTAGTAGATGCTGTTGTGTCTTCTAAAAATTAGACAATCTTGAGTTGAATAGATGTTCCCTGGCTATTATTGTATAACTTACGGCTGAGAATTAGTAATAATTTTCAGTGAAGTCTTATAATTTTCAATTGAGCCGAGAAGATCATTCATATTAGGATCTAAATAGCTACATTCGTATTTATACTATTTTTTGTCGCTAATGTCATCTGCCAATTTTGCAGGCTTATAAGTTAAATTTACTGAATATCTCAGAATGTTCATTTGAGGGTTGTGCAACTTTGACTTTTGTCCCATTTTTGTTAAAAGAATGGGGGGTGTCACCCCTCATTTTATCTACTAAAAAACTTTTATTATCTGTAGTTTAACAGCAAATATTACTAGTTATTTAATTTCAGAAGCCTTATAAATAAACAGGCTTAGACCTTTTTCTAAAAGCCTTATTCGTTATTTTTAGCATAATTAGCCCTGAAAGTTTAGTGATTATATATTGTTATATGTTTTTCTTGGAGGTGTTCTCTGAAAATCTTTTCATCCATACCTATTACCTATAAGTGCTAGTCATATCTGACTCATAATTACCTAAGAACAGGTCAGTGCATCCAGAACCTAAATGGTTAAGAATACTATCTTAGAATATGATGTATTTATGTTCTTGATAACACAAACTTTTACAATAAAAAACACCCATAAAGGGTGTGTTTACTAAAACTTTAGCATCTTAAATCTGTATGCAATTATATAATCAACGAAATCAATCTAAATTAAGCGATAAAATACACCTATGAGTTGATTTTAAATAAGTTATATTTTTTTTGATTAGGCAGGAAGTTTACTAATTTCGGTAGGAAAAATTACATCTTCTGTTTCAGCTTTATTGAGTACAGGTTTCAACAGTTAGTTGTTATTAATTTGCCACAAGTAAATGCTGGAGGATTAATACTTCGCTTTAGTAGCATTATTTAATTTGTTGAGTCCTGGTCTGAGATAATTAACTCTCTTGGCTTGTTACTTGCTAATTAGAATTAAAGGAGTTATAATGTAATTCCCTCAAGCTATAACTCGCTACCAAAGGTAAAGAGTGAAACGACTTGTAAACCTGACATCATCAATCAAGACGGTTTTTCCTGCTTTTACTTTCACTACATAGACAGAGCTAAATTTCTTTTTGCTGTGGTTTTTTCTGGGCAAGAGTTTAGAAAAATCTCTTTTTGTCTGTCATCTAACCGCTTATTACCATATGTTTGTCAAACCATGTTTTATGGTTGATGAGGATTTTGCTGTTTTTGTCTCTGGTAATCATGTTTCTGATTTTCCTGGGGGATAGATTGTGAGAGAAGGTGAAAAATCGCAATCTGGGATTGTAGTAATGGACAGAGTAGTGAGGACATAAATTAATAGGCTCTTTTTTACCTGAGTTCTGTTTCCTGCTATATAACAGGTCTGAATACTTGCCCGTTCAGGGAAAAAGGGTGAAAACCTTGACTTTGTACCCATGCCAACCTAATAGCATGACACGAGTCTCAAGGTTTAAATCTTTCAACTCTTACCATTACTTATTTTTTCTACGGATTCCGGAAATAACCGGAAAATACTATCACATTTATTGAGATAATTATTTTTCCCAAGTAGGTATTATCTATTACCAGAGATGGCGGAGATAATAAGAGTATTTAAATGAACATCATATAAATTGCCCAAATAGCCATTGGGCGCAGATAGGTACTAGCGCGAAAAGTACCAACGGGGGTAATGGCTTCGGGGGTGCGAAATTGTAAACCATTGTCGTAAATTTGCTCAACAACGGCTTGCGTTAACTGCATAGCTTCATTTTTCATACCCATCTGCACTAGGAAAGCTGCTAAACCAAAGTTAATTCCAGTCCATACTTCTAGAGGATGGGTGGCTTTGGGGTTTTCTGGAGAACCGTCGGGAAGAACGCCGTTAGCTGCACCAAACTTACCATCATAAAACTTTACAAAGCAGGCTTCATATACTGTTTGCAAGGCAGAATGGGCATGATTACTGGGGACAATATCCGGTAAACCCAGTAACCGCGTGTAGAATTGTCCACATAACTGGTCTGCCATGACTACATCAGAACCACTTTCACTGTCTAAGCGGTAATACTGACCGTTCCAAAGCTTTTGTTCATAAATTGGTCTTGATTGTTGTAACCAAGATTGATAAATTGATTTTTGCGATCGCAATTTGTCTGTCTTCTCTGTGTTCTCTGTGCCTCTATGGTTTGTTAAAATATCAGCTATTGCGATAGCACTTTCTAAAGCCGCTAACCACAACCCGCCACAATATGCACTAACACCATTTAACAGCCAATCATCAAAGGTTTGATCAGGTGCGCCAGAATTTTCTGGTATTCCATCACCATCTAAATCAAAGGTTTTCAAATAATCGAGAGTCTGCACAATTGCATCCCAACAGTCTACCAAAAATTGTACATCGTGACTACCTGTAAATAGAAAATCTCGGTATACTTGCAATACAAAATCGCTACTTAAGTCTTTCCATAAGTTGCAATCTTGATAACAGGTGTAGTTGGTTTTTTCCCACACCCATTCATTTGGTGCGCCTAAGTCATGGGGTGTAGCTTTAGCTACTTTGCGGATGGCTTTTTTTGTTTCAGCACCAATTGTATAATAATAGCCAATCACTCGCAGATGATCATCGCTGTGGGGAATTGCCCGTGCAAAGGCGCGAATTACTGACTTTTCGAGTTCTGGGAATAAGATTAGTAGGGCGAAAGAACCATATAACCTGACATCTAAACTTTCATACCAACGGTAATCTAAACATTCTAAGACAGCAAACTGACCTATGGGATCAATTTCTGAGGCTGCACTCCAGAGAGTTCCACCGCTTGTGAGGTCATAAAGTTCGTTAAAGAGTGCCATCTTAAACCATTCTGGCAAATCTTCGCGGTCAAGAATCGGTTTTTGCCAATTTTGAATCTGCGCTCGCCAAACTTGATATTGTTCTAGTCCTCTAGATGTGATTGCAAAAGCATTATCACCATAGCGACTAAAAAAATCTGTATATCTACGGTAATAATTAATGCCCTCAGCAAATTCCGTTACAGGAAAATCCCAAGCCAGAGTAAAGGGAATTTCCAGAGTTTCCCCTGGTTGGAGAGTACAACGCACAGCCAAGGCAGCCCCTAACCGTGTATCTGCATCTGCGGGAGTTGCATTCAGATAATTAGGCAAATAACCATCAGTTGAAAAGCTTTCCCAAAGATCCGCACCTGAACCGACTGGATTAAAATGCGTATGATAAAATACTTCCATGCGGGGATTTTTAGGAGTAGCAATACACCAGCTACCATCACCTTCCTGTATAGGTAAACCAGTAGGCACACGACCCAAAAAACAGCCAAAAAATTCTGTATTTTCCACTATATGATTGTAGTTTCCTTTACTTTCACCTAAACGCGGCTGATATTCATAAACCGGACTCCCATCATCCCGTATCTGCAAATCAGGAGATTTCAGAGCATTAGTAAACCAACCCACTATGTTTTCCCAAGTCAGCATGATACTGAGGGTAATAGGTGCATTTGTGGGGTTATGTGCTTTCCAAACAAAAACAGCTACAGGATAACTAGTTTCTTGATAATTATTTGCCCAAATAGGGGAAAACTGCTCACAAGTTAGCTGGGTTTGCAAGACATTTTCATAAACAAACCAGCTGCGAGGATAAAGTGCATGATAGGTGCCGGTTGCTTGGGTAGTAGTTGATGGTGGATACCATTGCCAACTTTGTAGAGTCCCATCTTCCGGGATTTCGGTCGATAATGCATAAGCTTTAGAAGATGAACCAGTAGATTCAAATACACTAAATTGGCAAGATGGAAAGGATTTGAAGAGATGTTCACCACCGTCAATGTGCCACAGATTAAAGTCTCCTCGTGAAGAACGGCCAATACAACCAGCACCAAAACCCCCCAAAGGCATTCCGTGCCATGGTCCATCATCTATATTACTCACATAGCGGACAGTATAAGGCTTGTCCCAACCTAACCCGATGGGACGCTGCCAACTACAGGAGGGAATTTCTGGGAAGGGGGAAGTTGTCATTATTTTTCGGGAACAGGAAATAGGGAACAGAGAAGAGGCAGGAGGCAGGAAGCAGGAGGTAAGGAAGGGGCAAGAGTAAGAATTTATTTTTCTTCTCTACAACGCCAGTCGTCTCAAGTCGGGAAACCTGCCCACGACCCTGGATCCCCTACAGACCACACCCTGTTCCTAATTATTCTTCGTCTAATTCAATTTCTTCTTCCTCTTCTTCTCCATTGACTTTAGATACAGAGTTAGCAGAAACTACTGCCCCTTTATCTAGCTTTTCACACACTAACTCTCTAATCTTGTCAGCAAATTCTGTTTTTTCTTCTAAATATCTGATAGCGTTATCTCGACCTTGGGAGATGTTTTCACCGTTATAACTGTACCAAGCACCTTTACGCAGGAGAACTCCTGTTTCTTCTGCTAGGTCAACTAAACAACCTAGGGTAGAAACTCCCTTACCAAAAATAATGTCAAACTCAGCGATTCTAAAAGGTGGTGCTACTTTATTTTTGGCTACTTTCACTTTGACGCGATTACCAAATTCATCAGAGCCTTTTTTTAAGGTTTGAATCCGGCGAATATCTAGACGCACGGAAGCGTAAAATTTCAAGGCGTTACCACCAGTTGTGGTTTCTGGACTACCGTAGGTGACACCGATTTTTTGCCGCAATTGGTTAATAAAAATTACTGTGCAACCAGATTTACCAATATTACCTGTAATTTTTCTGAGGGCTTGGCTCATTAATCGGGCTTGTAAACCGACGTGAGTATCACCCATATCGCCTTCGATTTCAGCGCGGGGTACTAGGGCGGCTACGGAGTCAATGACGACAATATCAACTGCGGCAGAACGCACTAGTTGATCAACAATTTCTAAGCCTGCTTCTCCTGTGTCAGGTTGGGAAACGAGTAAATTTTCAATATCTACACCTAATGCGCCGGCGTAGGTGGGATCTAGGGCGTGTTCTGCATCAACGAAGGCAGCTATACCGCCGTTTTTTTGTACTTCTGCAATCGCATGAAGAGCTACTGTAGTTTTACCAGAACTTTCCGGTCCATAAATCTCAATTACCCGCCCTTTGGGTAGACCTCCACCCAAGGCTAAATCCAAAGTCAGCGCCCCAGTGGAAATAGTTTCTACACGCATCCGGGTAGCATCACCTAAACGCATGATTGCTCCTTTACCAAAACTGCGCTCAATCTGGTTGAGTACCATCGTCAGTGCTTTTTGCTTGCCAGAAGTATCTGCTGTGTTGGTTGCCATTAGAGTCTCTAAATATAGGATTTAAGGAAGTTTACGTTGGAAGCTTAATTAGAACAGATATACTATCTTAACCGGAAAGTGCGCGATTGGTACTCTTGGAAAAAAAGGTTGAGAAGATTGTAACGCGATCCAGACGGCGTGACTATTATAATAGGGCATTGGGCATTGGGAATTACTTTGCCTGTGGACTCCTGGTTATTGCGATTTCGGTAAAATAATACACAGAACAGCTAGCAAAAATGCCAATGCAGGAGCTATATAACTGACTATCATCGTTATCCCTAGGGTAAACACATATCCAAATACACTCACTGCCAAAGAGAACCCACCAAAATAGCTGCCAATACCTAAACCAGGCCAGTGAGGGGGCATTAATTCTAAGATAAATGGAATTGCCCCATTGACAATCAAACTGAAACCCGCTGCTATAAAAAGTATAGAGAGAATCTCTGGGGGCATATAGACCATTAACACTATTAAGAAGATAGTTGAAATAATACCTCCGAGCATTGCCCGACCATTACCTACTTTGGTAGCGCAAAATCCAGCAGGTAAAGCTGTAAAGGCAAGAGCTAAACTAATGATGCAGAGCATGATTGCAGTGACATCGTTTGTATTGAATTGGGGTTTCAGGGTTTTGCCTAAACCATTCATGAGGAAAAGCGAACCCCAAGTAATGCTAGAACCTGTGAGAAAAATAAAAGATAGGTTTTGAAAAGGTATTTTTGGTGTTTTTAGGTTTTGTAATTCTGTTGGTATTTCTGGCGCGTGCAAAAACCGCAGTGTAAATGCTGCTGCCAGAAGAACAAAAGATGTGATCGCAAAAGCCCAAACTGGCCCTAAACTCAGAATAAAGGTATTAGCAACTCCAGGAAAAGCACTAATCAGACCCCCTGCTAAAGTTACAAAACTGAATGCTAAAGGTAACTCAGCAGGCATTAACTACTTTAGCAACAAGGCAAAAGCTTGAGAAGGAAAGACTGTCATTGCTAACGCCCAAGCAGCTAAAATACTGCCGATCACCTCACTTCATGGGACAAAAGTAGCAACACACGGAATAGCAATAAACAAAGTTGACGCGAGAATCACACCAATGGAAATGAAAGGAAAGCGAGTTCCGAATTTCCGTTGATTTTGATCGGAAAGTCCCTCTATTAGTGGTTCCATCACCACAGCTAAAGCATTTTCAACAACCAGCAAACCAGCTGCTAAAGACGCAGGAAAACTAAACTGAGGCAAAAGTTCCGGTAAATAACCATTATAAACCAACCAACTTAATGTAATTCCTCCCTGCAAACCTGCTAAAACCAAAACTTGAACTCATAAAACACTTGGTTGAGATTTTGAGGTAGTCATATTGATATGGGGAGAGGAGGAGGTAGGGAACAGGTGACAGGTGATAGGTGATAGAAGTTATTTTACTTTTCCCCTACAGCCCCGCTCCCTTAGAGGGTGTTTGAAAAGTTAGAAAAGTATAATTTGTCTTTTGTATCCCTTCGGGACACTGAGTGAACGCCATGCCTGGCGTATGACTCCTACGTAGTCACGTAAGCTATAGCCATGTGGAACAAAGTGGGGCGAAGAATCTAGGGTTTGAGCGATTACTCTGAGTGCTTCACTACGCTGCGCTAGGTACCCTATGGGAAGCAAGGTACAGCATGACTTTTCAAACATCCTCTCACACGCGTTGTTGTGTCACCAATAATTTAATATTGAGGAACAGAAGGATCTACTTCTTGACTCCAAGCATTAATTCCACCTTTGACATTTGTTCCCACAATACCCGCATCCGTGAGGATAGCAAGAGCTTTGGCAGAACGTCCGCCCATTTTACAATGAGCAATTAAGCGGTGTCCCTTGAGTAGTTCCTTCACCTGAGTCACACCATTACCATTTTCAATATCTGGTAAAGGTACTAATACAGAACCGGGAATTTTAGCAATTTCGTACTCATGGGGATTACGTACATCCAGCAGCACAAAATCTTTTGCACCACTATCGAGTAATGCCTTCAATTCCTTGACGGTCATTTCTTGAATTTCCATCTGCTGTTTTGCCTCTTCTGCTTTTGCTTGGGGAATACCACAGAATTCTTCGTAGTCTATCAATTTTTGGATGACTGGACGGATGGGGTTAGGACGCAGTTTTAACTCCCGGAATTTCATATCCAAGGCATTGTAAAGCATCAAACGTCCACTAAGAGTATTACCTTGACCAATAATAACTTTGACTGTTTCCGTGGCTTGGATAACACCAATAATTCCAGGTAAAATTCCTAATACACCACCTTCTGCACAGGAAGGAACCATTCCTGGTGGTGGTGGTTCTGGATATAAGTCTCGATAGTTGGGACCACCTTCGTAGTTAAATAGGGTTGCTTGTCCTTCAAAACGGAAGATAGAACCGTAGACGTTGGGTTTCTCTAATAATACGCAAGCGTCGTTAACTAAATACCGTGTGGGGAAGTTATCAGTTCCATCCACGACGATATCGTAAGGATGAATGATATCTAAGGCGTTTTCGGAACTTATCCGAGTTTCGTATAAATCAACCTGACAATGGGGGTTAATTTCATGAATACGGTTTTTTGCAGATTCAATTTTGGGTTTACCTACCCAGGATGTCCCGTGAATTACCTGACGTTGCAAGTTAGAAGTATCAACCACATCAAAATCAACTATACCTATGCGTCCAATACCTGCTGCGGCTAAATATAACAGCAATGGTGAACCTAGTCCACCTGTGCCGATACATAATACACTGGAAGCTTTCAGGCGTTTCTGTCCCTCTAGTCCCACTTCTGGTAATATTAAGTGGCGAGAGTAGCGTTCATAGTCGTCTTTTGTCAACTGGATTTCATCCAGATTGGGATTTAGCATAGTAGTTAAGATGTAGAATGTCAGACTATTAATGTTAACTTAAAGTTGCTAAATTTATACATTCAATGGTTTCAAGTTGAAATTGGTGGTTGTCGTCAATACTCCAGCTTTGTAATTCACCAGCTTTACCATTCATTGTGGAGGGATACTATCACATAAGAGTTTTCTGGACAAGTATATGGGCTGTGGGCGATCGCATTTTCCAGGTATTGCTTAATGATATGGTTTCGTGCAAAGATACAAATAACTAAAGGCGCAAAGGACAGAAGTTTTCAAAGTTGAGTTTAATATTCCCTTCCCACTAAAAGAATAAGGTCATAGTAATAGGGTAGCGGGATAATGCTTTTGTGTAAGGTGGAATCCCACACCCCTAATTTCATACTGGGAAGGGAGTAAGTACGATGTTGTCGCTTGCAAAATTAAATGACCACTTGACAAATAAATGTCCACAAGAAGATTAACTCTATAAACCCTTACTGTGTAAGGGTTTTATTATTTCAGCCTATGTTTAGCTAGTAGTCAACCAAGGCAATGTTGCTGGGTAAGCCCCTCTACATTGATAAACTAGTCAAAAAAGGGGTTGACCATGGCAAAAAAGTATGTTGTAGATTTAAGTAAAGAGGAAGTTTTACAACTGCAAGCAATCCTCAAAAAAGGAAAGCACAAAGCAAGAACTATAACCCGTGCAAACATTCTTTGAATGTCATCTGAGGGAGAAACGGACACGGCGCTGCCGCAGTTCGAGTTCATGTTGCCACGGTGGAAAGGACAAGAGAAAAGTTTGTGATTGGTGGATTAGAGTTTGCTTTAAAGGATGGGGAAAATCCACCAAAACCCAAAAAATTAGATGAAAAACAAGAAGCATTTTTGATTGCGACTGCTTGTTCTAATCCGCCAGAAGGAAGAGTACGTTGGACAATGCAATTATTAGCGGAGCATTTAGTGAAGGTTGGTATCATAGATTGCATTTCAGACGAAATAATACGCCAAACTCTAAAAAAAAAAATGAAATTAAACCGTGGGTAAAAAAAGAGTGGTGTATTCCCGAAGTTAACCCAGAGTATGTGTTCAGAATAGAAAATGTTTTGGATTTGTACAATGAGCCATATGATCCGAAAAAACCTACACTCTGCCTAGATGAATGCCCATATCAATTAGAGATAGAATTAGATCACCACGGTGATTCTTTAGCCAAAGGGAAACAAGACCCTCTATTTGAGAAGAAGCCTGAGTTAGGAATTAAATTAATAGATCTGACTTTAAGCGGTGGTTATCAAGCAGAAATAGTAATTATAGATGCTGGATATGGCCACAATACATCTTTCTTATTAAAGATAGAAAATCAGAATTTAAAGTATTGAGGAGGATTAGGTAAAAATCCCAAAGTCCTTGCTAGTGAGTGACCAAGAGGATAATCCACAAATAATTAGGTTAGATGAATTAGCACAAAGTTTACCCCAACAGGCTTTTACAGAAATTCAACTGGAGTTAGATAAACCCAAAACATTATGGGTAGTAACTAAAGAAGTAGAAATATCACGCTTAACTGGAAAGGGTAATATTGCTATAATCCAACGTCATCAACGGTTCTACTTTCTCTCAAGCCACTGATATTGACTACTTTATTACCAATGTTTCTTGAGCAATTGTCACACCCCAATAGATAGTTGATACATATTCTCAGAGAAATTCGGTAGAAGTTGTTTACAGGGAAGCCAAGGGATGGCAGGGCGAACGCATGTAAATATAGTACATATATTAAGAAACGAGAAAGGTAGGGAGGGCTGATGATATAGAGGTTGACCAATGAGGCTCTGATGGTAAAGTCATTGTAAA
>ERZ1034377.266-NODE-266-length-12545-cov-3.659047_pt1 | contig 12545 bp, 10 predicted proteins | sample MGYA00520584_ERZ1034377 | MGnify/ENA primary metagenome ERZ1034377 (study PRJEB33736, sample SAMEA104288464) | Azolla filiculoides | biome: Urban; feature: water surface; material: ditch water | place: Netherlands | collected 2014 ... | reverse complement strand
GATGAACGACCGCGCCTGCTTTTGAAGATAGAGACCAGCGAAGGCATTTCCGGTTGGGGCGAATGCTACAATCATGGCCCCGATCTCGCATTGCCGCCGCTGTTCGACTATCTCTTCCATCAGATCGAGGGTGAAGATCCCCGCCGGGTCGAATATCTCGTGCTGAAGCTCAACCAGCAATGCCGGTTCCCGCCGGGCGCGCTTGGTCTGGCCGCAATTTCCGCGATCGATCATGCGCTTTGGGACATCGCCGGCAAGGCTGCGGGCCTGCCGGTCTATATGCTGCTTGGCGGCCATGTCCGCGATCGGGTGAAGGTCTATTGCGGTGTCTACACCGCCCCCGATCCGCAGCACGCGCTCGACCAGACGCTGCAACTCAACGAAGAATATGGCTATACCGCCTTCAAGCTCAGCCCCTATCGTCGCGACCTGCATGCCAGCCGCTGGGGCGAAGTGGTCAAGGAGACCGGCGACTATTTCGGCAAGATCCGTGAGATCACCCCGTCGCATTACGAATTTGCCTTCGATGCGCATGCGAAGATCTTCGAACCGTATCAGGCCGTTCAGCTTGCGGCAGCGCTCGCTCCCAACGACCCGCTCTTCTACGAAGAGCCGATCCGCCCGGAGCATATCCCGGCCTGGACCGAACTGAAATCCAAGGTCACCGTGCCGCTGGCGACAGGGGAATCACTCTATAACCGGTTTGAATTCCTGTCGCTCTTGACTTCCCGCGGCGCCGACATCATTCAGCCGGACATCTGCGTTGTCGGAGGCCTGAGCGAAATGCGGCGGATCGCCGCGATCGCCGAGGCGCATTACGTAACGGTGGCACCCCACAACCCGATGGGCCCGCTTGCAACGGCTGTGAATATCCATTTCTGCGCTGCCCAGCCGAACTTCAAGATCCTCGAGTTCAAGCCGCATGTTCATGCCCCATGGGCACTTGATCCCTATATGCCGGTAGACGGTCATATGGAGCTCCGTCCCGATCGTCCCGGCTGGGGCATCGAGATTGATGAGGCTGTCCTAGCCAAAGATGATTATGTACACTGGGAGCGCAAAATCACACGCAAGCCGGATGGTGCAACGGCCTATCCTTGACCGGTGAGGCCATGTAGCTATGTGCGTGGTGATTTGGCCGGTTGTTGCGTGGAGTGCAGCCCCTTTCCCGCGCAGCAACGGGCGCTATGAATTGGGACCACTTCATTCCAGCTATTGGAACAGCTATGCACTCGCTCTAGAGATCAGGTTGCCCGTAAAGAGACGACCAAGATGCTCGTCATCTGAATCTTCCAGAACCTTGACCAGATATTCAGCCATGTCCGCGAGAGGCTGTCGATAGGTTGTGAGGCGGTAATTGGGATTGTCGGCTTGGGGGACGTCATCGAAGCCCGTAATGGCAATATCTTCCGGAATGGAAAGGCCCAAGGTGTAGCGAACCGCATCGCTTGCGCCCATTGCAAGGGCGTCGTTTTCGCAAACCAGCACATCCGGCAGGTCTTCCCGCGCACAATTTCGTAACCGCTCCGTCACCACTTTGCCGGCCAGGGCCGGATCATACGTCGAAACGGTTACCAGTTCCGGCTCAACCCCGAAATGTGTTGCCCAATAGGAGAAAAAGGTTTCCTTGCGCAGGAGATGCGCCGAGTAGTTCTGCGGTCCCGCAACAAAAAGCGGGCGTCGATACCCGCGCTGGTGCACGTAGCGTGCAAGTTCGCTCATCGCACCCACATCATCGACTGAAATCGAGATGGTGTTGGCGTGCTCCGAGCTTCGGGCAAAGATGATAAGCTTGCGAAACCGGCGTGCGTGCAGCGCAGTTTCAAGCACCTCATCATCAAATTGCAGGCCAATCAGGATCACCGCGTCCACGCGCCTCTGGCTGGCATTCAGCAGGGCATGGCCGGCGTCATTGCGATCCAGCGTATTGACCAGTAGGATATCCCAGCCGGCTCGCCGCAGGTTCCGGGTGAGGCACTCCATCATGACCAGCTTGTGGGGGTTGGCGAAGTCATCGATGAGCAGCGCCACCAGATTTGACCGGTCGGACGCTAGGCTGGCGGCACGCAGGTCCGGCACATAACCCAGCCGCTCGGCAGCGATCATCACCTTTTCCAGGCTTTTGCGAGAAATGGAGGCTTCCTTGCGGAAGGCGCGGTTGACCGTCCACCTCGATACGCCTGCCGCCTCGGCAACGTCGTCCGCAGTCACATTGGTAAATTCAAGCTTTTTTCCGTCCGGCATCCCGTTCTCCCGGTCCATCCCGCAGGACCGTTCTGCATTGATAGCGTGAATATAAAGCAATCCAATCAGAAAAATTGCTCCCGCGAGCAAAATTGTCTTGCTCCCGCGAGCAAAAATTATAATAGTGCCCTCGAAGGCACCTTCAGGCTGTGCTTTGGGAGGAATATCAGTGCTTAAAATAGGATTGCTCGGTGCCGGCCGTATTGGTCGTGTCCACGCCATCAACATCGACGGTCACCCAGATAGCGAGTTGGCCGCCGTGTCGGATGTCAACGACGAAGCCGCCCGGTCACTGGCTGGAGCCTACGGCGCGATCGTTGCCGGGGCCGACGAGATTCTCGATGATCCGGCAATCGACGCTGTGCTGATTGCAACGTCCACCGATACGCATTCCGATTTCATCGAGAAGGCAACGCGGGCTGGCAAGGCCGTGCTTTGCGAAAAGCCGGTTGATCTGTCCCTAGCCCGGGCGAGGGCCTGCCTTGCGAAGGCATCGGCAACCGGTGTGCCGGTGATGGTCGGCTTCAACCGCCGCTTCGATCCGAATTTCTCCCGCATCAAATCAGGCCTCAATGCCGGCGAGATCGGCAAGGCTGAGCTGCTTTCGATCACCTCATTCGATCCTTCGCCGCCGCCCATCAGCTATATCAAGGTATCCGGCGGCCTGTTCCGCGACATGATGATCCACGATTTTGACATGGCGAATTTCCTCATGGGGGAGGCGCCAAAAACGGTTCATGCGGTCGGAACCTCGATTGTCGATCCCGCTATCGGCGCTGCCGGCGATGTGGATACCGCTGTCGTGACGTTGGCCTATTCGGATGGCCGCATCGCCGTCATCAAAAACAGCCGCCGTGCGGTCTATGGCTATGACCAGCGCGTCGAGTTGCTGGGTTCGGAAGGATTGCTTTCGGCTGGCAACGTGCTGGAAAACACGGTCTCCAAGGCAACCAGATCCGGCGTGACGAGCGCCAAGCCCGAGTTTTTCTTTCTGGAGCGATATCTGCGCGCCTATGCGGCGGAGTGGGATGCATTCGTACGGGCGATCCTTGATGGTTCTGTCGTTCCGGTTACGCTCCAGGATGGGGTTGCTGCTCTCGCAATGGCTGAAGCGGCAACGCAATCGGCGGCATCGGGTCAGCCGGTTCATCTCGCGCCCTGAACATAGCGATGGCCTCAAGCCATCCCGCAATTAATGCCGGCGCGCACGGGAGGTGCTGCCGTCGGCTTCCAATTCCGGCTTTCTTGGCCGGATGAGAGGGCGTCGAGGATTGGCGTCCTTTGCAAACATAACTGGGAGGTTAACATGAAGAAATTACTCGCATCTGTTGCAGTGGCCGCAGTCATGGCCGTGGCGGCGCCGGCCTTCGCGACCGATATCATCGTGGTTGCGCATGGGCAGGCCAATGATCCTTTCTGGTCCGTGGTCAAGAATGGCGTCGAGAAGGCGGCCAAGGATACCGGTGTCAACGTAGAATTCCGTTCGCCGGAAACCTTCGACATGGTTCAGATGAGCCAACTGATCGATGCCGCTGTGAACCAGGAACCGGACGGTCTCGTCGTCTCCATTCCCGATGGCGATGCACTTGGCCCGGCGATCAAACGCGCGGTCGATGCAGGCATTCCCGTCATCTCGATGAACTCCGGTTCGGATGTGGCCCACAAGCTCGGCGCACTGCTGCATGTCGGTCAGTCGGAATTCGATGCGGGTAAGGCCGCTGGCGCCAAGCTTGCCGAAATGGGTGGTACGAAGGGCATTTGCGTCAACCAGGAAGTCGGCAATGTCGCCCTTGACCTTCGGTGCAAAGGCTTCACGGAAGGCTTCGGCAAGCCTGTGACCGTCATTCCGACGCAGAACGATCCCGCTGAAGTCGAATCCAAGGTTCGCGCGGCGCTCGAATCCGATCCGGCTGTCGATACGGTACTCGGCCTCGGCGCTTCACTGGTCGGCGAGCCTGCCGTCAAGGCCGTTCAGGCACTCGGGCGCGACAAGGTTCTGGTCGCCAGCTTCGACCTGTCTGCCGGTTTCCTGAAGGATGTTGCCGATGGCAAGGCTGCTTTCGCGATCGACCAGCAGCAGTTCCTGCAGGGTTACCTGCCTGTCGCCTTCCTTGCATTGAAAGCCCAATACGGTCTGGTCCCGGGCGGCGACGTGCCCTCCGGCCCGAACCTTGTGACCAAGGAAAGCGCCGCCGCGGTGATTGACCTGTCCGCCAAGGGCATCCGCTAAGACCTTAAGACCGGGCCGCCTGTGGGAAGGGCGGCCCGTTCACGCCCAAGAGGAGGAAAACCATGTCGACCGAAATGCTGACGCACAGGGATGAACGGATCAAATCCGAATCCTTTGCCACAAAACTCATGAAACGACCGGAATTAGGGGCAATCGGGGGCGTCGTCCTTGTCACGCTTTTCTTTCTCGCCACGGCGGACCGGACAATGTTCACCCTATCCGGCATCATGAATTTCATGACCCCGGCAGCCCAGCTCGGCATTCTCGGTATCGCAGCAGCGATGCTGATGATCGGGGGAGAATTCGATCTCTCCATCGGTTCGATGGTGGCGTTCGCCGGCATGTTGTTCGGCGCGTTCACCGTCAATGTTGGCATGCCGTTGATCCTCGCCATACCCCTTACGCTACTACTCGCGGCCGCGCTCGGCGCAGCCAATGGCCTGATCGTCATTCGAACCGGCCTGCCTTCCTTTATCGTCACGCTGGCAGGCTTGTTCATTCTGCGTGGCGCAACACTGGTTGGCCTGAAGATCCTGACTGGCGGGGCCACACAGCTTCGCGGTATCCGGGAAGCCATCGGCGAAGACTTTCTCGCGCCGATCTTCTCCGGTGACGCCTTTGGGTTTCTGTTCCGATGGCTGGCAGAAGCCGGGCTCGTCGACAGCTTCAAATCCGGTGTGCCCAAGGTGCCTGGCATTCCGGTTGAAATCATCTGGTTCGTGCTGTTCGCCCTAGCCGCCACCTACGTCCTCCTGCGCACGCCGATTGGCAACTGGATCTTCGCGACAGGCGGCGACGCCAACGCCGCACAGAATTCCGGGGTTCCGGTCCGCAACGTCAGGATCACACTTTTCATGCTCACAGCCGTCGCGGCGGCTCTTGTCGCAATCATCACAGTCATGGATGCCGGATCCACTGACGCGCGTCGTGGCTTCATGAAGGAATTCGAAGCCATCATCACGGCTGTCATCGGCGGCTGCCTACTGACCGGCGGCTACGGCTCCGCCATCGGCGCCTTCTTCGGCGCAATCATCTTCGGCATGGTGACGATTGGTTTGACCTATACGAAATTCGACCAGGACTGGTTCCAGATCTTCCTCGGCGGAATGTTGCTGCTTGCCGTCATTTTCAACAACATCATCCGCAGACGTGTGACGGGGGAGCGCTGACAATGACTACACCGATCATCCATATGGAAAACATCAAGAAGCATTATGGCAATGTCATTGCTCTGAACGGCGTGACCTTTGACCTGATGCCGGGCGAATGCCACTGCCTTCTCGGCGATAACGGGGCAGGTAAGTCCACCTTCATCAAGACGATGTCGGGCGTGCACCAGCCGACGGAAGGCTCGATCACCTTCGAAGGCAAGCCGCTTTCCTTCGAAAGCCCGCGCGATGCCATGGAGGCGGGTATCGCCACTGTGTTCCAGGATCTTGCCATGATCCCGCTGATGTCTGTCACACGTAATTTCTTCATGGGTCGCGAGCCGGCGAAGGGATGGGGACCGTTTAAGCGGTTCGATATCGACAAGGCCAATGAGATCACCATGGCCGAAATGCGCAAGATGGGTATCAATCTGCGGGCTCCGGATCAGGCGGTCGGCACACTGTCTGGCGGTGAGCGGCAGACTGTCGCGATCGCCCGCGCGGTCTACTTTGGCGCTAAGGTGCTGATCCTCGATGAGCCGACCTCGGCGCTTGGTGTGCGCCAGACCTCCAATGTCCTCGCAACGATCAACCGGGTGCGGTCGCAGGGCATTGGCGTCGTCTTCATCTCTCACAATGTCCGTCATGCAATGGCCGTTGGCGATCGTTTCACCGTGCTCAACCGGGGCCAGACGCTGGGAACGGCGAGGAAAGGCGACATCAATGCCGCGCAGTTGCAGGACCTGATGGCTGGCGGGCAGGAACTGGCAGTGCTGGAAGGTTCGCTCGGCGGGACGATTTGAAGACTTGCGGGGTGGCTGGTAGGTCACCCGCCATGCATGAAACCGAGGAAAAAAATGTCGTCTCCAATGCCGCAAACAGAACTTGGGATTGCCCTCATTGGCACGGGCTTCATGGGCAAGTGTCATGCCATGGCCTGGAGAAACGTGGCTGCCGTCTTTGGCGGTGCACATCCAAGGCTTGAGGTGCTTGCAGATGTGACCGAAGACAGCGCGGCTCTCTTTGCCCGCCAGTTCGGTTTTGCGCGGGGAACCTCGCGTTGGCAGGACGCGGTTTTGGATCCGAAGGTGGATGTGGTCTCCATCACTGCGCCGAACGGCATGCATCGCCCCATGGCTGAAGCCGCATTGGAGGCCGGCAAGCATGTCTGGCTGGAAAAGCCGATGGCGCTTACCTTTAAGGACGCTGAAGCCATGGCGCAGATGGCCGCTGCCCATCCGGGGCAGATCACAATGTTAGGCTACAACTACCTGAGAAGCCCAGCATTCCAGGCCGCAAGAGACAAGGTTCGCGACGGAACAATCGGCAAGCCCTTAGCCTTTCGCGGTGTATATGACGAGGATTATTCCGCTGACCCGCTCCTCCCGTGGTCGTGGCGGATGACTCACGAGGGCGGCGGTCTGGGCGCGCTCGGCGACCTGGGTTGCCACCTCGTGAGCCAGATGTTTGCGCTGATGGGGCCAGTGGCGGAAGTCGTTGCCCAAACGCAGATCGCCGTTCCGACACGCCCATCCCCCGATGGGGCAAAGCGGGTGGAGAATGAGGATAGTGCAATGGCGCTCGTGCGCTTTACCTCCGGCGCACAGGGCTCGTTTGCTACTTCACGCGTAGCGCGGGGGCGTAAATGCCGCCTGCAATGGGAAGTGCATGGCACGGATGGAACGCTCGTTTTTGACCAGGAGAACATGAATGAACTTTGGGTGCACCGGTCCGGGGACGAGGGGTTCGTGCGCCATCTGACGGGACCAGCCCAGCCAAACTTCGCGGCCTTTTGCCCGGCGCCGGGCCACAATTTCGGCTTCAACGAACAAAAGGTCGTAGAAGCACGCGATCTCTTGTCGGCCATAGCCGGGGGGCCGAATACGGGTCCTGATTTCGCCCAGGGCCTGGAGATCGAAAGGATCATTCACGCAATGGCGGTTTCGAACGGCAGTAGGATAGAACTCTGAATTGCCCTCGCGTCAGTCGGACCGGGTTTCGCTCGAACCCCATCAACACCAATTGATATCCGTAAAGGGGACTAAACTTGGAACAGCCCTTCATCCTTGCCGCATGCGCCGAAATGCTTTGGCAGGACCGCCCGATCGCGTGGCGTGCTAGCCGTCTTGCCGAAATGGGGTTTCAGGTTGGCCTCTGGAACTGGCCAGCTCATGACCTCGGCGCCCTGGAACGTTCTGGAGCAACATTCTCCATCATGAATGGCTATCTCACCGGCCGGCTGGCCGATGACGAAGGCGCCGAGGAGCTGCTGCGGTCGGCACGCGAGACTGCACAGGTTGGTAAGCGCCTCGGGGTCGCGCGGCTGAACTTGCATGGTACCGGGCTGGGTGAGGGTGGCCTGCCTGTGCGGCCCTCCGAGGTTGTAACAGGCAACATGTGGCTGAAGGCTCGTGATACCCTTGCCCGTATCGCAGATATGGCAGAGGAGGAGGATGTCGTCTTCACGCTGGAAAACCTCAACCTGGCTGTCGACCACCCCGGCACGCCCTTTGGCCGCGCGGCAGATACGCTGGCATTGGTTTCTTCCGCCAATAGTCCACGGCTGAAGCTGAATCTGGATCTCTACCACGTGCAGATCGGCGAGGGTAACCTCATTGAAACCTGCCGCGCCTGCCTGCCCTGGATCGGCGAAGTGCAGGTGGCAGATGTGCCCGGGCGTTGTGAGCCGGGAACGGGGGAAATCAACTACGCGGCAATTGCCCGCGCACTTTTCGAAATGGGGTATCGCGGTCCAGTCGGCATGGAGGCCTACGCCAAGGGTGATCCGGATGTTGCACTTCAGGCCTTCCGAACCGCGTTTACGCTGTTGTAGGCTGGTCTCTAATCTTAGGAAATCTCACTTGATCAAAAGGTTAGGCGCCAACATGTGTCGCGTTCCGACGGATTGTTCGGCTAGCTCCAAAAATGCTTATGTCAAATGACGCATGCATCTAGTAAATATAGTGGTCAACAACAAACTCACGGGTCTCTCCAAAGCGCATAATGATGCAGGTAATGCGCTTCAGACAAGACAAGATCTGAGGCCACACTGCGCGACGCTGACCTTCGTCAATCGCTCTAGGCTGCCAGTCGCGGTATTTCGCGGAAAACCAAACGCAGGAATCGTTGGTTTCGAGCCCCCGCAACCACTGAGACTTGTAACCGGCGCCATGAGACCTCCTCCTCAGCGAGGACAGCCTCGAACCGGTGCAGATACGCCATCTTCTCGGCTCTATCCTTGAACTCACCCGCCCTCACACGGCGGGCGAACTCGTTTGCGTGCTGCTCACGCAGTCCGGCGGTGTAATCTTGAAACGCCTGCATTGAAGCAATCACACCGGCAAGGCGGCCATGGATGGTGAGCTCTGCCGACTTGCCATTGGCAGACGGCGCGATCACGACTTTCTGGACCAGTTCTCTCAAGAAGTTGAAATGACGCTGCACGTCGTCGTGTTCGCTCACACCGGCGCGGGCCACCGCCGTCAACGCACCGATCGCCGCCGTAAACATCGATGGATTGACCGTAAAGGTCTTAGGCGGACCGTGTCGCTTCGTCTGCTGGATACGAAGCGACGCTTCAATCTCGTCACGCTGACGCTGAAGGTCATCAAGCAATTTGTTGAATGCTTCGATCTGCGGATGGCCGTTGAGAATACGATCGGTGATCTGAGCTGCGATCGCTTCCTGCTTTCGCGACACCTCGCTGAGGTGGCCCTTCAGTTTCTCTTGATCGCGTTCCCCGGCCTTCGCTGTGGCCGCCAACTCCTTATTGATTTCGTCCTGCAGGCTCGCTGTACTGCCGACTGACAATAGGCGGGCCGGAATTGCGTCGAGAACCCGCGTCTCCAGTTCCGCTCGACTGATGGTCTTAGAGTTGGGGCAAACACCATCATTGAGATGGGCGATCGGCAGGTCCTTCTGACGATTGGTGCAGCCGTACCGATCTTTGGACATGATGGCATACGGCCCTGTGCAGTACGCACATTCGAGCAAACCGCTGAGCAGGTACGAGGGACGATGCGTACGATTGAGGCGATTTGTCGTTGTGTGATTGAATTGCGCTTCGACCTCGATCTGCCTCTGCTTTACCTTTGCCCATAGTTCATCATCGATGATGCGGAGTTCAGGAACTTCGGAAACCACCCAGTCGCGCTCGTCATTCATGCGAGCTTCGCGCTGTTCTGTTTCCGGGTTCTTGCTGAACTTTCGACGGTTGAAGATGAGCCGGCCCACATAGGTCTCGTTGTTAAGAATACCGGTGCGCCGCTCCCTGCTGCCGCGAATTGCGGTGTCTCGCCACTTCAGCCCCCCGAGGACCAGGCACCGGTGGGATGCGGTTGTTAAGTTCGATTGCCATTTCCTTCGGAGAGCGGCCGAGAACGTACTGCTGAAAAATCCAGCGGATGATCTCAGCTTGCTCTTCATCGACCTGTCGAAGGCCTGGAATGCGGTCACCGTGTTCGTCGTAGACCAGCTTTGCTCGGTAGCCATAGGCAATGCCACCGGCTGCCTTGCCCTTGCGGATCGCTGTCTTCATGCCCTCGCGTGTTTTGTAGCGAGTCTGCTCGATCATATAGTGGCTGATGATTGCGCGAAGGCCGAGTTCCATGTCGTTGACTGGCGCGGCGTTCTGGACTGTCCAGAGTTCGACGCCCTTGTGGCGCAGCTTCTTCAGGATGCCGGAGCTATGCTCCATGTCGCGCGAGATGCGATCCACCGACATGCAGAGAAGAATGTCTACGCCGCCCCGTTTGACCGCCCGCAAGACGTCCTGGATGCCGGGCCGCATCTTGAGCATGGTGCCGCTGACAGCACGATCGTCAAATGTGCCAGCAATGACCCAGCCCCGATGTGCGGCGAACTCGCTTGCGAGGTTGACCTATGTTTCGATCGACTGCTCGTCCTGGCGATCGGTTGAGTACCGCGCGTAGATGATGGCACTCTTCGTCATGAAAGCTGTGTCCTGAAATGAAGGGTCTGTACGATCGACACTGGCCGGAAGCTGCCTCCCGGCCAGTGCTGCTATGAGTTCCGCCTTTACGTGAACGCGGAACGCGGCAGGCCAGGCAGGCTCGGTCGGCGAAGCATCTGTGTGAATGTCGCCTGATCGGCAAACAGACGCTTTTCCAGACCCGGATTGAAGAGCACGCCATAGACCTCGGTCAGGCGCATTGCCTCGAGCAGGAACTCCTGGCTGAATGTGACCCCGAAATAGACAGCATCCTCCGGATCGCTCCACGTCAGGTCAATGGCGCGACCGGCCGCATCAACCAGCCAGGCATGTTGAAACGGGACGCCCATCTCCGTGTCGAGCGCATATCCTTCCGCGTAGAGATACGGAGGGTGGGGATCGCTCAGGAATTGCATCAGAGGGCTGGTGCAGTTCTTGAAGCATTGTCCGACCGGCCCCTGCCGCAAGCCGGCAGGGCGACGGGCGACATGTTCAAAACGGCGGCCGTACTTCAGCAGTGCCGCATTGACGTTGAACGCCTCCACGCCCGCATCGAAGACGCCGAGCATCTTCAGGATCGGGTCGATATCGGCTGCGGCGGTGTTCAGAGTGTTATCAAGCGAATTCGCGGACATAGTTTCTCCTTTCAGTTCCACGCATCGTTGTTTTTTGGGGGGGCTAAACGATGCGGGACCCTGAGAGCGAGCCTGGCCGCGCTGGCTTCTTCGACGACGAGCCGGGGTTCCCATTGCACTCTCACCTGCGTCGGGACAGCTCGTCGTATGGGAAAGATAAGCGAGATATCGGAAATCACAACGGATAGTATTACGGACGAATGTCGTATTAAGCAGCTTGGTTAACGACCGCTTACGAGTTCACAGTTGCAAAACCCGGTGGAGATCCGGGGACGGCAAGCACGGATCACGGCGCTTATGCCGACTTCCGTTGAAGACGTTCTCACCAATCGCAACGCCAGCGTTCGCCATCGAAGCCCACATATCCTTGATGGGGGCTATACGAACAGCGGACTTCGCGCTCGAGGAAGGGCATATCGTCTGGAAACGGAACATCGAGGTCTTCGACCTTCTTGTCCCAACCTTTGTAGGTCAACAGGAGCTCGCCGAGCTGTTCGACGTGCTGGCCCTGGCTTTTGGTGTATTTTGCGGTTGGCATGATGTGAACATGGAGAAAGAAGTCACGCGCGTTGTAATAGCGACGTCGTCGATCAAGCATTGCGGTCATGGAGGAAAGACCGAGTCCCAGCGGGCTTCGTCCGCCATAACCACCGGGCGTGGCGGGCATCGGAAACTGGTCGATGATCTTGCCAGTGTCGCCATCACTGACGACCACGACACCTCCATTCACGGCAACAGTCAGGCGGAAGGCGAGTTGGAGCGCTGTCTTGAGCTGTTCTGCATCGACGTAATCGTATCGCTTGTGCAGTTCCGCTAGTGTTGTCGCAGGGCTGATCGCGTTTGCGTCGAGATCACAGTACAGTTGTGCGACGAGGTATTTGGCGGACTGCGGGAAGCCCGCCTCTGTCGCAGCTTTCTGGGCGTCCATCGCGGACAGTTGGGGATTGTTCATGGTTCATCCGACAGGTCAAAGAGATGGGAGTGCCGGCCCTTGTGAGGCCGGAATGAGAGTGGAGCGAAGCCTCAGGCCGGCTCCGTTGCATCGTGGGGCGAAGCGGCCTGATCATCTGAATGCGACCACTCGGCGACCAGGATCGGAAATCCGGACGTGCTCGGTGGATACCAGACGACGCCGGTCGGCAGGCCAAGGTTGATTGCGACACGTTTGCTGAGCTCCCGGCGATGCGTCAGCCTGTCGGCAAAGTTCGACAGAAAGCGCCTGGCGGCGGCGCCATCATCGCCCTTCTTCAACAGGATGAAGGAGCCCTCGCCGGAGCGCAGGCCATCGAACGGAAAGATCTCGTAGCCGTATTTGACGTCCGACGTCGTCCCGAGGG
>ERZ1034377.265-NODE-265-length-12630-cov-12.951964_pt1 | contig 12630 bp, 8 predicted proteins | sample MGYA00520584_ERZ1034377 | MGnify/ENA primary metagenome ERZ1034377 (study PRJEB33736, sample SAMEA104288464) | Azolla filiculoides | biome: Urban; feature: water surface; material: ditch water | place: Netherlands | collected 2014 ... | reverse complement strand
AAGTATGTAAGAGTTTGAACATGTGCTGCCAAAATTTTGAGATGAACTGGGGACCCCAATCACTGATAATATCATCTGGAAGACCATGATGCCGAAACACCTCCCGCATGAGTAAAGCAATTGTCTCATGGTTAGTAATGGCCTTCGTGCATGGAAGAAAATGCGCCATCTTTGTAAAACGATCTACTATGGTGAGAATAGAATCAAAACCCTTGGAAGGTGGAAGATTCGTAATAAAGTCCAAGGAAATAGATTTCCATGGGCTCTCAGGAATATGCATCGTATGTAACAACCCATAGGGAGGATGTCAAGGTTTTTTTTATCGGCAACATGTATCACAACTGCGGACATAATCCGTAAAACAATGGTGAAGTCATGGCCACCAATAGCGGCGAGAAATTAACTCGAAAGTCTTGTGGATACCGAAATATCCTGCCATTGGTGTATCATGGAAGTGTTGTAAGACTTGCAGATGTGGAAGGTCATCGAGGACATACAATAGATTTTGTCGAAACAATAAACCATCATGCCAACAAAATTGATTATAGTCATTGCGAGGGTTTTTCCACTACGAGGAAGAAGCACGATCTGGGATGATATGATCCAAAACATCTTTTACGAATTCATCAGTGACCATATGATCTCGAATGGCATCATGGTCACACATGTACATTGACATGTTGAAAATAGGAACTAAATGAGAATCGTAAATATAAGATGAAACATATGCACATGTAATGTAAATAAAACCCAAGGCCTAGAAATATTTGAGTGCATACGAAAGGGAGCAAGCAAGGTTTGAACCTTGTACCTCCAAGATAGGAAAAACAATTGACTTACCACTAAAGCAACTACTAAGTGGCTTAGATTTTGTATACTTCCTTTTCATATTCAATATTCCATAGGAAAAAAACGAATAAAAGCATGTGCACAAAACCATGGTTTTAGCTCATGGTTTTGTGCATGCAAACCCATGTGCACAAAACCATGGTTTTAGCCCATGGTTTGTGCATGCTACAAGCATGTAGAGACATATAAAAGCCTCTAGTTGGGCTTGTGTAAGGGGGGGATCAAGATGTGAGATCATAATCATTATCATCAATATAAATCTTAGTCTTCTTATTTATCTTCTTTTCTAGTGTACTTTTTATCTATCTTCTCAAATATAGGATTGTTTCCTTTGTTCCAATGTACACATCCTGATAACCTTGAACGTCCTCCCTAGTCCAAGACCCCGGTGGTCCCACTCAAGTAGCACACGCATGCACGTATCTTCGCGACAGCGCTCCTCTAGGAGATCGAGTCACGGTTCGCACGACTCTCTAGGTTGGACCGAACCGTGCTCGAGACGAGCAAAGTCCTATTTTTCGTCACCTCGTTCGACTCGCGCGTCCGGGAAAGCGTGGGTCTTCTTCAAGAGACCAACCGAGGCCTCACGACTGACTGGGCGATCATCAAGGAAGTATGCAGCAGGATCGACAAACGCAGGGACTCGAAAGAAAAGCGGTCCTCTTCGGTAGGACAGGCTCGTTTTTTCACTGAAAGTCTCCTTTCCTCTATCGACATGTTCAGAACCTTCTTCATTCGTGTGAGCACAAGGAAAGTCATCGATGAAGCCGGTAGCATGACCTCCGACATAGCCAAATGCGGAGTTGTAGTGAGCTTTGAGATTCTTGACCGGATCAACGAAATAAGGCCCGTTGATTCCAATTTAGATCAAGCAGAGTATCTGAAAGGCGACATTATGCTCCCTAATGTGAACTTCGCCTACCCACAAAGGCATGAGGTTCTGGTTCTCCAAGACCTTAGCCCCCGTATCCATCCCGGACAGAGCGTGGCATTGGTGGGACAAAGAGGCTCTGGAAAATCTACCATCATCAACCTAATCAAGAGAAAGTGCAGATCCCATCACAGCGAAAGTGCAAATCGAATGGGAAATATGTGTGATAGTATTAGCTTCGATCCCTGAGGAAGCAAGTGTCTATGGTGACGTCAAGCTTTTCCTCTGGAAGGCAGAGAATGAAGAAGGTGTTGGAACATTTTTAATGTAAGCAATATAAATATATTAGGAAATTAGAAAATACTTACCATGAATAAAGAACCATGAAGGTTCACATGTAACTGTCTTCAAGAACCGTGAAGGTTCATATGTAACTGTTTTCCCCACAGTGTACCTATATATATTTACCATCAATAAGAATGATTTAGTAGGGCGTTTTTATACATAGAAGCATTTTTTTCTGAGAAACTTACATGGTATCAGAGCGAAAACAATCCTAGATATTCATTCTCTCTCTAAGCATTCTCTACAGGTCGATCCGGAAGGTCTGCAGAAATGGCTTCGAGTGAAGGAACATCAACGGCCTCAACAGCAACATCAACAACACCTACCACAAGAAAGTATTTAATCGAAAAATTAAACGAAAACAACTACAGGATGTGGAAATTAAAGATGGAACTCATCCTACAACGAATGGATCTACTTAAAATAATCAAAGGTGAGATCAAACAACCAACCACAGAACCTGAAACAACAGAATGGAAGATGAAAGATCTGGATGCAAGGACTGAAATCATCATGCATCTAACAGATAGACAAGTGGATCTTGTCAAACACCTTGAGTCATCTAAAGAAATGTGGGATCTTCTTAAAGAACACCACGAACCATCAGATCGAACGACAAAAGTCCTTTCATTTCGTTACCTTGTAACTTTGGAAATGAAAGAGGATGACTCACTTGACACCTTCATCAGCAAATATCAATCTGCATATGATACAGCAATTTCAGCGGGCAACAAGATTGATGAAGAAATGAAGGTAGACATCATGTTTGGAGCCCTACCAACTTCATGGGGCCCATTTATAGTGATCCATGGGGCTGATCCAACACTTTCGCTACAAAATCTGATCTCAAAGATGAAGCAGGAAGATCTTCGAAGGAGAAAGCCTCAAAATGTCTCAGACAATCCACACATGGCAATGATTGCTACGATGAAGAATCAGAGAGGTAACTTTAATAGAAACAAATTTCAAAACAATAATAAGTACACAAAGAACATACCAAGTGTACATGATGGAAACAAGTTCTACAATAAAAAATCGTTCCAGAATAAAAAATCAGGTGCCCTTAGTATTTCCTCTCAAATTATTTGTCGATATTGTGGTAAGGTGGGTCACATGGAAAGAGACTGCAGAAAGAAGCAATATGATCACAGGAATAAGAATAAAAGAAACTCAGCACATGTTCACACAGCCTCAGTACAAAACCAACAAGAAGATAATGACCCTTTTATTCAAGCATTTGTGGCAATAAATCAGAACTTCAATGTGGAAAATTTATGGTTGTTTGATACAGGTGCAACCCATCATCTTACCCATAGTAGAAACCTTCTTCATGATTACATCCAACTTGCTACACCTCTGGAAGTTCGATTTGGTGACAATGCAATCAAGTTGGCTTTAGGAAAGGGAACAGTTCATCTGTCAATCGACAATGAGCAAACAATTAGTATATCCAATGTATACTATGTTCCTGGCCTGGCGAAGAACTTGTTGTCTGTAAGTGAAGCCACAACAAATGGTGCAATAATTGAATTTCATCACAACTGTGCAATTATCAAATATACTTTACCATCAGGAAAAGTCGTAAAGATAGTGTCTCCCAAACATGGAAGACTTTACCCCCTTCAAGCTATGGACAAAACACCAATCGAAGCACACATTGCCTCAAGAAACTCTCAAGTTGATCATACTTTATTATGGCATTATCGGCTCGGACATCTACATCCAAGAGTCATGAAGACATGCCAAATTCATAACCTTGGAGTGGGTATGCCAACACAACCATTTACATACCTTTCACTTTGTGAAGGATGTATTTATGGGAAACAAACGAGACAGAAGTTTCCCCTCAGCAAACGCAGATCTGAAAGAAAGTTGCAGTTAGTACATTCGGACTTGTGTGGTCCATTCCAAAAGAAATCAATTTCTGGTAATCACTATTTCATTTCATTCATCGATGACTTTAGTAGATTTACCATGCTTTATTTTTTAAAGAAAAAGTCTGAAGCCTTCCAAGCCTTTACCTATTATAAATCCATGGCTGAAAATCAATGTCAAAGTAAAATCAACAGCGTTAGGTCAGATAATGGTGGAGAATATGTCTCAAATGAATGGCAGAATTTCTGCAATGTACATGGCATTAGACATGAGTTCAATGTACCACACAACCCACAACAAAACGGAGTGGCAGAAAGAAAGAATAGAACACTATTAGATGCAAGTAGAAGCATGTTGCAAGTGGCAGGACTTGAACACCGGTTTTGGCAAGAGGCAGTAGCGACATCATGCTATTTACAAAACAGATCTCCACACAAAGTGCTAGGTCTGCACACGCCATACATGGTTTGGTTTGGACATAAACCAGATTTTTCAAATTTAAGAGTGTTCGGTTCGATTGCATATAGTCACATACCACAAGAGAAAAGGAAGAAGTTGGATCCACATGCGAAGAAATGTATCATGGTTGGATATGGTGAGGCTGCAGGTGTGAAAGGATACAAACTATTTGATCCTAGCAATCAAAAGTTTATTTTTAGTAGGTCTGTGACATTTGATGAAGATGCTCTATTCTACAACAGTGAACAGTCACATGAAAAAATGGAAATGCAAGACATGCAGAATCAATTGCATGTGAACAATGGAAATGATTTGAGAAAAGAAAGAAGACATATTGAAGAACCGCTGAGAATGGAGGAGAACACAAACCTTGAAATGACATTAGTAGAGTGGCAACAACCAGCAGTTTCAACAGCGACAACGATAGTTCCGGTGGCAACAACAAAAATTCCTACGATAACATCAACAATTCCAAAGGTGCTTCCAATAGGACAAACAACAACAACAACAAGTCCTGTATTTGCCACTACAACTCCAGCGATGGATCGTGCTTCTGCATCGACACCCTTCTTAGCTGTAAACAATAAGGACACAATAATCAGAAATGATAGTGAACCAATACACTCAACTTATGAAACAGTTGGGTCTACAACAAATCTTGAAGACTCAGGAAAATCTTGCCATTCTCCCTCTGATTCAAGTTTAGGGTTCCATTTTAAAACAGATTTTACATCCCCTAAAGATGTTTCCTCAGTTTCCTCCCATTTGGAGCCAAATCTTGATCTAGATTCGCTTGATGATGAAGATGCTTACCCTCGTCTTCCCACAAGGAGATCTAAGTTTAGAAGCTTGAAAGAAATTATGGAGATCACTGAACCATTAGAAGCACTAATGGCTGATCTTTCTCCTGAAGTGGATTTTGCACAAGATGATTTCGAAATTCTTGATAATGATGATTTTTCCCTTAGTGCAGAAGAAGCCATTCATGGACCGGATAGTGTCAAGTGGAAAGAAGCAATGCAACTTGAGATTGATGCTTTACGAAAGAATGACACTTGGGAACTTGTTACACCTCCAGAAAACCGAAATATCATCTCAAACAAATGGGTTTTGACCAAGAAGTTTGATTCACAAGGAGCTCTACTTCGACACAAGGCACGACTTGTTGCTCGAGGTTTTTCACAAGTTCCAGGCCTTGACTTTACAGCCACTTTTGCCCCAACTCTTAAAGCAGTTCCGCTAAGGTTTATGTTTGCTATAAGTGCTGGTTTAAACCTAGAACTACACCATCTTGATGTAGAAACGGCCTTCCTTCATGGTGACTTGGATGAGGAAATTTATATGGAGCAACCTCCATTCTTTGTAGATTCAAAGAATCCTCATCATGTGTGCAAACTCAAGAAATCCTTATACGGTCTCAAACAATCACCTAGAATGTGGCATTTGAAGCTACATACGTATCTTGAATCTATTGGATTCAAACGTCTTCAGGCAGAACCAAATTTATACATCCGAAAGGAAGGTAAAATTTTTATACTTCTTGGTGTATATGTTGATGACCTCCCTATTGCCTCAAATTCAATTACTGCTATGAGGAAGACCATCTCCCAACTAAAAATGAAGTTTCCAGTCAAAGACTTAGGACCAATGGAGTTTTGCCTTGGTATCAAAGTAACTCGAAATCGAATGGAAGGTACTCTTACTCTTTCACAAAAGAAGTTGGTGGAAGATATATTAAAGAAATTTGACATGGCTGATTGCAAACCTATTCGAACACCAATGACAGTACCATGCAAACTATCTTCTAATGATAGTCCACAAACTATAATGGACGAGAAAATCATGGCATCGCTTCCATATCGCCAAATTTTAGGAAGTGTCAGATATTTGGTAAGTTGTACACGACCAGATTTATCCTTTTGTGCTGGTTTTCTATCTAGGTTTATGCAAAATCCTGGAATAGCACATTGGCAAGCTCTAAAGCGGGTTCTCCGCTACCTACAACATACCAAAGACATGGTACTTACCTACCGCAGCTTCCAATTCCAGAATTCGTACCAACTCAGCGGATGGCTTCATGCTCCCCTACAAGGTTGGACGGATTCTGATTGGGGAGGGGATATTGACACCTCTCGATCAACCTCTGGCATGCTCTTCACATTTGCTGGAGGTGCTATAGCATGGCGAAGTAAAAGACAAACTTCGGTGGCGCTGTCAAGTACTGAAGCAGAGTATGTAGCAGCAGCTCTCACAGCCAAAGAAGGAATCTGGATTAAGACAATTATTGAAGAGCTTGACATTTTCAAACTCTCAGAAATGAAGATCTATTGCGACAATCAGTCGTGTATTAAGTTAGCTGAAAACCCAAAGATCACAGATCAAAACAAACACATTAGAGCTCGACATCATTTTATAAGAGAATTGGTAGCAGCGAAAGAAATGATTTTACAGTATACTTCAACAACCACCATGTGGGCTGATTTCTTAACGAAACCTGTCTCAAGCCAAAAGCATTGGTTATGTTGTTCTAAAATTGGCCTTAGTTTACTAAACCCTAAGAAGAAATAAATTGCTTACCTTAAGGGGGGGTGTTGGAACATTTTTAATGTAAGCAATATAAATATATTAGGAAATTAGAAAATACTTACCATGAATAAAGAACCATGAAGGTTCACATGTAACTGTCTTCAAGAACCGTGAAGGTTCATATGTAACTGTTTTCCCCACAGTGTACCTATATATATTTACCATCAATAAGAATGATTTAGTAGGGCGTTTTTATACATAGAAGCATTTTTTTCTGAGAAACTTACATGGTATCAGAGCGAAAACAATCCTAGATATTCATTCTCTCTCTAAGCATTCTCTACAGGTCGATCCGGAAGGTCTGCAGAAATGGCTTCGAGTGAAGGAACATCAACGGCCTCAACAGCAACATCAACAACACCTACCACAAGAAAGTATTTAATCGAAAAATTAAACGAAAACAACTACAGGATGTGGAAATTAAAGATGGAACTCATCCTACAACGAATGGATCTACTTAAAATAATCAAAGGTGAGATCAAACAACCAACCACAGAACCTGAAACAACAGAATGGAAGATGAAAGATCTGGATGCAAGGACTGAAATCATCATGCATCTAACAGATAGACAAGTGGATCTTGTCAAACACCTTGAGTCATCTAAAGAAATGTGGGATCTTCTTAAAGAACACCACGAACCATCAGATCGAACGACAAAAGTCCTTTCATTTCGTTACCTTGTAACTTTGGAAATGAAAGAGGATGACTCACTTGACACCTTCATCAGCAAATATCAATCTGCATATGATACAGCAATTTCAGCGGGCAACAAGATTGATGAAGAAATGAAGGTAGACATCATGTTTGGAGCCCTACCAACTTCATGGGGCCCATTTATAGTGATCCATGGGGCTGATCCAACACTTTCGCTACAAAATCTGATCTCAAAGATGAAGCAGGAAGATCTTCGAAGGAGAAAGCCTCAAAATGTCTCAGACAATCCACACATGGCAATGATTGCTACGATGAAGAATCAGAGAGGTAACTTTAATAGAAACAAATTTCAAAACAATAATAAGTACACAAAGAACATACCAAGTGTACATGATGGAAACAAGTTCTACAATAAAAAATCGTTCCAGAATAAAAAATCAGGTGCCCTTAGTATTTCCTCTCAAATTATTTGTCGATATTGTGGTAAGGTGGGTCACATGGAAAGAGACTGCAGAAAGAAGCAATATGATCACAGGAATAAGAATAAAAGAAACTCAGCACATGTTCACACAGCCTCAGTACAAAACCAACAAGAAGATAATGACCCTTTTATTCAAGCATTTGTGGCAATAAATCAGAACTTCAATGTGGAAAATTTATGGTTGTTTGATACAGGTGCAACCCATCATCTTACCCATAGTAGAAACCTTCTTCATGATTACATCCAACTTCCTACACCTTTGGAAGTTAGATTTGGTGACAATGCAATCAAGTTGGCTTTAGGAAAGGGAACAATTCATCTTTCAATAGACAACGGGCAAACCATTAGTATATCCAATGTATACTATGTTCTAGGCTTGGCGAAGAACTTGCTGTTTGTAAGTGAAGCCACGACAAATGGTGCACTAATGGAATTTCATCACAATTGTGCAATTATCAAATATACCTTACCATCAGGACAAGTTGTAAAGATAGCTTCTCCCAAACATGGAAGACTTTACCCCCTTCAAGCTATGGACAAAACACCAATTGAAGCACACATTGCCTCAAGAAACTCTCAAGTTGATCATACTTTACTATGGCACTATCGGCTCAGACACCTACATCCAAGAGTCATGAAGACATGTCAAATTCATAAGCTTGGAGAGGGTATGCCAACACAACCATTTACATATCTTTCACTTTGTGAAGGATGTATTTATGGGAAACAAATGAGACAGAAGTTTCCCCTCAGCAAACGCAGATATGAAAGAAAGTTGTAGTTAGTACATTTGGACTTGTGTGGTTCATGCCAAAAGAAATCTATTTCGAGTAATCACTATTTCATCTCATTCATTGATGACTTTAGTAGATTTACCATGCTTTATTTTTTAAAGAAAAGGTCTGAAGCTTTCCAAGCCTTTACCTATTATAAATCCATGGTTGAAAACCAATGCCAAGGTCAGATAATGGTGGAGAATATGTCTCAAATGAGTGGCAAAATTTCTGCACTGTACATGGTATCAGACATGAGTTCAATGTACCACACAACCCACAACAAAATGGAGTGCCAGAAAGAAAGAATGGAACACTACTAGATGCAAGTAGAAGCATGTTGCAAGTGGTAGGACTTGAACATCGATTTTGGCAAGAAGCAGTAGCTAAATCATGCTATTTACAAAAACAGATCACCACACAAAGTGCTAGTTCTCCACACACCGTAGATGGTTTGGTTTGGACATACACCAAAATTTTCAAATTTAAGAGTGTTTGGTTCGTTGCATATAGTCACATACCACAAGAGAAAAGGAAGAAGTTGGATCCACATGTGAAGAAATGTATCATTGTAGGATATGGTGAGTCTTCATGTGTGAAAGGATATTTAAACTATTTGATCCTAGTAATCAAAAGTTCATATTTAGTCGGTCAGTGATATTTGATGAAGATGCTCTATTCTACGACATTGAACTATCACATAGGAAAATGAAAATGCAAGAAATCCTGAATCGATTGCATCTTAACAACGGGAATGGCTAGAGAAACGAAAGAAGAAAGGATGAAGAACCTCTGAGAATGGAGGAGAACACAAACCTTCAAACGACATTAGTGGAGTGGCAACAACCAGCAATTTCAACAACAGCAGCAACAGTTCCAGTGGCAACAACAAAAGTTCCTCCTACAACATCAACAGTTCCAAAGACGCTTCCGACAGGACAAACAACAACAACAACAATTCCCGTATTAGCCACTACAATTTCAGCAATGGATTCTGCATCTGCATCGACACGCTTCTCAACTGTAAACAATAAGGACACAACAATCAGAAATGATGGTGAACCAATATCCCATTACTCAACTTATGAAACAATTGATTCTACAACAAATCTTGAAAACTCAGGAAAATCTTGGCATTCTCCCTCTGATTCAAAATTAGGGTTCCATTTTAATACAAATCTTACATCTCCTAAACATGTTTCTTCCAATTTGGATTCAAATCTTGATTTTGAATCGCTTGATGATGAAGATGCTTACCCTCATCTTCCCACAAGGAGACCTAAATTTAGAAGCTTGAAAGAAATTATGTAGATCACCAAACCACTAGAAGCTCTAATGGCTGATCTTTCTCCCGAAGTGGATTTTGCACAAGATGATTTAGAAATTCTTGATGACAATGATTTTTCCCTGAGTGCTGAAGAAGCCATTCATGGACTGGATAGTGTCAAGTGGAAAGAAGCAATGCAACTTGAGATTGATGCTTTACTAAAGAATGGGAACTTGTTACACGTCCAGAAAACCGAAATATCATCTCAAACAAATGGGTTTTGACCAAGAAATTTGATTCACAAGGAGTTCTACTTCGACACAAGGCACGACTTGTTGCTCGAGGGTTTTCACAAATTCTAGGCCTTGACTTCACAGATACTTTTGCCCCAACTCTCAAAGCCGTTCCGCGAAGGTTTAGATTTTCTATAAGTGTTGGCTTAAACCTAGAATTACACCATCTTGATGTAGAAACGACTTTCCTTCGTGACGACTTGGATGAGGAAATCTATATGAAGCAACCTTCCTTCTTTGTAGATCCAAAGTGTCCTCATTATGTGTGCAAACTCAAGAAATCCTTATACGGTCTCAAAAAACCACCTAGAATGTGATATTTGAAACTACATACTTACCTTGAATCTATTGGATTCAAATGTCTTTAGTCAGAACCAAACTTATACATCCGGAAGGAAGGTAGAACTTTTATACTTCTTGGTGTATATGTTGATGACCTCCCTATTGCTTCAAATTCCGTTAGTGCTATGAGGAAGACCATCTCCCATCTAAAAATAAAGTTTCCACTCAAAGACTTAGGATCAATGGAGTTTTTCCTTGGTATCAAAGTGACTCGAAATCAAATGGAAGGTACTCTCACTATTTCAGAAAAGAAGTTGGTGGAAGACGTAGGTAAGTTGTACACGACCCATATTTATCCTTTTCTCCTACTTTTCTATCTAGGTTTATGCAAAATCCTGGAATAGCACATTGGCAAGCCCTAAAGCAGGCTCTCCGCTACTTATAACATTCCGAAGACATGGGACTTACCAACCGCAACTTCCAATTCTAGCATTCGTCCCAAATCAACTGATGGCTTCATGCTCCCCTACAAGGTTGGACGGATTCTGATAGAGGGGGGGAGGGATATTTACACCTGTCGATCAACCTTTGGTATGGTCTTCACATTTGTTGGAGATGCTATAACATGGCGAAGTAAAAGACAAACTTTGGTAGCATTGTCAAGTACTGAAGCAGAGTATGTAGCAGCAGCCCTTACAGCCAAAGAAAGAATCTGGATTAAGACAATTATTGAAGAGCTTGACATTTTCAAACTCTCATAAATGAAGATCTACCGTGACAATCGGTTGAGTATAAAGTTAGTTGAAAACTCAAAGATCATAGATCAAAACAAACACATTAGAGCTCGACATCACTTTATAAGAGAATTGGTAGTAGCTAAAGATTTGATTTTACAATTCACTTCAACAACCACCATGTGGGCTGATTTGTTAACGAAACATGTCTCAAGCCAAAAGCATTGGTTGTGTTGTTTGAAATTGGACTTAGCTTACTAAACCCTAAGAAGAAATAAATTGCTTACCTTAAGGGGGGGTGTTAGAACATTATTAATGTAAGCAATATATATAATAGGATATTGGAAAATACTTTACAATTTTTTTGGAAAAGAAGAAGAAGAAGAAGAAAATACTTTACCATGAATAAAGAACCGTGAAGGTTCACATGTAACTGTTTTATTTCAAGAACCGTGAAGGTTCATATGTAATATTTTCCCAAGATTGTACCTGTATATATACCGTCAATAAGAATCATCATGTTAGGGCGTTTTTATACCTAGAAGCTTTGTTATATGAAATACTTACACCTCTATCCATTGCATCTCCTCTGATCTCCCCTGCACCTCAACCTCTTAAATCTCCTCCAATCTCGCCTTCTCCAAGAAGTCCATTACCCCTTCATCATAAAAAACCAACGGTCAAATTTAGAGTTAATAAAAATTAAAGTAAAATAAAACATAAACCTTTAAAACTATCCAACCTACTTAAAAGGACCACCCTAATTTTTGGAAAAAATAAAGATAACAAAGAACCAGCCAATATAAACAAAGTAACAATATTTCAGTACATTGAAAGTATCACGTTCGCGTTCAAAAGTGGAAGGATCGCGCTTATTTGGAAGGATAGGGAATATTCCTTTAGATTTCAAGGTTTTTTAAGCAATCTCACAAAAAATGTGATACCAGTATCACATGTGCTCTAAGACTCAATGTAAAAGCTTAAAATTCCACCATCTCATAAAATTGAAAATTCGCGAAATTAGGGTTTAGAAGGGTTTTTACACTCTGTTTTTTATCGAAATAATAACAACTCATGTTTTTGATACCAAACAATATTGACAAAGGGCGATGAATTTAAAAACATATAAGCTTTATATTAATCGAGTTCTTACAACCACA
>ERZ1034377.263-NODE-263-length-12721-cov-2.214331_pt1 | contig 12721 bp, 20 predicted proteins | sample MGYA00520584_ERZ1034377 | MGnify/ENA primary metagenome ERZ1034377 (study PRJEB33736, sample SAMEA104288464) | Azolla filiculoides | biome: Urban; feature: water surface; material: ditch water | place: Netherlands | collected 2014 ... | reverse complement strand
ACGATCACCTCGTCGACGCATTCGGGAAGCTTGATGTTGCCGATGTTGGACAGCGATCCGGCGCACCAGACGCGATATTGCGGGCAAGCGATCGCGACACTCAGCCCGTCTTCGACGCCTTCCACCAGCACCAGCGTCTCGCGTAGGCCTTGCTTGGCAGCGTCATCGATCGACAGGCCACTCTCACCGCGCCAAAGCCGGATCGCCGCACCATTGAAGGCGGGCCAGACCTTGCGCGCCGGCGTCACCGGCGCCTTGCCACTGCCGTCACGCGCCAAATACGTGCGATGGATCGCGATCGTGCGGTTCTGCGCATCCGTGAAGCCGGCGATCATCACCGGCCATTTCGTGTTCGTATCCGAATGCCACATCTCGTCGAGAAAGCCGAGGCAGCCAAGCGGCCGGCCGAGCGCACGAACGTCAAGGCCGCGCGAGCCGAGATATTCGGCCGCGAGCGTCTTTTCGAATGGCAGCTTCTTGGCATCGAGATAGATCGCCTTGGCGCGCCGCTGCGCCTTTGCGGTGCGCTCTTCAGCTTCCTTCGCGCGGCGCTCCGCATCGATCTTGGCGGCGTGGATGCGGGTCTGGACGACTGCCGGCGCTGCGCCCTCGATTCCGAGCCAGGCGCGCGCCCATCGCATGGTTTCGCGCACGTCCTGCTTCATCGGTGGAAAGCCGTTCACGTAGGCGATGAGATCGAAGATGTCGCCCTTGTCTCCCGTCGCGAAATCTGACCAGGCGCCAGGCACACCCGTAAGGCCGATGCCGAGAGACGGCTTCGCATCCGCGCGCGTCGGATTGCTTGCCAGCCACCATTTGCCAGAACGGGATCCGGACGGGCAAAGCGCGCGGGCTAGGCTTTCAACCTGCACCTGCAGCATAGATTTGATCTCGGCCATGCTCGGCCCGCGCGCGTCGTTTGCCATCAGACGAACTTCTGTTTTTGAGCCAGCCATTTCGGCATGTAGACGATGAGGACGCCGCCGCGCCCTTCCTGCGTCTTGATCTTCGACAGCGGCAGCCATGCTTCGCGCGTGCCGTCGCTGAAGAGGATCGCCTTCGCGGTCTTGCGAATGACCTGGCCCGCAACTTCAAACAGGCCGGCGAATTCGCTGTCGCTGTCGAGCGCGTGCTGGAAGGCCATCGTCAGGCCTCCACCAGATCTGCGACCGCCTTCGCATAGCGGGCGCGGAGAACCGAGCTCGCCGCCGCTTGAGCCGCCTTGCGCGACTGTTGCTTGCGCTGCTGCTGCAGATGCTCCTCGCGGCCGAAGGCCTTCAGACGTGCAAGCAATTCTTTCATGACGCCTCCTTGGCAAGAGCGCGACGACGCAGCGCGACGTTGGCGTAATGCTTGACGCCGCCGAGCTCGGAGAGCTGGACGTGCGTGGCAGCGGGGAACAGCGTGTGGAAGGCTTCCGGCGCGCAGGCGCGGTCTTTGGCGTATTCCTGATAACGCCCATAGACCTGAGAGGCTTCCGTCCAGGCGCCGGTTTGCGCGACGAGCTCGGCCGCCATGAACACAATCAGGCTATCGAGCAGGTTCTGCAGATTGGTCCGATCGACGGGGATCTGCGGCGCGTCGCGCACGCTCTGTTCGATCGCCGGCGTCATTGGCTGGCGAACGACCTGGCGCAGCGCACGCACGTTGCTATCGGTCGCGTCTTCGATCGGCACCAATGGCGTCGGCACCTGCACGGCGGCCGCCGCCGGCGCGCCAGTCGGACCGTAAAGGTTCACCGTGATCGGCGCGCCGTGCTGATGCTGCTCGGAAGGGATGCTCGCCGGCGTTTGCTGGGGCCGGTGTAGGCCGTCAGCCCCTGCGGAAGCTGGGAAACTTCCCGCCGGCGAGCCCTGGGCAGCGCGACCACGCGGCACAAAATCGTCCGCATGCCCCATCGGTCCTGTCTCCGTACGCGGGGCATGCGGTGCGCTACGGGGGATCTCCCCCTGAATGAGATTTTGATGTGTGAGGCGGGCCGGTCCGAAGTCCCAGCCGTCAGCTGCGGCCACACGCACGGGTTCGGGATCCGCCCACTTCTCCCCGATCCGGAACAGCCAGGGACCGCAAGTGCCCACGAACTCGAGCACGATCGTCACAAAGATCTCGAACCAGAAAATCACGTCATCGCGCGAGGCTTCGACTTTCTTGCCGGAGACGATCGAGCCGATCGCCGAACCGAAAGCGCGAGCAACAGAATAGGGAGCGTTGCTATCGGACAGTTGAGGCGCGTTGCCGAGCTGCGCGACGAGCTCCGGGATATCCTTGTCGAGATCGGCAGCGCGCTGCGCATCGGCGAGCTCTTTGCGCAGCCCTGTGCACTTCGGACCGACACCGCTTTCGCATTCCAAATGCTCATCGGCCTCGATCGCCGCGATCGTGCGCGGCGTGCCGAGCGCTTCGCGTTCAGCCTTCGCCTTCTTAAGCTGATCCGACGCGGAATTGTGCGTGTCGGCGGCCGTGTCGAGGCCTGTCGCGCCCTGCGAAAGATTGATACCAAGCGTCTGCCAGCCGGCCCATTGGCCGAGGATCAACTGCAGCACGATCAGAACGCCGAGACCGACGCGGCGGCCGCCGGTGGCGCTTTCCCATTCCGACGACGCGTATGCGCCGAGCATGGCGATCGACACGAAGGCCATGGCAAGTGCGAAGCCGCCCGTCTTCATGCCGGCGCCGAAATTCAGGATGGCGACGACGATCCAGACCATCGCCCAAACGACGACGATCGGATGATCCTGCACTTTGCGTGCGAATGAACGTTGCATCAGGCGCAGGCCTCCATCAGCTTCAGCTCGAGCTCGTCGAGTATTCGGTCATAGGATGCATCCTCGCGCCGACGCTCGACTTCGATCAGCGCCTGGTTGACAGCCTGAGCGGAGATGCCGATCGCGCGCGAAAGTGCGCGCTGCTCTTTCGAAAAGCGCGTCACGGTCAAGTAAAGCGCCTCGCGAAAGACGGCGGGCCGATCGGGCGCAGCACGCTTGGCGTGACGCCCGGTCGAACGCACGCTGTTAAGGTCCGCATCATCGATGCCCGCATCGGCAGCGACGGCGCTCAACGCGGCATTGAAGGCCAAGCGATTGGCGAAACGCTCGGCATCACGCGCGAGCCGGCGGAAGACGGCGCTGCTCATCCCGCACCTCGCGCCGACGGAAATTGCACGACCACACGTTCTTCGTCTGTGTGCTGCGTATCTGTGACTTCGATGGCGGCGCCGGCGAGCAATCCGAGCAGGACGGTTGCGAGTGCGTGCGTGGTGTAGGCGTTCGACGCGATCACGGCGTCGCCCTTGACGACAGCCATGGCGAGGTCCGCCGCATCCTGGATGGACAGCGGCGAGCCGACAACGACGCTGCCCGCCGCCGCCGTTTCGAGAATGGCGAAGCGGCCATCCGCCAGGCGGCAAACGGTCATCGAGGGCGCGCGCTGATCAAACGGATCTGTCTCGGACACGATCGACGACAGCACGCGCGCCAGCGCGGCCTGGTGGCCGAGCGGCGTGCGCGACAGGCGCAGGTTGATGGGTTCGCGGAATGAGGCCGACATGCGTCGTGCTCCCGGTTGAAGCGGTTGGACAGGACGCAACAGGAAACTGGAACGCAAAGCGCCAGCCCGCGATCAGCGAGCCGGCGCCTGGTTTGCCGGGTGAGATATCCGGCGGATCATTTCTGCTTTCAGGACGTCGCGGACGACTTTGGTCGACCGCCTAGTCGGCGGGGTTCCGCCGGGGTCGCCGCGGAGCCAACGGCGCCATCGGCTGTAGGTTGTAGGATTGAGATCGCCACGCTGGCAAAGGACGACCTGGGCAATCCGGAGCTCGGCGCGCAGGGCGTCGAGCTCGTCGAACGACATATCGTCAATGGGCTTTTGCATGATCGTATGCATTGCCGCATGCAACATGCAAAAAGTTATCGTGTCAAGTGCGAGAATGCATGTGTCCCCAAGGGCCGCAAAGCAGATACGCATTCCGCCATGGTAGAGCCGAACCGCACAGAAATTCGCGCCTGGATCCACAGTGTCCTTAAGCGCATGGGCGAAACGCCCACAGGCCTCGCACGTCGTGCGGGCGTGGCGCAGTCTACGCTGACCCGCTTCCTCAATAACGACGAAGCACCCATGCTAGGATTGCGTACCATGGCCAAGATTGCCCATGTAGCCGGCGTGCAGCCCCTAGGGATGCCTGACAACGCCGTTACACATCGACCCAACCTCGACGAAAATGACGGTATTCCCTACGCTGTCGATTACGTTTCACCTTTCAACAGCGCAATTACCGCGCTCATCGGCGACCGTGTCGCCACTGACCCGTGGATGATCAAGACCCGATCACTCGAGGATGCGGGCATCATGCCGGACGATATCGTGATCGTCAGCCTGAATGAACCGCCGAAGCCTGGCAGCGTGATCTGTGCGCAGTCCTACCGCTGGTCCGAAGGGCGCGCTGAAACAATTTTTCGCATCTATGAACCGCCCTATATCGTGGCCGCCACGCGTGACACTACCCTGCGCCGACCGATGCTCGTCGACAATGATCGCGTGATCATAAAAGGCGTTGTTATCGCTCAACTAAGATGGCTTGCTGACTAGCGTCCATCAGCCCATAGTTGCAATCCTGCGACGCTTTGTGCATATCTTACTTTTCCACAATGTTGCCACCGTGCATGCACTGCATATGCATTTTCGCACTTGACTATGCGTTTTTGCATATGCTTACTCACATTCGTCGCCTTTCTAAGCCCTTTCGGCGATGCAGCCGCCGCGTGATGGGTGTCTTCGATACTACCCCAGACAACACCCACGTCCCGGCGCGGCGGCTGCCTTCTTTTAGCAGCACGGAGCGCGTCTGCCCATGGAAGGCATATTCGATTTCTTTGATGCTCACCCCGGATTTTCAATTCTGATCGTCATTACCGCCGTCGTCTGCGGCTGCATCCTTTGGAACGCGATCGCCGATTTTTTTCGCGTAGGTCGCGGGCGATGAGCGACCGCCGATATGATGGCGGGCTGCTCCGCCGCAAGCGCGCCGAGCCACCGCCGCTCCCGCGCAAGTGCTTCAGCGTTCGCGGCCGCGTCGCCGACAGCAAGCTCATTCACACGGCGACGTTCCGGGCGCTGAACGCGACGCACGCCGAGGCCATGATGCTGGATGCGTTCCCCGATTGCTTCATCGCGATCGCCACCGAAGTCCAGATCGATCGCGGGTTTCCACTCACCGCAGAGCAGCTGCTGCGCCGTGCGCAGGAGAAGGGGGCAAGCAAGTCATGACGCGTGCTTTGAGCGCCGCCGATGTCGGCCGCGAGTTCGGCCGTACGGCCGAATGGGTGCACAAGAACTGGCGCGAGCTCGTCGCGTCGAAGAAGATCCCCGCGCCGATCATCGAGAGTGGCCACGTCACCTGGTCGGCCGCACAATTTTACGCCTTTATCGATCGCAAGCTCACGGCAGCGCAGCGCGCAGCCGCTGCCGCCTATCGCATCGCCGAGAACGCAGCCACCACGCCGCAGGATCTCGATCAGATCGACGCGATCGCCGCCGATCGGCACATTTTGGATCAACGTTTCGCTCGCGGCCATTCCTCCGGCTATCGAGCGCATAACCCGCAGGTCACGCGGCGGGGTGAGGGCCGGCAATAGACTGAGGGCGTCGTCATTGCCGGCCTTCAATTTTCCAGATCAGCAAAGGGGGCCTTCATGGGCGTAAGCTGGATTTCCGATCTCTTGACGAACGCTGAGAAGACACGGCCAACGCAGGTGCCGGTGAGCGAGCGCGTGTCACTGGCGACGCTCGAAAGTCGCGCCGTCTTCGCCAACGGCCGCGTCGTTCACGCGACCGTTGAACTCGATAAGATCGAGCAGGAAGCAAAGGCCGTGATCAGCGCGACCGAAGACGAAACCAAGGCCACGATCGAGCGCCTGGAGAAGCACCTGGCGTCGGTGCGCGAGGAGTACCGCGCCAAGGTGGAAAAGGCCGCCGGCGAGCTCACGGCGGCCGAAGCCTCGCGCCTCGAGGCGCAGCAGGCCCTCATCGATCGACAGATCAGGGACGGCGCCTTCGAAGGCGTCCGCGATTTCAACGCCCTTGTGCGCAACAGAGCGGAAGGAAGCAAGGCATGATGCAAGAGCGAGCCATCACGATCGAGACCAGCATTGTCAGCGCTGGCGCAGAGTTTTTTGTGCGGGTCGCATACGACGGCAAGCAACGCCTGGAGCTCGGCCCCGTCGACGATAAAGACGCCGCCTGCAGGCTCGCCGACGCGATCTCGCAATCGGCGCGCGCGGCGATCGACTTCCTGCTCGAGACGCATCAATGGCCGCTCAAAGTGCCGGCATGACCGCGACCCGCCGCCTTTTCCGCCAGCTGCTGTGGCTCTGTTGCCTCGGCGTTGCGACGATTCAGGTTTATCAATTTGCCCAGCCCGAACGCATCGCGTGGCGGCAGTTGCGCGTCCCCACCATCACGATCGATCCCAGGGGCGAGATCGCAAAGGACGCGCAGTGACGTCAGCCTACCCACTTTCCTGGCCACCTGGATGGCCACGCACGGACGAATACGATCGCCGGGACGGCAAGTTCAATTTCCGCAAGCCCGGCGGTCGCTTCTGGACGTTCGCCGAAGCGCGCAACGCGCTGCTCGAGGAGCTGCGCCGCCTTGGCGCGCAGGACATCGTCGTCTCCACCAACTTCAAGCCCGATCGCAACGGCATTCCTGTTGAAGGCTCGCGCCGTCCGCCGGACCAGGGTGTCGCGGTCTACTTCACGCTCGAGGGAAAGCCGAAGACGATGGCGCGAGATACCTATCTGCGCATCGAAGAAAACATGCGCGCGCTAACGCTGACCATTGAGGCGATGCGCGCGATCGAGCGACATGGTGGCGGGCAGATGATGAGCCGCGCCTTCGAGGGCTTTACCGCCTTGCCGCCGCCGATGGTCACCCCGCCGAAGCGCGACTGTTGGGACGTTCTCGGTCTGCTACCGACGCGCCAAATCGAAGTGATCCGGGGGGCCTACCGTGCGCTCGCGAAAAAGCGGCATCCGGACGTAGCTGGCGGATCCGCAGCGGCGATGGCCGAGCTGCAGGCGGCCTATGAAGAAGCTTTGAAGGAGGTGAATGCGTGACCGATATCGATGCGCTAATCGATCGACTCCTCAAGGTGGCGCAGCAGTTGGACGGTAGCCCGCCTTACGATCATGTCGCCATGCCGCTTTCGATCGCCGAACTCACCCTTCTAAGCAAAGGACTTGGCTTGCTTGCCGCCGTCCGCGGCGCGGTGAAATGAAAGACCGGCCGCCCTCACGTTTTCCGAGGGCGGCCGGCCGTGCCTCACTTCAGGGCCAGGCGAACCTCGCGGCCCTCGCGGCGAACGTTCAGCAGGTGGCGGATTTCCTTCCACCGTTTGCTGGCCTCACCGTCCGAAACATCCATCAGCCGGGCGAGTTCCCGATTGCTGGCAACCGATCCGCCGTTCGCCTCGATCGCAGCAGCGGCCGGATGTTTTCCGCTCCGAAGCGGCACGACGTTTGCCGGCAAACGTTTCTGCGACGTTTTCCGGCCACCGCCAGGCCCGCCGTTCGGGGTCGTCGGATCGGGCTGCTCGCCGGAAAACATTGCCACCAGCGGCGAGGGCTCGATCGACTTGAGCGCTTCCGCCTTGAGCTCGGAAAACGTTTCTTCCGGTGTCTTTGCAATCTTTGCCTTCGACGGGCGGAAGGCAAAGCCGAAGCTGACGATCGCGCCGATCTCGAAGAACAGCGTCTTCAGGAAGGGCACCAGCAGCGTCAGGAAGGCCACGATCTGCGCCTTGGAGGCCGGAACCGGGAAGAGCAGCACGAAGTCCGCCATGGCCGCCGCTTGCGCGTTGACGGGCTTCTGCGGCCCAAGAGCGGCGATATCCGCCTCGAGCTGCCCGATCACGACGCCGACGTCCTTCGAGTTCTGCTTCCAATCCCGGCAGCCCTTGCCGCAGGTGCTGCCCACCATCGTCTTCTGCACCTGCAGATCGGCGAAGCTCTTACGCTCCCGTGCCGCCTTCAGGTCCGCTTTCTTGTCCGCGATCGTTTCGTTGCGGTCTTCGACCGACAGCGTCGTGGTGCCGGCGGCTTCGACCTGGCGGCCGACCGAGGAATAAACGACGAGGCCGGTGCCAGCGAGGAAGAGGGCGAGAAAGCCCAGTGCCGAGCCGACGTGTTTGAAGCCGGCGAAGAACATGAGCTCGCCGGCGACGGTAGTCAGAAACACCATCAGGATCGTCAGCCATTGCGAGGCGTCCCAATCCAGAGGGTGCAGGAGATCCTTGCCAAGCAGGATCGTCAGGGCGCCGGCGGCGGCTGCGCTGCCGGCGAGGCAGGCGAGGACGCGGGCCGACGTTGGCAGCGCGCTCCCTCGTGTCGTATGTCTTTCCATGGATATCGTTCCTTGTGTCTGAAGGTTCGGTGTCTAGGCCCGGTTCGGCGCTCCAACGCTGGCCGGGCCGCTCGTATATATTGCATCCCAACACATATGTCAACCCATGTTGACTTGGTATGCAAATGGCGTTACAAAGGCGCCATGACACAGGACACTCAGATCGCAGTCAGGATGTCGACGCAGGCGCTTGCAGCGTTGGACAATCTTCGCCGGAATGAGCCGGATCTGCCCTCGCGAGGCGAGATGATCAGGCGCCTTATAGACCGCGCAAGCAATTCCCAGGCAAACAAGGACAAGCGCAAATGAGCAGCAAGTTCCGCCTGCCGGCATATCTCAAATGGCGCGACGGCCGCCCGCGTTGGGAACCAGGTCCGCGCCTTCGCCACGCATTCAAGGCGCGCGACCTCAAAACAGCAGACGGAGAGTGGCTACGCCTCGAGGCGGCGATCGCGGCCGCCGAAGCGCTCAACGACGAAGTGTCTATCTGGCGCGCCGGCGGAACGCCGAAAAACGCGAAGCCGAAGATCAATCGCAAGCCGTCGCGAACATGCGACCACCTATGGCAGCTCTATAGCGAGAGCCCCGCCTACCTCGAGCTCGGCGATCTCACGCGCCGCGACTACAAATCGAAGATTGGCATCTTCCTCGACACCAAGATCGACGACGGCGGCAAGACGTTTGGCCAGATCATGTTCGCCGCGTTGGCGCAGTCCGACATGTTCTCGTTTTGGGAAGAGATCTACAAAGCGCGCGGGCATACGATGGCAAACTCGACAGTGTCTGCCGTCCGATCGATGTTTTCTTATGGCGTGATGAAGGGCTGGCGCGCCAACAATCCCGCGCGATCGCTGAAACTCAAGAAAGTGGCGCCACGCATTGTCGTTTGGGAGCCGAGCCTAGTGGAAGCGTTCGTCGCCAAAGCCGATGCGCTCGGCCTCGAGAGCGTCGGCGACGCCGTCGTTATCGGCTTGCATACCGGCCAGCGCCAGGGCGACGTGCTGCGGCTCGAATTCCTGTCGGCCGAGAGTGGACGCGCCAAATTTAAACAGGGCAAGACAAACGCGCGCGTGTCCGTGCCGTTCTCGCCGGCGCTGCAAAACCGCATCGAGCAGATCAAGGCGCGACGCCGCGCCGGCCAGGTCGCCGAGCTCCGCCTCGAGGGCGTGCTGGTACGCGACCGCAAGGGCGGCGAATATTCGCGCGAGAGCTTCGGCCGTGACTTCCGAGAGGTTCGCGACGCCGTTGCGGCAGACCAACTCGACGCCGGCGGCGAGGCCACAATCCTCGGCCGGCAATATCTCGATCTCCGCGACACCGCAATTACGCGCCTGGCGCTAGCCGGCGCGACCGTCGCCGAGATCCGCGCCATTAGCGGCCACTCGCTTGAGACGATCCACAAGGTGCTCGCGCATTACCTGGCGATCGACGATCGCATGGCCGACGCGGCAATTGCGAAACTGAAGATCTGGATGGAGCAGGAGGGCATTGCGATATGAAGCTCGTCGATCGATTGCCCTATATCGTTTGGCGAGACGGTCGCCCACGCTTCAGCCCTGGGCCGCGACTGCGCAGCTTAGGCTTCAAGGGCGAAGATCTGCGCCATAGCGACGGTCGCTGGCTTTCGCTCGAAGAGGCTAGAAATTTCTCGGCCGAACTCCAGAGCAAATACCGCGCTGCCGCCAATGCTGGCACCGCTCAGGCTGTCGTCGGCAGAGGACCTGCGCGAGCGAAGCCAACCGGCTTCGTTTATTTTCTCTGGTCAGGTGAGAACGTGAAGATCGGCTACTCTGCTACGCCGCTACGAAGAGCCGAAACTCTCATGTCCGGTCTGGCACTCGGGGTGCGCGCGCTAGTGATTGTACCCGGAAATCGTTCGGACGAGCGGCGCCTCCATCACGCGCTGAGGGCAAGCAAGCGGAATCGAGAATGGTTTGCTGCGAGCGCCGATGTCGTCGAAACACTGACACGATCTTCAGTCGTTGGCCATCCGGCCGTTGCCGTGCGACTTGATCGGGGAAATACCGACATTTCTTGCCCCGTGCGAAGCCAAGACATTGATTTCCCTAATGCCGAACAGAACTTCTAAGCAGAGGGTCGCAGGTTCGAATCCTGCCGGGATCGCCAATACTTAGCTTGTTTCGACCTGATCTGGTTTGCCATCACAGTTCGTTCTACGTTCGCGGCGAACGAGCGATCTCCGGACACCGATCGCTCTTATCGCGGCACCCGTGACTGGTGCCGCGGAGGCGCTTTTGTGGTTGATACCAGCGCGAATGACGGTGCCTCAGTTCGATAGGCTAAGTGCGTTTATTCCCGACAAAGAACGCAAGGTTCTCCGCGAGGACCTTTGGTGGTGCGTCGCGCTTGCCCGCTACACAGGGCAGCGTTTTGAAGGCAGTCGGGCGTCTAAGGCAATTCCCGCACATGCCCAAGGCAAGAATTCGCAGACCTAGATAAGAATGCGATAGACGATGAGTTTGACCAAGCTCTCGCCAGATGGAGACGAAAGTTCTTGAATGTCGAGTTTTTGATCGTGACTTGAATCGACGCCTTTGAATCGCAGATCCACGATCGCCAAGTACTGATCTCTGGTTAGATTGTCTTTGTGGCCTGGGTTGCCTGCCTCGATTTCTTCTTTGGTAAGACGGCCACTCAGTTCGTCGACATTCAAAGTGCCATCTTTGTCGGAATCGAGTCGGTCGAAAACCGCAGCCCCGGCTTGCTTAGCTTCAGCAAGATCAACGGTGGCATCGTTGTCCGTGTCCAGCATATGCAGGATCGCCGCTGAAGATATCCTCGCACTAATCGGCGTTGCAACGGCCAGAAATCCAATGCCTGACAACAGAAGCAAAGTTCTTAAACGCATGTCACCCTCGCGTCCGTTCATGGCGTTAGCGATTTTATGACCTCGTCGCCCGTTATTGAGATTTTGACGATGCCCTTGCCATCGATGTCCATCTTCATCAGATCGACCATGCGGATCTGGCTGTTCTCGTGGGTGCGGAAAAAGTACTGCCTTGTCTTGAGATCGCTGGCCGAGGTCCACAAGGTATAGTCTGCTGGGATGTTGCCGTGCTCGTCTTTCTGCTCGCGGGCGGCACCTTTTGGTATGTCGAATTGGTTTAGGATGTGGAAGGCTTGCAGCATGGCATCGCGCCCGGTCTTTGACGGAAAGACCGACTGACTGAAGGCGACCGCGCGAACAAAGCGCGACGGTGGCGTGAAGTCTCCCGGAAGGCCCGCCATGCCCGAACCCTGGCCCGTCGGAAGCAGTGTGACGGCCCCTAGATGCACGGGCGGCGCGTTGGTCATCGAGTAATTCACGAAGTTGCGAAGGTTGGTCATATGCCAGTCAAACGCTGGCGAGTTCGTAACCACACCCAGTGGATCGTCATAGACGTTGAGCTTGCCACCCACATACTCGATGACGATGCTCTTGCCTGTAGCATCATGCACGATGTAGTGGGCCTCGGGCGCGAAGCCCCATCCAGCGAACACAACGGCTGGGACAACTACGCTAGCAATGTTGGCTTTAACCTCGTCGACGCTGGCGAAGTTCTCCAAAATCCACGAAGCGACTTCCCACTGCGCAATGGTCTTGCTCGCGTCGCCCGAAGTGTAGGGCATGTATCCGGCGGAGGTCGGAAAGTAGAACATTCCGGCGGCCAAGCCTTTTTCATTAAGTCCATCGAACAAGATCGGAAGTCCGACGCCGTTCATTCCGACACTTGCGTACTTTGTCGTCCACTTCAGTCCTTCTTTTCCGTCTGGAGTGGTGCCAATCCGCGCATAGCCGCGCGGGATCATTATGAGTTCGGAGTGAATATCGGTAGCAAATTCTAATGTCCGGGCGTGAACGACGGTGCCGTCTTCCGCAATGAGACGAATGCCGGTACAGGCCTGGACGGCTTGCGCCGAGGCCCCGAGAAGGATCGCTACAATAGCAACTGCAGCTGTATTGGATGTGGCGCGATGGCTAAACATTTGTTGGACTTTCTTTTGCCGTTGACGCGACTGTTTCTCGGATAAGCTGACTTCCGCCTTCGGTCTCGAGAAACCGGTTGTCCGTTCTTTAGGCGCAGAATGGCGACGACGCGATGTGATCGTTGGTACACACGCTGGAACTCGTGAAACTGCCCTAACAGTTCGTCAACACTCGCCATGGTTTTCGATGGGAAATTTAAGGAACGGGCTACGGCGAATAATGCTGACGGCCGACGGCGCGAAGTGAAGATGCAGTTGGAAAATGAGCAGCCAACGGTTGGTATTGGCTGTAGTCGTCAATTTCGAGAATTGATTTGTTGCCTTAGAAAGACAT
>ERZ1034377.262-NODE-262-length-12741-cov-71.873973_pt1 | contig 12741 bp, 15 predicted proteins | sample MGYA00520584_ERZ1034377 | MGnify/ENA primary metagenome ERZ1034377 (study PRJEB33736, sample SAMEA104288464) | Azolla filiculoides | biome: Urban; feature: water surface; material: ditch water | place: Netherlands | collected 2014 ... | reverse complement strand
TTCTCTGGAGCTATTCCAACATCCTGCCAATTTATTGACGGTTATACAAACTTGTCGTCCTCAAGCACTTTCTCTAATTGAGTTTTTTGACCAACCTATGAAAGCCATCGTTCACTCTGCCTTGCATACACCTTCTTTAATCCCTCTTCCTTAGACCTGAATCCTTACCTTTCCTGGAATAAAACAAAAAAGTGATTTAGATGTTCCTTTACCAATAAGAATGGAAAACAATGCTTACTTACAAACCTTGGCTAATTACCTACCAGATTTCTTATCAGAAATTAAACCAGATATAGTATTTTATGATGCTGGAGTTGACACCCACATAGATGATAAACTCAGCAAACTAGCCCTAACAGACACAGGCATTTTTCGCAGAAAAATGCAAGTTTTAACCACCTGCTGTGTTAGTGCCGGTTATCCAGTAACTTGCGTCATTGGTGGAGGTTATGCAGATGATATAAAGAAGTCCCTAGTTTGGAGACATTCCCTATTACATTGAGCAGCTAGTCAAACCTACCACCAATTTCATCTCTAACTCCGAAAATCAATCAAATTCCTCAGTGCAGAAGTGCAGTGAGCACAAAATCCAGGAGCATTCATGCCAAATTTACCAAAGAACAAAAACACAGAAACCTGGGGATACACCTTAATAAATTCCACAATTGATAATTTAATTCGCCACCTTGAAGGTCAAGAAACACTGAAGTCATACCCCGAACTTAGAGAACGGCGAGAACGCGCTCAATAATTAATACTTGAATGTGTAGGTAAACAACCTTGCCTATTTTATATCCGTCGTCAAGGTGCTGCAAAAGAAAAAGGAGAAGAAATTTGGGATTTAACAATAGCTACAGATGAAAGTGAATTTCCATTACCCAAAAGACTCAAATAGTTAAATAAAACTCTAGGATTTAGAGCCGTAGTCAAAAAAAATGGCTCTAGCGGGTTAAAAATTATCTCAGCTTATTTATTACAAACCTCACGGGGACAAGCCGATACTTATCCTTTACCATTGTCCTTGCAATTACTTCCAAATGATCATTATCCTATTGATATTGCTCCCAAATTATTGGCACAAATAGCCAAGATGCCAATATGGGGCAATCATGTACCGACAGAAGATCAATTACAAGCATGGAAAGCATTTTTAAAAGTTGAGGAAAGAATTGCTAAAGCCAGACGATTTTGTGTATATTGCATCAATTATAAATATACTGAAAATAAAAGAGAAATCGCCTTATAAATTAATACCAGCTCAGCCACGATGGGTCAGAAGATAACTGTTCAGAAATAACTAGAAAAGTTGTGGGAATGAGTAAAGCAGGGAAAAAATCAAGATATCAAATTTTCTGATTCTATTGCCACAGAAAAAAATCGGCGCAGTAGTCGTCAATTAGGAACTATTGAAGAAATTGACCCAAAGCATAATCTTATAAACATCAGAATAGAGCGAGATCTAGTTGAATATATAGAAACAGAAAATTACCAACTACCAAAAACAGGATATTTATTTTTTGATGCTGCTGGTGATATCAAACAGATTGAACGTAAATAAAAAGCCTTAGAACAGTTAAGACAAGGACGCACACATAATCCCTATTTAGGTGACTTCCTATTTGACGCTTACCAGGCTAGACCTATACAAAAAACTGTCAAACTTAAAGCCAAAGATCTGTTATTATCTGCTGCAAATTCAGGTCAAAAAGCATCTGTCGAAAAGGTACTCGCAGCCGATGATTTAGTTTTAATTCAAGGACCACCAGGAACAGGTAAAACTACTGTAATAGCCGAGATTTGCTATCGAATTGCTTTACGGGGTGGGGTGGACGCACATTAATTACATCTCAAGCTAATTTAGCAGTTGATAATGCCCTAAGTAGATTAGTTCATAATCCTGTAATTCGGGCTGTTAGAAAAGGAAAAGCTGAAAAGATCGGGGAAGAAGGACAAGCATTTTTACAAGATAAAGTAATTGATAGATGGCTAGAAAATCCCGCCACCAATTGCGAAAATAATCTTGCCAAACGACAAGAGAATATCAAAATTCTTCGTAAATTATTAGTCTTAGAAAAAGAATTCGCAGAATATTTTCAAGCTGAACCAGAGTTCAATCAACAAGAAGATGAATTCAAAGAAGAGAAGGAAAATATAGATATAATCTGTAAGAATCAAGAACTTGTGTATAATGAGGCCTTAACCCAAAAAGCTGCAATCGAATCCTTAACTAGAAATTTTGATAAACTGCTAAAATCTAGAGAGAATATCAATTGGGATAGTTCAGAAGTTAAAGAATTTTTACCACTTCTTCAACCCTGTCAAGAAGGAAAGCATCAAGTAGAAAATTTACGTGCAAATGTTCGTCAAGCTATTAAATATACAGATGTACTTGGCTTTGTTAGTCCTGTAAGTGGTGCATTTGGTTTAGCGGTTTGGTTACGTGAAACTATAGCAACAGAGATTTCTGAATTTAAACCAGCATTGATTTATGCTAATGATGGGACTATACCTATGTCAGAATTAGCTATAATAGTATATTAGTAAATATTTTCAAACAGACTTCTACATATTTGCATCAGTTACAAACAGAGTATCAGCAATCTCTAAATCAAGGACAATACTTGCAACCAACTATTAAAATGTAGGAAAACTATAAACGAGAAATTGATTATATTATCGAAGCAGTTATAGAATGGAAAATTACAGCTTATACCCATCTTTATCAATTGTTGAAAGACTGTCAGCAATCTAATTTGCCACTAACTGATAATATGCTGAACCTTGCACTAGGTTTAGTGATGTTTGCTAATAGTTTAAAGTTACCACCCATACCAAATAATTACCAAATTAAACTAACAGATTAGCAACCGTTAGCAAAAGCAATCTCTTATGAAATAGAGAGTAAGTTTAGTGATAGACAGGGTAATCGGTCTAATTTTAGTTATTTTTTACAACGGAATTTCAGTCAAATTCCTATAGTGCTATCAAAAAGTGAGCGCACAAAATGGCAAGAGATTTATCAAAAGTTTGAAGATTATCAATTCCTAACCTCTAAACAACGGAAATTGCTGGTTGAAAATACCCAATTTTTCTTAGATAAACTGAAAAAAACCTACAGCACAGCTTATGAGTTAAATAACCTTGACTCTACTTTAACTCGAATTACACAAGAAATATTAGATATTATTCTAGCAAATACCCGTCAATGCGTTTCAAAAATCAAAACCCAAGCCGAACAAAAACTTAATATTCTACAGAAACAACAACAAAAGTTATATGGAAACCCCAACAATGATATTACACAAGGACAAATTTTGGAAACTCAATCTCCGGTAAAAAAAGCTAGTCAAGATGCTAACTTCCAACTTATAAAAGTTTTCAATATCTTGGAAAAACTGAATAAACAACCAAGAATACCAGCCCAATTACATAATCTCACGCAACAATATTTAGCCACACAATCCAATATTTCAGAACTGCATCAATAATTTGCCAAGCAAGTTAGGTTGTGGTAAAATAGTATAATTCAACTTAAAATATTAATTCCCTCACTAGAACTTTTACTATCTACTATATTAGAGATGATCAAATAATCTCTAAATAAACAATTACTGCAACTTAAAAAAGAAACTAGATCTGTCCTGCAAACAATCAAAGAAGCACAAACTAAAATAGATGAATTAGAACAGCAATTACAACTACTACAGACACCAGTTGCTTTAATCAAAGAACGTAATTAGTGGGAAATAGTATGGCAAGAAATACCTGATAAATTCAAGGTGAGAAAGCCAGAAACTGATTTATTCAACCTAGAATCTTTAAACCTATTTTTAACTAGGTTTTATATTTGGCAAAAACAACTATAACATGAAGAAAACTATCTGCAAAAATATCAGAATTTTGTCCGAAATTGGATTACAAAACTACATCAACCTTCAGAACGTGATAGTAAAGATTTGAGACGAATTTATTTAGATAATGCTAACGTAGTTGGTATCACCTGCGTTCAAGCTGCAAATTACAACTTCTCTGAAGAATTCCAATCTTTTGATGTTGTCATTATTGATGAAGTTAGTAAATGCACTCCTCCAGAATTACTAATTCCCGCTTTAAAAGGTAAAAAATTAGTCATGGGAGGAGATCATCGACAACTACCACCCATGCTGGATACTAGCACCGTTGAAGAAGTTGCTGCCAAAATTAGACATACAAGAGAAGAAATGCCATTTTTAGAAGAATCATTATTTAAAAGTCAGTTTGAAACTGCTGATTCAAGCATTAAACAAATGCTAAATACCCAATATCGAATGAACCCAGACATCATGGGAGCAACCAATCAATTTTATGATGGTAAATTAGAATGTGGAATTTCAGGACCTGATAGTAAACGCGCTCATTATCTAGCAGGGGAAATAATTAAGCCATAACACCATTTAATTTGGGTAATAACGCCCAGAGAAAATATATTTCAACAAGAACGTTTGGGGACTTCATCTTTTAATGTTAAATAAATTGATTTCATAGAAAGAATATGTCAGCAATTTGAAAATATTTGGAGTTCTAAAGTTACCAACTGTGAACCCAAAAAGAAAATAGCTGTAATTACATTTTATGGCGCTCAACTCAGAAAAATTGATGAACGTTTAAAATCTAAACTTTTCCCTTCATTACAAATAAAAACAGGTACAGTTGAGAAATTCCAAGGAATGGAAAGACCAGTTGTAATTGTCAGTATAGTGCGGAATAATTATCAGGGAGACGTGGGATTTGCTAAAAAGCCAGAACGGCTAAATGTGGGTTTTTACCGCGCTCAACAACTGCTGGTAATTATCGGTTTTCACGATTTCTTCACCAGCAAACCAGGTACAGTTGGTGGTGTGTATTCGGAAGTTGCCAATATTGTAAGTCATCATGGAGGTTTTGTTGATGTTTCTTGCTTCTAATACTAAACCTATTGGTGAAAATCTCAAAAAAGCTGTAACAGAAATTGAAGAGCAAAGTGCTAGTTTATCAGTTTTAGCTGCACGTCAATTTCGCTATAGTTTGCGTCAAAATACTGTATAAATAACTATGAGAAAACCCCGCGGATTTAGTGTAATAGGAAAATTCATTATCCATGCTGGTATTGAGTTTACTCCTCCTCCAACAGCCAATAAATTAGCTTCTGTACTTGGACTTAATTCTGTATTTGTAAACAGCACTATTGCAACTCTTCAGACATTATAAACCATGGCTGTAGAATCACCAATTACAGTTACTGAAGAAGGGCGTTTATTTTATGAGAGAGGAACTGTAACCCAGCCACCATAATCTGTTCAAATTTATGCTGTTACTGACTTATTAGGTGGAAATATTACCTTTCAATCTGAATCATTAAATGATGTGACAGTCAACTTACCTGATTTAGCAACATTTGTAATTATTGAAAATAAAATAAACAATATTTCTTCCTTAAACCTTGAAAAAATACAGCCGATTATTCAAAATTCAGGTTTTGCGTTTCATGTACCAGCAGACGGGAAAATAGTTACTGCCTTTAAAGCAATACCACCAACTCAAACTTTTTGGAAAACGATATCTGTATTTGTGATGTTCAATGCACTGGAAGAAAGATTGAGTATCCAAATCAGAAACGGTAAGAAAATTTTATAACTAGCATCAAATTGGCTAGAGCAACTGCTAAATGAAGGGAAAATATCCTTGCAGTCATTATCTAAATGATCAGACGAATCTATCAATTTTGAGTGAGAGACAGTTCTGAATCAGAAAAATAGAGAAATAGAATTCAGAGTAGATAAGATTCGTCAACAGACTCTAGAAACTGCACAGACAACAGGTACAGCGGTGCAGTTACGTCATGGACAAATTGCTGAAGCTTTTTTAGAAGTTTTAAATTCGGCAAAACATCAAATTCTCATCTATTCTCCTTGGATAAATCACGCTGTGCTCGATGATAAATTTATAACTCTGCTACAAAAATTAGTAAATCGTAGTGTGGGTATTTTAATTGGGTATGGAATTGCGCGACGACAAGAAGATGAAGAAAAACCAATACCACCGCAAGTTCAGCATAAATTACAAGCAGTAAAAACACCTGAATGTTTACCAGGTATACAGATTTTTGGGTTAGGAAATTCTCAGGTTACGGAAGTCATAGTTGATAGAAAAATTCATCTTTGCAGTTATCATAACTGGCTTTCCTATTGAGGTGATTATCTACCACGGGGTGAATGAGTTTATAAGGTTACAATTCCTGAGCAAGTTCAAGAAGCATATCAATTTCTCCCTCATCGCTACCAATACCACGCTCAGGAATTATGGAAAAATGCTTTACAAAATAGTGATTTTCAAATAGCTGTAGAAGCCCTATGTATTTGGGGTGCGTTGGGTATGACAGATTTGGGAATTAAACAAATAGAAGAAAATAACTGGCTGGAACTTCTATCGGTGTGGCTAAATCTTGTACATCAAGGAATAAGGACAAGGAATTTATCCGATATATCACTAAGTTTACAAACTTCCCTTTTATTCTTAAGTCAGATTTCAAGTGAAGAGACGTTTATTGATTTATTACATCAGGGATGGTGTGCAGTTTTGCAGACTATCGCTCAACAAAATCCTCAAATAGTTGTCAACTGACTCAGCGGTGAAATATGGGCGCAATTTATCCGCCTCAAAATTGCTCAACCAGATGAATTACCAGATCAATTTATATTAAAACAAACAACACATCAGAAGCAAGAAAAAAAAACCAGAACAAAAAAAGGGATAGCAACTAATCAATGAATCAAATCAGTATTTATCTGTGTTTATCTGCGGTCAATAAATCTAATCCTCAATTTCACACAATTACTGTGATGCAAAAAATCGTCTAATTCGATACAATTTATTCAAATAAGGAGAGCCGAGGAAAAAAAAGTGGTCTTAACAAAAGGCTTTGAAATTGAGATGTATACTGGCACGCCTCAAGGTGAAATTGTCGGACTCTCCGACCAAATCATCACAGATTTAGAAGGATTTATGCGGGAGCCAGATAGCCGCAACGTAGAGTACATAACTAGTCCATCTACCAATTATGAATCTCAATTGTGTGGGTTGCTGCGTCCTCGGCAGGAGTTGCGTAAATATTTGCAGCGATTGAACAATTACACATTAATACCAGGCAGTACCCTATCCTTGGGTGGAAGCGATCACTTTCATCGTTCCGACCCAACTAACCCCTATCATGACTACATTGAGCAAACCTACGGCACAAAAGTAGTCACTGCCAGCGTACATATTAATATTGGCATCAGCGATCCAGAAATCTTAATACGTGCCTGTCAAATTATTCGCCTGGAAGCACCTTTATTCCTTGCCCTGAGCGCCTCATCACCATTTTTAGATGGAAAAGCCACAGGCTATCATTCCACCCGTTGGGGACTCTTCCCTCAAACCCCCAATTATGTACCCTTATTTGCCAGTCATGCCCATCATATTCAATGGGTAGAAGAACAGCTAAAAGCCGGAACAATGCAAAACGTCCGGCATTTGTGGACATCAGTCAGACCAAATGGTGATCGCCGTCCTTATAATTTAAATCGTCTAGAACTGCGAATTTGTGATTTAGTCACAGATCCCATTTCCTTATTAGGAATTACGGCCCTCCTGGAAGCACGATTGCTACAAATTATCGACAACTCCAACATCGACCCCCTCAGCCAAAGCAGTTTTTCCCCAGAAGAACTAATTACCTTAACCACTAAAAATGAAATGGCAGCAGCCACATCCAGTCTAGATGCCCAATTACAACATTGGCAAGATGGTAGTACCATACTCGCCAGAGACTGGGTCGCCCAACTATATCAAGAAGTTTGGGGCATAGCCAAACAAAAAGGCTTCAGTTGTTTCCTTTCCCCCGTACACAAAATTCTCCGCGAAGGCAACGAAGCCCAACAGTGGTTACATCTACACAAAATTGGTGTTGATGCCCAGCGAGTCATTAACCAGGCAATTATCGCCACCCAAGAACGAGAACAGGAACTAGAAAACAAATTGTGTTCCTCTTTGCTTGCTTAGAGGCGATTGAGAACTGGGGATTGGGGGTTGGGGACTAGTGACTGGGAAGAAGAAGAGAAATTTCTCTTCTTCTTCCCTCTTTTTCCCTCATTTTCGGTTTTAAAAATCTAATCTTTCCCCAGAGATTAGTGCCTATTAACAAAACCTATAAGTCATATCTGTCTGTCTAGGGGTAGATTTTGTTTCATATCGTCATCAATCCTGATATTCTCCCCTTACCTACTAGTTTTTGAATTTTTAATTTTGAATTTTTATATGCCCCAGATAGTCTTAGTTAACCCACAAATTCCACCCAATACAGGTAATATTGCCCGTACTTGTGCCGCTACAGGGACGGAGTTACACCTAGTTGGTCCTTTAGGCTTTGAAATTAGTGATCGCTACCTCAAAAGAGCAGGTTTAGACTACTGGCCTTATGTCAAACTCCACTATCACGAATCTATGGAAGCATTCCAAACCATCCATCAGCAGCGTGGCGGCAGATTGTTAGGCTTTACAGTCCGTGGTAGTTTTAACTATATCAATTATCAATTTCAAGCCGATGATTGGCTATTATATGGCAGTGAAACCACAGGCTTACCAGCAACCGTTCTCAGTACCTGTGACTCCACACTCTACATACCCATAGATGAACCCGGAGTTCGCAGCTTGAATCTATCCATCAGTGTAGCTATCGGCTTATTTGAATCCCGCCGTCAGTTAGGCTATTTAACTTAAGTTCTGCAGATAGCAAAGCAATAATATTAGGCAAATTGTTTACAATAGTTAAAAATTGGTTACGTATAAAAACTCATATATCTTCAACAACAATAGCCATAGATAAAAGACCAAAAAGCCTATCTCATAAACCTTTCACCATCTAGAACCTCAACTTGCCACTGGTATAGTCATATATGAAATACTTAAGTCACATCGGAGAAGATTCAGCGATATTACGTAAACCAATCATTGGTGGGGTCAAGTGCCAATACCCTTCCTACCTAAGTAAAAAAACCAGATTAGTTGAATGAGAGATATATAAGAAATTTGTATATTAGCTTTGATTCCTAGTGAATAGTCAATGATAGATTTTAGTGAATTCAAATTCTGTCTAGCCTAGAGATAAAATCAATCAAAGCATTTACTGGAAAGCATTTTAGCTATTTATATCCTTAGACACAACCATAGGACTCAAAAATCCTTAGTAATGTGTACGGTTGTTTTTTAGGGAAGAAACAACGTAAAGTCTCCAGTTGATAAGACGGATTGAATAAAAAAACCTAGAAAATATCTACAGCAGGAACATAGTTTTGTCGGAAATCGGCGCAGACCAAATGCCAACAGCTAAATTGGACTCAGCAAAGCTATCATATTTGTCTGGATCCCGCTGGAAAAGCAAAATCAGCAACGATAACTGTCAACAACGAACAATCCTGGATTGTATGAGGAGTGGTTACAGACAAGTCAATACAAGAATTTTAAGGTTTACAAACAAGTATGAACTTGTCTAAATCAGAGAAGCAGGTTAATCTTGCCTAAGTATCTCTGGTGAAAGTGATCTTGATATATCGTTTGATGTGATCTCAATCATGGATTAATATCCAACTAAAAAAATCAAGGTCAGTTAAGCGAAGCGTGATCATTCATAGGAGGTCGTCTTTGAAACGAGCATTGAAGAAGAGAGTAAAGGCTGTGTTAAACAATAACCCCAACAGCGATGCTGCCCCGGTCGAGCAGTTAAATGAGACAAATCACAAAGCAAACTGCCGGGCTAGAACCCAAGCCGCTATGATAGGCTTGGCAATCTCAATGGGCGCAACCAGCCTTTTGGTGACTCGACAAAGCGATCAAGCCCAAGCAGCGGCTCCTGTTGGCAGTCAAAAAGCAGCCTCAACGATTCCTGCTGTTTCTGACACTGAGATAAAATTTGCCGCCACCAAGCTGGAGTCCCAAGCAGTCTCTTCAGCGAGGTTGCCTGAAAATCCTGTTATTCTGGAACCAACAGCAGTTTCGCAAGTGCCTGGGCTTGAAGCTAAATGGCCGATTACAGTCAACGAAATGGCTGTCCAAATTCCTACATCAGAAGCTGACAAAAATGCTATCTACTTGGAATCCCACGTAAATCAGGGATTTAAGACTAACTCAGTTCAATCCAGATTACAAACAGCCAACCAATTACCTGAAATCAGAGTACAAAAACTATCCAGCAGTCAAGGTATTGCAGGTTCTCAACCCACAACCGTAATTGTGGAATCAGCAAACACAGTCAGCAATGATGTTGATGCACAACTGAAAGCGCAGCAAGAATTTGCCCTGAATCGCTTACAGGAAAAATCGAACCGATTAAAAAATCGTTTAGCCGAGTTGCGGTCTAACGATACTCAAAAGCTACCACAAACTCGTAAGATTGAAATAGCACAACCAACAACTGTAGCTGACAAAACTGTAGCAGCACAATCGGAAGAAGCGACAGATAGCAGCCAAGCTAGTTTGATATCCAGGTTAAAAGAGGAAAAACAAACAAGTGCAGGAATGCAGAAGGTAACATCATCTGCACCAGCCGCACCTAAAGTTGTTGCCCAATCATTTGGGACAACCTATGAAGTCAGACCTGGAGATACATTAGCTGAGATTGCCAGTAATTACGGTATTTCAGTCTCAGAACTAGTTAAAGCTAATAATCTAGCAGACCCCAATCAATTACAAATCAGTCAACAACTGATTATTCCCACAGCTATAGCAGAACGGAGCAGTTACGACCAGTCAACTCTAGCAGTTCAGCGTACTTTCGTCCAGTCCAACAATATTGCCACAGTTGCTAGTTCTCCTCTGAACAAACTTGATTTAGATGCCAGTCTACCTCAAGTCTCACAGCCATCAGGAGTCAGAAATAGCAACTCTGCTGTTATTTCTATTCCCAAAGTTAAGGAAAACCAATTTCAGGTCAATACTCCGGCTGCTACCACCAATAGCGTTAGCATTACTGTCCCTGTAGCTCACGATAATGAGCAACAGTCAGGAGAAAATGACCTATCTTCCCCTATGCCTTATAGTGTTGGTGGTGAAACTCCATCACGCGATCGCGTCACCAAAATCCCAACGGCTCAAAAACAACCTCAAAAGGTAGCCAAGGTCAAAGGTAACGAACGTCTCCGCAGCTTACAAGTAGAAATTGAGAGACTACGCGAAAAATATCGTCCTCAAGAGTCTGGTGTAACTGTACAAACACCGAGTGCAAGCGATGATTCCACAGCGCCAGTTGCAATCGAAATAGGCAATCTATTTGCCCCCTCTAGAGTTAATTCTCAACGGAATGCGGTAGCAATTCCTGTACCAAGACCAATACTACCCAGTTACAGAGAACAACCTGTTAAGCCCCAATTGCGTGCTGCTCGTCCCATGAACGAGCCAATTAACCCAGAATTCCTGCCCAATCAAACAACTTCATCTGGTAATTTTGATCGCAATAACTCATCTGGTATCAGATTGGTTGTTCCTTCTCCTAGTCTTAACTCGACCGACTCCTTGGGTAAATTGCGAGGAACCAGAGTATCCCCAGCATTACCACCATTAGCGGCAGTTGATTTATACCTGCCTAAAAATGTTGACCAAAATAGTAATCCTCAATCTACCTCTTCAGCATCTTACATTTGGCCTGCTAAGGGTGTTCTCACATCTGGCTATGGTTGGCGCTGGGGCAGAATGCACAGAGGTATTGACATTGCTAACGGTGTAGGCACACCAATTTATGCATCTGCTCCCGGTGTGGTAGAAAGAGCAGGTTGGAATAACGGTGGTTATGGCAATGTGGTTGATATCCGTCATCCCGATGGTAGTATGACTCGTTATGGTCACAATAGCCGAATTTTAGTGCAAGTAGGTCAACAAGTGGAACAAGGGCAAACTATTGCTGCTATGGGTAGCACTGGTTTTAGCACTGGACCTCACAGCCACTTTGAAGTCCACCCAGCAGGTAAGGGTGCAGTGAACCCAATTGCGTTCCTACCATCACAGGCACGTCTATAAAAGCCTGGCTGTTTGTTAACTAAGTAATTGTCTTGTTCGTGGAGGGAGATTTGCTCCCTCTTTTATTTTGGGAGAAAATTTTGATTTGGGAATTGCCATAGCGAGAATCGTATGCTATCTTAATATAAGTTGATAAAACAACACGGCTCAGTAGCTCAGTTGGTTAGAGTACGGGACTCATAAGCCTGGGGTCGTCAGTTCAAATCTGACCTGAGCCATTTTAAAAATCCATTAATAACTAACCGCAAATGTATGTGGATTAAGACAGATATTGAATCTGTGTTTTGTTCTAAGCAGCAATAGTACAAGCAGGCACAAGGAAAGAAAGTAAACTTTATCATTCACCTAGTTGAGATTTTATTCCTTGGGCGAAATAAAACCAAATTCGGTAAAAATCCCGTGATACTATTCTTGATCAGTAGTGACAAAAGTTAATCCTGATTTGGAATCAGCAGTATGCCCCATATGCCATTTTAGGAATAAAATAAATATTGATTATGATCTTTAAGATTAAAATACTTACACAAATATAGGAATAGTATTTGATTTATGAAAATGCTCCGTACATCTGGAGAGACGGAAAATCAAAGGTAGTGTTTTGAATGAACCACTCAAAGATCCTCTTAAGATGAGAAAATGTTGGGATTAAAGCACAAAAACGTCGCAGCCAAGTTTTCC
>ERZ1034377.260-NODE-260-length-12796-cov-81.614907_pt1 | contig 12796 bp, 9 predicted proteins | sample MGYA00520584_ERZ1034377 | MGnify/ENA primary metagenome ERZ1034377 (study PRJEB33736, sample SAMEA104288464) | Azolla filiculoides | biome: Urban; feature: water surface; material: ditch water | place: Netherlands | collected 2014 ... | reverse complement strand
ATACTCCAAGGAATTGGTGTAGTCAGTTGTGTATATGTGAATCCTAAAGTTCAAAGATTTTGGGGAATAGATTACCGCATTTTTAATCCTGATGTGGATGGTAAAACCAAGATAGACTATGTGAAAGATATGCTGCACAACCTTGTGTATCATCAGCTTTTACCGTCTGATACGGTTTTTATGGGCACATGGTATGCAGTGAATAGTTCCATGCTGTATATTAATAGTTTAGACAAAATTTATTATTGCCCTTTAGAAAAGGATCGGTTAGTTGATGATACATTTGCCAAAGAAAAAGATAAACCTATTAAATTATGAGAATGGAGTACTGAAGAGTTAGAATGTGGTAAAATTATAAAAATTAAAGGGTTTCCCGCTCAGAAAAAAGTGAAACTATTCCGGGTTGCTGTTTCTACCAACAGAACGGATTATATCGCTACTAACGATTTATCTCAAAGTTCTACGAATGTTGTACAAGAGGTATGTAAAATTCGTTGGAAAAATCGAGTATTTTCACCGAGAGATTAAACAAATAACTGGTATTGAATCTTGTCAATGTCGTAAAGCTAGGCTTTAGAGAAATCATATTGCTTGTGCAATGTTGGTTTGGATTAGATTAAAGAATTTAGCCTATAAAACTGGTTAAACTGTTTATCAAAACAAGCATAGATTGCTTTCTAATTATTTAATTCAGCAACTAAAACGCCCAAGTCTTCCTATTTGCTTGGTTTGAGTTCAATTGTTGCGTGCCAGGGCTACATCCGGCCCCCTATTTGTGCCAGTTGCGTAAGTCCTGGATACGTATAAATCAGAAAGGAGGAGGGGGGAAACGGAAACTAGAGATAAAAGAATAGGTATGTCTATGCTTGTTCTATTTGAGGAAGATGCCACCATTTGAGGTTTTAGGTTTGCATTTCGGTATATGGAAAACGGAAGCAAAGGACACATTTCATTACTGGCTAGAGATATTACGAGATGTTTTCCCTCCTAGTCTCCGTGAACAGCTAGAAAAACATGATAGCAATTATATCATGGCGACTCAGAACAAAATGCAGGAAACAAAGAGTTTTCCACCAAGGGTATTTTTGTTGAACAGGTCATTAGACTTGTAAAAATATTCCAGGTACCTCAACAAAGATTTACCCTGGATTCCCCAATTTACTCACAAGTAATTCTTACTAACTATTGGTGGTTTAGTCACATTAGGAATTGGTTCATTAGTTTTGCCCATTTCATACATGTTATGGATATGAGGTCAGTTATGAATTTGTCATCAACATCTTCATGGATAGGAACTATCAGTTACTATTCCCAACCCTGATTCTTTCCTTGGCTCTTTCCTCATCTTAACACTATGGAAAGCCAGATACAGACTCATTTGTAAATTTTCCGACGTCTCTATTCTGATTTAATAAAATTTAGATCAATTAGTTTTGTAAAAATCTTTATTTCTATTTCTGTGTCAATGTTGAGATGATTTTTTTCATAAAGGTCTATTAATTTTATTAAGTCTGTGATATATCGTTGAGCATGAGGAAGATTAGGATGGTTAAAATTGATAGCATTATTAAGTTCTTCAGCTATTCCGGCAACAAGTTTCCCCAAGCTAAACATTTTTTCTTTTTGAATTTGATCTTCCCAGTTGATGATGGCAGATGATGGCAACTGATTTTTTATGAGTTCGCTAAGGTAAAAACCTGTCTAAAGCAGCTTTAAGTTGGGCTATTTCTACATCTATATTACCTTCTTGTGCTGCTCTACCTATACACTCGGTTAAATGTTCATCTAAAACAATCCGTGCTACTTTATCTAATGCACCTCTAACAGCGGCAATTTGTAATAAAACATCAGGACAAGGAGTATTTTGTTGTATCATTGTTTTTATACCGCGAATATGTCCTTCTATTCGTGAAATTCGGTTAACAATACGCCGTAAAGATTCTTCACTATGTATATGAGGATGAACGGATTCGCCTTCCACCGCAGTATGATCTGTATGTTCGTGGTTGTGATCGTGATAGTGATGGTATGTGTGTTCTGCTTTCTGAGATGAAGATGAGGATTCTTCTATTAATCGGTTTGATCCATTCATGAGTGATCACAGTTTTGGTATTATTTCAGATCCTAACCTAGAGCGCCTATAGAGATTTGAGATTTTGGGTTTTGAATTTGAGGTTGGTGGAATAACCGAACCTAGTACTGGCAAATTTCCATAATAGCCTGGTTGCTGAATATTCCAGTAACTTGATTAAAGATAGTCAGTAAATCGAAATATCATTTTTGCAATCTGTTATTCTTGTTCCCTACACTCTATACCCTGTCTTTGATTAGGTTGTGACTATGCAAATTTTCAAATTACCCCGGTCTATACGCCAAGTTAGTACCCATGTTTTAGCGATTTTCCTAGGAGTTTTGCTGACGGTTACTTCTTTGGAAGTTTTGCCATCTCAAGCTGAACCTGCTCCTCCTCTGGTTCCTCAAAAATCATCTCCTGTGGCTGCGGCTATTGGTAATAGTAGTTTTGTGACGGCTGCAGTGAATCGTGTTGGACCGGCTGTGGTCAGGATTGATACAGAACGGACGATTACTCGTCCTACTGATCCTTTGATGGATGACCCGTTTTTGCGGAGGTTTTTTGGTGATGGGTTTCCTCAACAGTCACCGACTGAACAATTACGCGGTCTGGGTTCTGGGTTTATTTTCGATAAAAGCGGGATAGTTCTGACTAATGCTCATGTAGTTGATCAAGCTGATAAGGTGACAGTCCGCCTCAAAGATGGCCGCACTTTTGAAGGTAAAGTTAAAGGTATTGATGAAGTGACTGATTTGGCGGTGGTTAAGATTAATGCTGGTAATGATTTACCTGTTGCTTCTTTAGGTTCTTCTCAGAATGTCCAGGTGGGAGACTGGGCGATCGCAGTGGGAAATCCTTTAGGATTTGATAATACTGTAACTTTAGGTATTATTAGTACCTTAAAACGTTCTAGTGCCCAAGTGGGAATTAGTGATAAACGTTTAGATTTCATTCAAACTGATGCTGCTATTAACCCTGGTAACTCCGGTGGTCCTTTATTAAATGCTGAAGGAGAAGTGATTGGGATAAATACAGCGATTCGTGCAGATGCTATGGGGATTGGGTTTGCAATTCCTATTGATAAAGCTAAGGCCATCGCAACTCAATTGCAACGAGATGGTAAAGTTGCTCACCCCTATTTGGGCGTACAAATGGTGACATTGACACCCCAGTTAGCGCAACAAAATAACATTGATCCAAATTCCATGTTTGAGATTCCAGAAGTGCGCGGCGTTTTGGTGATGAGGGTTGTACCCGGTTCTCCTGCTGCTACTGCGGGTATCCGTCGCGGAGATGTCATTGTTAAAATTGATGATCAAGTAATTACAAGCGCCGATCAATTGCAAAGGGTAGTAGAAGATAGTCGTCTAGGTCAAACTTTCCAGCTAAAAGTGCAACGAGGTAATCAAACACAAATACTTTCAGTGCGTACTGCTGAGTTGAAAGATATTCAGTAGGTAGAAGGGAACAGGTGACAGGTGATAGGTGACAAAAGGTATTCTTCCCCTACACCCTACACCCTACACCCTTTCTTCACTTGCTAACTTGATTAAATTATCCAATTGTTGCTGCATTTGGTTTTTGACTAATTCATAGCATTTATTCACATAAGTGCGATCGCTTGCCGCTTCTTTTCCATAGCGTTCAAAAACTATGGGTGGACAAACCCTGGTATACATCCGCACAGGCAAAGGAATATTAGGCAGAGGCCCGACAGCTAAACCCCAAGGTAATCCCAAATAAACAGGAAACACTAAGGGATCTACATCAAAAAGCCAAGGCATACCCCATTTATGAAATTGCTGCATAATTTTATACAAATCAGTTAACACAATCAAGGTGTCATGGGCTCCCCAGGAAATTGCTGGAACAATCGGTACATTCTCCCGCAGTGCTACTTTTATAAAACCCTGACGGTCAGCGAAGTAAATCTTATCTCGCATTTGATGAGGTCGAAATACATCCTCTGCTCCACCAGGATAAACTAATATACTAGCTCCAGAACGCAAAGCAGCATAAGCCATTTTGGGATGAGCCATAATAGCACCGCCTTTCATAGCCATTTCTGCCGCTGGGGGAAAAACTTCCCAGACTTTCGGATGCATCAAACCGTAAATTGGTTTTTGGGTACCAAACCGACGCAACCAGTCGTACAGCATCATTGATGTATCCGGTGATGCGAGTCCCCCGTTGTGAGAACCGACAAAGAGGACTTTTCCTTCTGGGATATTTTCCCAGCCACTAGTTTGGACTTGAAAATAGTAGTTATACAAAATGCCCAATATAGGCATGAGATTTTCAATGAACTTTGGATCTCGCTCCTCCAAAGACCACCCTGGTTTTGTATTCTGGGTATGTTTTATTTGTAACATCGAGAGCTTGTATTAAGATAAATTAAGAATCTTAAATCATTTCCGAAAAATCTTCAGTTGGGTGGGCATGAGTTACCAAAAACTTTTAACCTGTAACCACTCCCCAGTACCTAGTCCCCAGGTTTCCAAGTACCGTGGAAGCTGTGGGGAATAACGCTGGGTAATCCTATTTTACAAACTGGTTCTTCATCCAAGCGTGGACTGCCCCCACCTAGAGTATTGCTATTAAATAGCCAAACTTCGCTACTATCAGTATTACCATCATAAACCACAGTTAAGACCCAACCTCGGTGGGAATTTTGATGATCAGGAGCATAAATAGGTTCAGAAGGATAAAGATTTTCACGTAAATTAGCTTCTGTCAGAGTTGCAGTTTGATGATCAAAACTAGCAATGCTATTTAAGATTTCTCCCTTTGTATCTGTTCCTTCCCGAAAAATAGACATATAGCTATAACGAGAGAACTTACCCACATTTTTGGTAGGAACATGAGGAAATTCACAAGTTCTATTTAACAAAGTTTCAATTCCCGTTACTTTGCCAGATTGTGGATTAACTTGTACCCGCGTCAAAGTATTTTTAGGAACTGTTTGAGTTTCCCCGGTCGCTACTTGGCGCAAATATTCATTAGTCTGAAAATCTGCATATTTCGCAAAATCAATAATTACTGTACCGCTATCATCAACATAACCATTAGCAAAATGCCACTGAAACCAAGGATCAGTTACACCACGACTGACTACAGACAAAGTTTCTCTATCAATCACTATAATCTTAGTTCCCTGATCCGGTTGCCAGGTTAAGGAATCACTATAGGTACTAGTTCCAAACAGAACAGACCAAATATTTAACCGCACCGCAGGAGCAAAAAATACTAAATATTGTCCTGCTAACACAAAATCATGTATTATGGGAAAACCTTTTAAGGTCAACTTTGCTTTTTTGAGAATCTTACCAGTGAAGTCACTTTTATAAATATGCAGTATGGCATTAGGACCCGGACTCATGCCAAAATTAAAGATTTCTCCTGTTCCATAGTCAATTTTAGGATGAGCAGAATAGGGTTGTCCTTTAGCCAAACCACCTAAATTATTTAAACCTTTGGTCTCTAAAGACTCTAAATCTAGTGCATAGGGATTATCCCCTTCCCATAAGGCTAAAAGTTGATCAGGTAATGCCAAAACCGAAGTATTCGCTGTGTGTTTGACTGGTTTTCGCCATTGATTCCAAATAGCCCCCGGTGCAGTCATACCATAATTACCATACAGCCACTTACCCCTAGCAGTTTCTTCTTGATAACCAGCAGTCTGCACATAGCGATAAACCCCGGTAGCACCAGCATCGGTAAAATGGACAGCTAAAATAGCCCCATCCCCATCAAACCAGTGTCCTACTGATACACCACCCCGTTCTAATCTGGCTGCACCGTTGCGGTAAAGTGTACCCCGTAGACCATCAGGGATTTTACCCGCGAGAACAGATAATTGTGTAGGAGGAAATTCAGTTGCAGGTTGAGATATAGCTTTTGCCCAACTTTTTTTATTTGACTTTTTATCAATTGTTTGCATAGTAATTTTGCTGCTATAGAGTTTTGCTGATTACGAGTTCTTCTCAATTACCTACTAGTACAGTACGGCGTAAATAAACCAACCATTCCAAATCTCTGAAAAGCTAAGGCCATATTCATTTTGAATTTTGTTAGCGTAGGGTCTCCGAAGGAGATATATTTGTTAGGGTAGCTCTTCTGAAAAAAGCATTTTGAATTCACGGTGGTACTAGCTATCTCTTTTTGGCTAGTAACTGATAACTGATAACTGATAACTGCCTGATTAAATCAATTTTGCTGATTCATAAAGTCTTTTAAACATGGCTTTAATTTTAGTACCATAATCTAAGTCTGCTGACCATCTTCCTGATAACTGATCAACAGAAGGAGCTACACCTCTAGTTACAAATCTAAACCGAGGATCTACCTCTTGTTGTACCAAAGGTTCTAAACTGGCATAGGCTTTTAAATGTTGGATATGCGCTCTCACTCCAATTCTGGCACTAGAAAAAGAAGCTGCTTGTGTTCCACCACCTATTGCACCTAAACCAGCAAAATTATTTTGTTGAGGTTTAATATCACTACCAAATCGTAAAAAGACAGTTTCCAAACACATCTGACAAAACGCAATATCATGATTTACTCCTTCCATTGCCGCTTCTTCTCGATAGAGTTTGGGAATATCAGGAAACTGGACGAGAGCATTTTCATTGTTATTTCGCAAAAATAATTGTAGCTGTAATTCTGTGGTATTACCATTAGAAACAATTTGGTTAATTTGTCCTGGACAAACTGATAAAATTGAACGTAGGTTCAGAGTTTTTGTTGCACTATCCCATTCAATAGAAACATTAAACTCTCGAAGTTCAATGGCTTTAATGTAAACTACTCGCTGATAGGTAACACGAACAACATTAGGTGATTTGGATAAATCAATCCGTAAGCGATCTACTAAATCAATAGGGATATAAGAGTTACCATTAATCAATACACCTTGCTCTGCATAATTTCGACCATTAATGTTAATATTAATGGGTGGATAAGTTCGTTGTGGGGGAGTTCCCGGATTAGGGTCAACTGCCCTACTCCAAGCCACCAATCCATCCACTATTCCTAAAGCAAAATCACGGCGACGAGTTTGTAACAAACTGTGATCATCTGGACTGCTAATAAAGCCTACTTGCATTAATAAAGCAGGGACATTTGTCTGACGACAGAATTGTAAACTACCTAAGCCGCTATCTGTATCGGGTTTAACTCCACGATTAGGTAATTGAGGGACACGACGTAACAATCCCATCAGCACCATTTCTGCATTTTGCTTGCGTTGATTGTTGTTAGCAATATAAAAAACTCCAGCCCCCCTAACTGTAGGACTACCAGCAGCATCGGTGTGAATTTCTACGGCGACATCACCAGTTCGACCGCGAGAATTAATCCAGGTAATAGTTTGAGCAGCACTTAAATCATCAGGAACAGCTAAGACTTCCACCGTACGCACTCTAATTTCTGTAACAATTAAATCCCGTAACAGAATCATTTCTTTTGCTTCAGTTGTACCACCTGCGATCGCACCAGAATCAATTCCACCCGCTTCCCTGCCCCCATGCGCCGCCGAAATGAAAATACGTCCCATTTTGGTTATTCCAGTTGTTAAGCTCCAGCGTATGCAATTTTAGCGATTATTCTGGGCTGAGAACAAGAATATAATTGTTAGTTGGCATTAGTCATTAGGAAAATTACTTCCCCAGTTGCCAGTTCACAGTTGCCAGTTCACAGTTGCCAGTCCCCAGTCCCATGCAAATCCCTCGCTTACATCCAGATACCATAGAAGAAGTTAAACACCGGGCTGATATTGTTGATCTTGTTTCAGAGTACGTAGTTTTGCGTAAGCGTGGAAAGGTTTTTGTCGGGTTATGCCCCTTCCATGATGAAAAAAGCCCTAGTTTCACGGTTAGTCCCAGCAAGCAGATGTATTATTGCTTCGGTTGTCAAGCTGCCGGTAACGCCATTAAATTTCTCATGGATTTGGGTAAATACCAGTTTACAGAAGTGGTGTTAGATTTAGCACGGCGTTATCAAGTACCTGTCAAAACCTTAGAACCGGAACAAAGACAAGAATTACAACATCAGTTGTCTTTGCGTGAGCAGTTATATGAGGTTTTAGCGTCCACAGCCCAATTTTATCAACACGCCCTCAGACAAAGTTTAGGACAAAAAGGGATGCAGTATTTACAAGAACATCGTCAATTCAAAACCGAAACAATTCAACAATTTGGTTTGGGTTATGCACCCGCAGGTTGGGAAACCTTACATCGGTATTTGGTGGAAGATAAACATTACCCAGTCCAGTTGGTGGAAAAAGCGGGTTTGATTAAACCCAGGAAAGATGGAGGCGGTTATTATGATGTATTTCGTGATCGCTTAATGATTCCCATCCGTGATATACAAGGACGAGTTATTGCTTTTGGTGGGAGAACGCTGACAGAAGAACAACCAAAATATTTAAACTCCCCAGAAACAGAACTTTTTAGTAAAGGTAAAACCTTATTTGCATTAGATCACGCCAAAGATGGTATTTCTAAATTAGATCAAGGAGTAGTTGTAGAGGGATATTTTGATGCGATCGCTCTCCATGCAGCAGGGATTAATAACGCCGTCGCTTCCCTGGGTACAGCTTTAAGCATGGAACAAGTCCGGTTGCTATTACGCTACACCGATTCAAAACAATTAGTTCTAAACTTTGATGCAGATAAAGCCGGAATCAACGCCGCAGAAAGGGCTATTGGTGAAATCGCGACATTAGCCTATAAAGGCGAAGTGCAGTTAAAAATCCTTAATATACCCCATGCAAAAGATGCCGATGAATACTTGCACAGTCATACAGCAGAGGAATATCAACAACTATTAGCAAACGCCCCACTTTGGTTAAATTGGCAAATTGCGGAAATCATCAAACACAAAGATTTAAGACAAGCTACTGCTTTTCAAAAAGTTACAAAAGAAATCGTAAAACTCTTGCAAAATATAGTTAATAGTGATACACTAAATTATTACATTTCCTACTGTGCAGAAATACTCAGCTTAGGGGACGCTAGATTAATACCCCTCAGAGTTGAGAATTTACTAACTCAAATTGCACCCACTAGTGTGCAAAGTCTACCACTGCGCTCGCGCAAACAGAAGTTGAAAACGCCGAAGCTATCTCTAGTAACCACTGAACGGAGTTTATTAGAACAAGCAGAGGCGTTATTATTACAAATATATTTACATTGTCCAGAACAGCGCCAAGTAATAATTGATGAACTAGAAGAGCGAAATTTAGAATTTAGCCTTTCTCATCATCGCTTTTTTTGGCAACAGAGTTTAGAGTTTCCAGTAGAAGAAGTAGATTTAATTTTTAGTTTGGAAAACAAGTATTTAGAATTATCAGAAGACTTAATATTAATTTCTCATTTATTTCATTTGAATGAAAAAACCAACAAAGAAATACTGCGCACTCCCCAAGTACTTCAAGCCACATTTGCTTGTATGGAAATAGTCTTGAGAGAAAAACGCTATCGTTATTTTATGGAACTGTGGGAAAAAACTGATCCACTAACAGAACCAGAGAAAGATAAGTTTTATGCTGATGCTATGTATGCTGAAAAAATGCGTTTACAAGAATTAGATAAACAACGGTATTTTTCAATTAGAGAATTACTTTAGTATATATGGGGCATTGGGCATTGGGTTTGTTTACGTTTCATATAGGATTGCTGTATAATTGATACATCAGCTTGAATTTCTGGCAGGACCTTGATAATTATTGAATACTTCTAGCGTTTCATTAGTTTCAGTTAGCTGTTGACCAGAAGCCTGAAATCAAGTTTTTTTTGAGGTGTGCCAAAATCGTCTCTAGATTACGCCCCTAGACTCTGTTTCAGAGGGCAGAGTTTAAATTTACTAAATCCCCTCAAGGGGACTGAAACTAGTCTTAACTTGTGCTTTGCTGAAGGTAAAATGGTATCTTTCAATTTACTAAATCCCCCTCAACCCTCAAGGGGACTGAAAGGATTTTTCAGCCGCCACCATAACTTTGGTACTGGCTTGTTTCAATTTACTAAATCCCCCCAAGGGGACTAAAATCTTACTCCATCATTAGTTCTGCATCCTGGTAGCTGTTTCAATTTAATATACTGAAAACGGTTTAAAAGTGTCATTCTGAACGTTCGCGGAGCGTCTATGAAAGAGATAGTGAAGAATCTCGGAGATACTAGAGCCTACTACGGCACGCTCCGCGTTCACCCAGTATCCCAAAGGAATACGCTGCACTACGTTACCCATGGCTTACGCCACCCTGCACTATCAGTATGATATAAGTCCAAGTTTCACCGGTTTCCGGTATAAATCCCCGCAAGGAGAATAAAACAGTCTTCAATAACACAAAGTCCTCAATGCCCAATTACCAATTACCAATTACCAATTCTCTAATCTTTGATTGATAATTCTTTTAATAGACGAATATAACCATCAAGACCATGATCTTTAAATCGTGCAGAAATAACATTTAACCTAAATCTTGAACCTATCTGTAGTTCCTTATCCACATGACTATATCCTTGCCACCATCTTGGTAATGCAGAAACTATATCCATACCATGAACAAATCTATAACTTTTAGGAATTTGTTCATTATAGGGCTTGGAAAATCCATTACTTCCCACTTTTGGCGCTCCAAAAGTATAACCTTCTATGGAAGTTAATTTTTTAACAAACTTGTACTGAACATCTACTACACATAATGTTCCTAATGCACCTCCTAAAATGTTACCAGTTACAGTAACATTAGTAGTATTATTATTTATTGATATATTTGTGAATCTGACTTCTGAGAGAACAGTAAGCGTTAGTAAAGCCACGATGCGTTAATGAACCAGAAGTATTTTTTGTTTTATAGGTATAAGTTTTATCTTTTTGAGCAACAATTTGTCCACGAATTACTTCTTGCTCAAATGCTTTCCACTCTTGACTGGTATCAAAATTTGTTTGCCAGTCAAACGATGAACTACTACCTTGAACAACAAGAATAATTCCTGATGAATCTGATAAAATAGCGAGTTGAGTATCAGTAGTTGTTTCATTAATTAAAATTTATTTTTCCTTCCCATTAGAAAAGATAATCTTTGAAAAATCTTGATAAACTTCTTTGCAGCAAAGTACCATTTTGAAAGCTTTGCAATAATCAAAGGTCATAAATTTATCCTGTGGTTATAAAAATTGATTTCAAGAAATAAAGGGGAATCGGAAAAACCTATTTAAGTAGGTTGGCGTTAAAAATTGTCCTTATGACAGGCAAAAGACAAGAGGTGAAGCAGCGCGGTCTTGGGGAGCCACTGCGGTGGATGGGTTTCCCGGCATAAAGCAAGTGGCGTGGTTTCCTCTATGTAGGCGCTTCGCCTTCCCCAGGGTCCCACTGGAGAAACCGAAGGGCACTCATGCAACAGGGAAGAGGGTTTTGGTGATTTTACTTTTTGTTACATACTTCTGTTTTTTCCCGCCGAGGTACTTAGTAAGTTCTTCAAAATCAGAAATGGAATTCCAGAAAAGAGTCTGCTTTTTCTGTGCTTCATTTATAAAACAGCAGCAAAAAAATGCTATAGCAGGAGTCACAATTCAGAATTCAGGTGTAAGAGAACTCCACAAAAAGAAATACCCAATGTCATTCTGTTAGCGAAGCTTGGCGTAAGCCATACGCAACGACATAGGAATTATAGGCTACGTTTCGCCTTCACGGAGTGTCCCGAAGGGATACAGTATGACAAAACAGGATCATTTATTTTGTGGCTTACTCTAAAACCATTTTTTAGAAGGAGTTTCATTATCACTTGATTTCCTAAGCTCATTTCCCGTTGCTATATTCAAATTTTTCTTGTCTAGTAGTAATTACTTAGCTAACTGTCACAATCAAGTCTATTGTAGAGTGCTTTATATGTCAAAGATCTGTTATTATTAAATAATATATGGATAGGTCCCATGCACCCTATTAATATGCCAGTTGTGTAAGTCCTATCTAGTTTAAACTCTCGGTAGGTGATGTAGCAAATATATTTTTTAATTTAATAAGTTTTAATTCTTTTAAAATTTAGCTACTTTGTGTAATTTCAAATTGAATTACATCTTTTAAACTGTCTTGGGTTTTTAAGTTGGTAAAAATGAAGAGTTGATCACCACGCATTTTTTTTTGCGTCTCGTTCACAGTTAAATCAGCACCAAAATAGGGTGCAAGGTCAGTTTTATTAATGACTAATAAATCAGATTTAGTTATATCTGGTCCACCCTTGGGGCGAATTTTATTACCAGCAGTAACGTCAATTACATATATTGTTAAATATACTAATTTGGAACTAAAGGTAGCAGCTCAGTTATCACCACAACTTTCTAAAAAGACTAGATCTAAATCTGTAAATTTTTCTTCTACTTGTTCAATTGCAGCTAAATTCATGGAAGCATCTTCACAGACAGCTGTCTGGGGACAGCCTCCTATTTCAACTCCCAAAATGCCGCTCTCCAAAGCCTGAGAACGTACCAAAAACTGGGTATCCTCTTGAGTATATATGTCATTTGTCACCACTGCCAAGTTATAGTTCTCCCGCAGTGCTTTACACAAAGCATTCACTAAAGCCGTTTTTCCTAAACCTACAGGGCCAGCTACGCCAACTCGAAAAGTATTCAATTTAGTCATTGGTAATTGGTGATTGGTGATTGGTGATTGGTGATTGGTGATTGGTGATTGGTGATTGGTGATTGGTGATTGGTGATTGG
>ERZ1034377.259-NODE-259-length-12822-cov-2.803923_pt1 | contig 12822 bp, 15 predicted proteins | sample MGYA00520584_ERZ1034377 | MGnify/ENA primary metagenome ERZ1034377 (study PRJEB33736, sample SAMEA104288464) | Azolla filiculoides | biome: Urban; feature: water surface; material: ditch water | place: Netherlands | collected 2014 ... | reverse complement strand
CTTTTTTTGTTTTCTGGAGGCGGGCATGATGGCGGATGACGAGGTTGCGGATCTGGCGCTGCTTGTGCCGCTGGAGGTCAAGTCGGTCGATGAGGCCGATGTTGGCTCCGATGGTGGGGCGAGGCGCGAACTGGCGCTGCTGCTGGCCGATTTCACCCTCGAGATGCGGGCGCAGTTTGATCTGTTCCGCAGGCTGCGCTCGGCGGCCGAGGCGCTGCTCGACGGCGCCGACGAGGCAGCGGCCAAGCTGGCCCGTGCCGACATCAAGGCGGCGACCGACGCGATCGCGCTGATCATCCGCACACTGGAAAAGATCGACAGCCTGCAGCGGCTGCTGGCCCGCGACCGGACCGAGGCCGATGAACGGCAGCAGCTGGAGCGCGACCCGGAAGGCCTGCGCCAGAAGCTGGCATTGATGATCGAGGCGCGGGTGGCGGAGCGGGTCGAAGTGGAACTGGCGGCCCGGGCGCCGCCGTGAGGGTGAGGGGCATTGGCGGGCGTGGTTCTGGTTTGCGGCTTGTCCCCCTCATCTGCGAAATCTAGCACTTAGCTGCGCTAAGATGCTGATTTCGCTTCTTCTCCCTCGAAGGGGAGAAGAAGGGCGTTGCGTTCAGGTGCGGCCCTCGAGGACCTCGACAAGGTGGCGAAGAACATCATTCAGGCCGGAATAGACATCCTGGTTCCAGAAGCGAAGTACCCGGTAGCCGAGCGTGTTCAGATAACGGTCGCGCACCAGATCGTGGCTGCTTTCGGCAGGTTGAAATCCGTCCAATTCCACGACAAGCTTTCGCTCCTGGCAGACAAAGTCAGCGATATATGGACCGATCGGCACCTGTCGGCGGAACTTGAAGCCATTCAGCAAACGATTGCGAATATGCGACCAGACGATCGCCTCGGCGTCTGTTGCGTCCTGTCGCATCGATCGCGCTCTGCTGCGGGCATGTGGCGGAAAGGTCCTGGACACGGCGAAACCTCTTTTCGAGATTGTGCCAAAAGTCCGTTGAAACACAAGTTCAGTCCGGAAACGCCGGCTATGTGGTGGCTCTGCGGTGTCGGCTTGTCACCCGCCTGTTACGCCAACCTCGACGCCTTGCTTCTCCCCTTGAGGGAGAAGAAGCGAAATCGAGGGCTTAGCCGCAGGCTATACCTCAGATTTCGCAGATGAGGGGGTGTTGCTCGGAGTGAACGTCCCTCTCACCAGGAAAATCTACGACTTAGCCTGCGGCTAAGATCGTGATTTTCCGTCCTCTCCCTCGAAGGGGAGAGGCAAGGCGTCGGGGATGGCGCTGCGTATCGGCAATCATCGGGAGTGGCGATGACCAGGAGCAGTGAGGGGCGGGTGCAGAGCAGCCAACAGCGCCAGGCGACTGGCATTTTGGATGAATTTTCAACGGGCATGAACGCTGTCAATGCGCATCGCGCCGTGGCGGTGGCCTCGGCAAGGGCGGCAGCGGAGGCGATCGGTGGATCGATCTATGGGCGGAGCGGCCGGGAAATCGCCTGGCCGGCTGATGCTCTCGGCGGTGCCTCGGCGCCGGATCGGACGCTGTCGGATCAGACGGCACTGGACCTGACCGGCGCGCTTTCCGATCTTGATCCGGGCGAACTGAAATATCTGCTGCGCGACTGGTCGCTGGTCGGCCGCACCGAGCAGCAGCCGCCGCAGGGTGACTGGCTGACCTGGCTGATCCTCGGCGGTCGCGGGTCGGGCAAGACCCGCGCCGGGGCCGAATGGGTGCAGGCGCAGGTGTTGGCGGCCGGGCGGCGCACGGATCTGCGCATCGCGCTGGTGGCCGAGACGCTGGGCGATGCCCGCGAGGTGATGATCGACGGGGCGTCGGGCCTTGCCCGCCTTGCCGGGCCGATGGTGCCGGAGGTCGAGATCAGCCGCAGGCGGCTGGTCTGGCCGAATGGGGCGATGGCCCAGATCTTTTCCTCCGAAGATCCCGAAAGCCTGCGCGGGCCACAGTTTCATCTGGCCTGGTGCGACGAACTGGCGAAATGGAAACATGCAGACGCGACATTCGACATGCTGCAGTTTGCGCTGAGGCTCGGCGATCGGCCGCGCCAGGTGGTGACGACGACGCCACGCGCCGTGCCGCTATTGAAACGGCTGATCGGCGACCCGACGACGGCGCTGACCCGGATATCGACGGCGCGCAATGCCGGCAATCTGGCGCCGGGTTTCATTGCAGCGCTCGACGCCCGCTATGGCGGCACGCGGCTCGGGCGGCAGGAACTGGACGGCGAACTGATCGAGGACCGGCCGGACGCGCTGTGGAAACGCGAGCGGCTCGACGAACTGGTGACAAGAGTGACCGAACCCTTGCGCCGCATCGTCGTGGCGGTCGATCCGCCGGCCGGTGGTGCATCCTCCTGCTGCGGCATCGTGGTTGCCGGGCTGAAAGAGAATGGCCAGGCGGTGGTGCTTGCCGATGTCTCGGTCGAGGGCGCAAGCCCGGCGGTCTGGGCCCGCGCCGTGGTTGCGGCCTTTCGCCGTTTCGAGGCCGACCGGGTGGTGGCCGAGATCAACCAGGGCGGTGACATGGTGGCAAGCGTGCTGACCGGCATCGAGGCATCCTTGCCGATCACCACGGTCCGGGCGACACGCGGCAAGTTTCTCCGCGCCTAGCCGGTGGCAGCTCTCTACGAGCAGGGCCGGGTGGTACATGCGGGGCGGTTTTCGGCCTTGGAAGACCAGATGTGCGATTTCGGCCCGGATGGTCTGAGTAGCGGCCGTTCGCCCGACCGGCTGGATGCGCTGGTATGGGCACTGACGGCGCTGATGCTGGAGGGCGGCGGCGAGCCGCGCATCCGGGGGATTTGAGCGGGTACATTGGTTTCGGTGTTCGTGTGGGTGTCTGCCCCTCATCTGCCTGCCGGCATCTTTTCCCCATCTTGACGGGGAGAAGAGCGGGTGGGGCTGGCGGCGCGGGCAAAACAAAACAGGGCAAAACAAAACCGGCGTCTTTCGGCGCCGGTCTGGGACTTGATGTGAAACTTGAGCGGTGGATCGCTTATTTCGAAACGGATGACGGTTGGGACGAACTGGCGCGCATCTGGCGCCACTCGTTTTCCAGGCGTTCCAGCACATGGGCCGGAATAGGCGCCGATGACGTGGCTGAGGTTGCCGGGGCCTTGGTCTGGGAAGCGGTATTCGTCTGCATGTCTATCCTCCTCGCGTTGGAAGTCTGTGCCTCAAACGTCCTTGTGAGCCAAAGGTTCCACAGTGTTAAATCTTTGTAAATATGGGCCGAAGCTCCTTTAAACGATTGAAATTTCTTCAATCGGTTTAAATCCGCAGATTTTTTCCGCCCGGCTGCAGCCCCGTCACCACCATGATTTTTTCACCCGCCAGAATTGAGGGGTCGCCATGCCGATCGCGCGCAAGACGTTCTTTGCCGGCGTCCGCGCTGCCGTGTTCGGCGGCCGGCTGACGGGTGATCAGGTGGCGGGCATGGAGGCGATTCTCACCCGTTTCGAGCGGCGCGGCTGGGGCGATCCACGCTGCCTTGCCTATATGCTGGCAACCGCCCATCACGAGACGGCAGCAAGGATGCAGCCGGTGCGCGAGACGCTGGCGGCAACAGACGATGACGCGATCGCCATTCTGGAACGCGCCTGGCGCGGCGGCCGGCTGCCCTGGGTGGCGACGCCGTACTGGCGGCGCGATGCGGACGGAAAGAGCTGGCTGGGCCGGGGGTTGGTGCAACTGACGCACAAGGCGAATTATGCGGCGATGAGCCGGGTGACGGGGGCCGATCTGCTGGCCGAGCCTGATCTGGCGCTGCGACCCGATATTGCCGTTGCGATCCTGCTTTCCGGCATGACAGAGGGCACCTTCACCGGCCATCGGCTGAAGGACTATTTCGACGGCCAGAAGGCCGACTGGATCGGCGCACGCCGGATTATCAACGGGCTGGAGCGGGCCGGCAAGGTGGCCGCGACGGCGAGGCTGTTCGACGCGGCGATCCGGGCGGGGCTTTGAGAGCGCCTATCGACCCGGTGCGGCATTGAGCGGGCGCGGCATTGAGCGGGCGCGCCGGCCATGCTATCGCGCCGCAGCATTGATCTGTTGCCGGGAGCTCGCCATGATCCGCCATATCGTCTTCTTCACCGTGCGGCCGGAAAATCTCGAGGCGGTGCGCGCGGGGCTGTCGATCCTGACCGGCATTCCGCATGCAAACCGGCTGGAAATCGGCACCAATGTGAAGACCGACCAGTTCGACCAGGGCATCGACCTCGTCGTCTACGGCGAATTCGACGATGCCGCAGCCTTGGCCGCCTACAAGGCGCATCCGCTCTATCAGGACAGCATCGACCGGGTAAAGCCGCTGCGCGAGGAGCGTTATGCGGCGGATTACGAGATTGGCGCGGCGGTGACGGCGGCGATGTAGGCGGCGGACGGCGCGCTGGCGGCTTGGGACTGCGCTTTGGGGTACCCCCTCTGTCGGCCAGCCTTCTGATCTTCAACGTGTACGCTTTAACTTGTGCGGCGCGCTTTGAAATGCGGGCTGCAAGGTTGCTCATCGTTTGGAGCAGAGCGGTGCCGCAGATCGATCTCCCTCCTTGTGGGGGAGATGCCCGGCAGGGCAGAGGGGGGTAACCACCTGCCGCCGTGTTCGCATCCCGGGCCTTTCCGCAGTAGATACCTCGCTTTTGCGCATGACGACCGTTCCTCCACGATCAACGGAGACACCCGATGAAACTCCCGTTCCGACTGCCTTGGGCGATAGCCCGGGATCGACAACCCGTGTCTGATGAAAAGGCGCTGACCGGCCCCCTTACAGGTCCCCTGGCGCTGATTGCCGGCGAAGGGCAGGCGCGCTGGACCGGGCGCTCCTACGCAGCATTGTCGCGCGAGGGTTTCATGAAGAACCCGGTCGCCTATCGCGCGGTGCGGATGATTTCAGAGGCGGCCGCCAGCATTCCCTGGCTGGCTTACCGGGATGCGGCCGAGCAGCCGGACCATCCGGCGCTGACGCTTCTGGCGCGGCCGAACGCGGCGATGACGGGGCCGGATTTCCTCGAGACGCTTTATGGCCATCTGCTGCTGGCCGGCAATGCCTATGTCGAGCCGCTCAGGCTTGGCGACCGCGCGGCCGAACTGCATCTGCTGAGGCCCGACCGGGTCTCGGTCGTGCTCGGTGCCGACGGCTGGCCCACCGGCTATGATGACCGTGCCGGCAGTGCCGTCCGGCGCATCGCCGTCGATGGGCTGCTGCATCTGAAGCTGTTTCATCCGCTCGACGACCACCAGGGTTTTCCGCCGCTGGCGGCAGCCCAGGTGGCGCTCGACCTGCACAATGCGTCGGGCCGCTGGAACAAGGCGCTGCTCGACAATTCGGCCAGGCCCTCCGGCGCGCTGGTCTATCAGCCGAAAGAGGGCGGCAATCTGTCGGCCGACCAGTATGAGCGGCTGAAGACCGAACTCGACGAGGGTTATTCCGGGCCGATGCGCGCCGGCCGGCCGCTGCTGCTCGAAGGCGGGCTCGACTGGAAGTCGATGGGGCTTTCGCCGAAGGACATGGATTTTGTCGAGGCGCGCAATGGTGCGGCCCGCGACATCGCGCTCGCCTTCGGCGTGCCGCCGATGCTGATCGGCATTCCCGGCGACAATACCTATGCCAATTACCAGGAGGCCAACCGCGCCTTCTACCGGCTGACCGTGCTGCCGCTGGTGGCGCGGATCGCCGCCAGCCTGTCGGTATTTCTCGGCCAGCTCACCGGCGAGGCGCTGCGGCTGGAACCCGATCTCGACACGGTGGCGGGGCTGGCCACCGAGCGCGACGCGCTCTGGGCACGGGTCGGCGCGGCCGGCTTCCTGAGCGACGACGAGAAGCGCGAGGCGGTGGGCTATTGAGGCTGGCTGGACCGGTTGCCGATGGCGTGTTGTCGCGCCGGCATCAGATGCTATCCTCGCCCGCATGGGTTCCTTCACAAGGGCAGCAAATGAACAAGGTCACTCTGTTCGGCGCCGATGACAGCGTCTATGTCCGCATCGCGCGCATGACCCTGCACGAAAAGGGCGTCGACTACGAACTGGTGCCGATCGACATATTTGCAGGAGACAGCGTGCCGGCGGGTTATGTCGATCGGCAGCCTTTCGGCAAGATACCGTCGTTCGAACAGGACGGTTTTCGCCTGTACGAGACCGGCGCCATCACCCGCTACGTTGACGAGGCTTTTCCCGGACCCAGGCTGCAACCCGAAGACCCGAGGCGACGCGCGCGGATGAACCAGCTGATCAGCATTGCTGACGCCTACATCTATCGCCACCTTGTCTGGGGACTGTATGTCGAGCTGGTGTCGAAGGCAGCAAGCGGCGAGCCGCCCGATCAAAGCCGGGTTGGCGAGGCGCGTGCCAAGATGCCTGTCTGTCTCGGCGTCCTGTCGGATTTCCTCGGGGACAGCCCCTGGCTCTGCGGCGACAGGCTGACGCTTGCCGATCTCTATCTCGCGCCGATGCTTGACTATTTTCTGATGGTGCCCGAGGGCGTGGAGGAATTTCGCAAGATCGAGAACCTTCGGACTTGGCGTGACCGGATCGGGAGCCGGGAAAGCTTTGCGGCGACATGCCCCAGCACGCGATCTTGAAAGCATCTGGCATCGGCGCGGACCGATGTCAGGGGCGGCGGCAATGATGATGTTCGGGTCGGGAGCCTTGGGCGGCGGCATGGGCCGTCGCTTGCTCAACCTGAATCGGAACTGCAAGCACTTCATCCGCCACATTGAGGCGCGGAATCAAATTCTCAGCTTTGGCGCCCAAGCGATTCCATCGACTCGCGAAAACGGCGGCACTTCATCTGTCACATGAAGCGGCGATCGGCGAGTGGCGCCGGTTTTGCGAGGGGGAAATTGCGCCGGCCGACGCCTACAGAGGCGGGATCGTTCAGGCCGGCGCGGGTTCAAGACTAAGCGCGAAAGATGAACAAATGACTGACTTCAGCCATGACGGCGGCGTGTTTTCCGCGCGCCTGATCGGTGCTGTCGCGGGCTCCGCGATCTCGCTGGTCTATCTCCTGCCCAAGGGCCGCCGCGAGGCGGCGGTGCGGCTCGTCACCGGTGTCGCCTGCGGGCTGATCTTCGGCGGACCGACGGGTGTGTGGTGCGCGACGCGGCTGGCACTGACCCAGCATCTGTCGGCGGCAGAGATCATGCTGGCCGGGGCGACGCTCGCCTCGTTCACCGCCTGGTGGGGGCTCGGCCTCCTGGTCCGGCTGACCACGCGGGCTGGGGGGAAGGCGGGGATGTGAGGGGCGGCTTATTGCCAGGCTTGCTGTCCGGGATACCCCCTCTGCCCTGCCGGGCATCTCCCCCACACGGGGGGAGATCGGATTGAGGGGAGGTCCTGGCATGTCTGGGTTTTGGCGGGTGGGGATGTCACCCCACCCCGGACCTTCGGTCCGACCCTCCCCCTCAAGGGGAGGGTAGAAACACACGACACACACCAAGGAGGAACTATCCATGAGCACTGGCTTTTTCGGCGATATCGCCAAGATCAAATACGAAGGCACCGACAGCACCAATCCGCTGGCCTATCGCCACTACAACCCCGATGAAGTGGTCGCCGGCAAGCGCATGGAAGACCATCTGCGCTTTGCGATTGCCTATTGGCACACATTCGCCTGGGAAGGTGGAGACCCCTTTGGTGGTCGCACGTTCGACCGCCCCTGGTATGGCAGCGGCATGGACAAGGCGAAGCTGAAGGCGGATGTCGCCTTTGAAATGTTCAGCCTGCTCGGCACGCCTTACTATTGCTTCCACGATGCCGATGCGCGTCCGGAAGGCGACAGCTTTGCCGAGAACACAAAGAACCTGAACGAGATCGTCGACTACTTCGCGCAGAAGCAGGCCGAGACCGGCGTCAAGCTGCTCTGGGGCACGGCGAACCTGTTTTCGCATCGCCGCTACATGTCGGGCGCCTCGACCAATCCGGATCCGGATGTGTTTGCCTTCAGTGCCGCGACGGTCAAGACCTGCATGGATGCGACCATGCGTCTGGGCGGCGAGAACTACGTGCTCTGGGGTGGTCGCGAGGGTTATGAGACCCTGCTAAACACCGACCTGAAGCGGGAACTGGACCAGATGGGCCGCTTCCTCAACCTGGTGGTCGAATACAAGCACAAGATCGGCTTCAAGGGCGCGCTGCTGATCGAGCCGAAGCCGCAGGAGCCGACCAAGCACCAGTATGACTACGACGTCGCGACCGTCTACGGCTTCCTCAAGACCTACGGTCTGGAGAAGGAAGTGAAGGTCAATATCGAACAGGGCCATGCGATCCTGGCCGGCCATACGTTCGAGCACGAACTGGCGCTGGCCAATGCGCTCGGCATCTTCGGCTCGATCGACATGAACCGCAACGACTACCAGTCCGGCTGGGATACCGACCAGTTCCCCAACAATGTGCCGGAAATGGCGCTGGCCTATTACCAGGTTCTCGCCGGCGGCGGCTTTACCACCGGTGGCACCAATTTCGACGCCAAGCTGCGCCGCCAGTCGATCGATCCGGCCGACCTGCTGATCGGCCATATCGGCGGCATGGATTGCTGCGCCCGTGGCCTGAAGGCCGCGGCGAAGATGATCGAGGACAAGGCGCTGTCGGGTCCGCTGGCCTCGCGCTATGCCGGTTGGGACAAGGCCGAAAACCAGACGATGCTGCGCGGCGAGGAAAGCCTCGAGGCGATCGCCGCCCGCGTCGAGGCCAAGGGCATCAATCCGCAGCCGAAGTCGGGTCAGCAGGAACTGCTGGAGAATGTGGTCAATCGCTACGTCTGAGATGTCGGTGTATCCGAATGGCGGGGCCGGGGCACGGGAGTGCTCCGGCCTTTGCATGTTTGCCTGGAATGCCTTGTCGTCATCGCAGAATCGGCTAATCTCGAGCGATGCTTTTTACGCCCGATGCTAAGTCCCAGTGATGCAGCTCCGCACCGACTTCAGCGGGGAAAACGATGCGTTTCGTCAATCCTATTCCATTCGTTGAAGACATTGGTCGCTCCAAGGCATTTTACCAGGAGAGGCTCGGCCTCCGGATCATCGAGGATTTCGGCAACTTCGTTATGTTTGAAACGGGTTTTGCAATCCATGAGGGGCAGTCCCTCGAGCAGACAATCTGGCGGCAGGTCTCCGAAGGGGGGCGCGGCCTACGGGCGAAGGAACCTGCTGCTCTATTTCGAACACGACGATCTCGACTGGATTTTTCAGGCAATTTCGCCGCATGTCGAGTTGATACATCCGATTGAGCGGCAGGCATGGGGACAGCGGGTCTTCCGTTTCTATGATCCGGATGGACACGCGATCGAGATAGGCGAGCCGCAGGATCCGTGCGCCGAGAATGGCAGTCTTATGACGTCGGATGGCCACTAGAAAGCCGTGCTGGGTTGAGAATTTTGGCACGCGACGACAATTCTCCGCATGCTTCGTCGGACTGCAGGTATCGTCCTATCTTTTGCCCGGTCCCGTCACCGAGCCCCTGACGATCAGGTCCGGCATGATCAGGATCTCGCGCCGCTCGGTCGGGCGCTCGGCGAGTGTTTCCAGCAGCAGTGCCATGGCCTGGCGGCCGATGGCGCTGCGCGGCTGGCGGATCGTGGTCAAGGCCGGGTTGACATAGGTTGCCTGCGGCACGTCGTCGAAGCCGATGATCGAAAAGTCGCGCGGCAGGTCGTAGCCGCGAGCGGTCAGGCCGTTGATGACGCCGACGGCTGTCGCGTCGTTGACGCACATGAAGGCAGTCGGCAGCGTGTCGCGCATGAACAGTTGTTCGACGGCGAGGCGGCCGCTTTCGATCGTGCCGTCGCCTTCCAGGACCAGCCGGTGGTCCGGCGGAATGCGGGCGGCGTCGAGGGCGAGGTCGTAGCCCTGGCGGCGTCGCTGATGGCCGAGCCGGGTTTTCGCATCGCCGATGAAGGCGATGCGGCGGTGGCCGGCCGAGAGAAGATGTTCGGCCGCCTTGCGGGCGCCGGCCGTGTCATCGACGCCGACATAGGAGGTCTTCGAGCCGAAGACCGGTTCGAAGACGGCAACGGACGGCGGTAGGCGCTGGCCGAGCACTTGGTGGCCAAAGGGTTCGTGGCCGGTGAACAGCACGAGGCCGGCAGCCTGGCCGGAGCTCAGGAATTTCAGATATTCCAGCCCGCGCTCGGGGTCGTTCTGTGTATGGCCGATCAGCACGCCGAAACCATGGGCGCGTGCCTCGTTTTCAAGCCCGATCAGCGTGGTGGAGAAATTCGGGTCGCCAATGTCCGGCGCCAGGATCAGGATCATGTTGGAGCGGCCCATGCGCAGCGAGCGGGCCATGGCATTGGTGGTGTAGCCGGTGATCGCAATCGCCTGATTGACGCGTTGGCGGGTGGTCTTCGCCACCTTGTCGGGGGTATGGATGGCACGGCTCACCGTGGCGATCGACACCTCGGCAATGCGTGCAACATCGTCAATCGTGGCCGGCGCTGAATTCGGCACGCTGCCCCATCCCCCTATCCATATGGAATCGTTGGAGACCTTATCTGCTGTGCTGCGGCTGCGAAAGCCGAGAGGGCGGTAAAACATCCCTGTGAATGGATGATGTAAACCTTTACATAGATCATGTAAACCTTTACATAGGTCCGTATAGCGGTTGAGGAGCCGCCGGGAGGATTGCATGACTGGGACCGGGAACGACGCGCGCAAAGCCGTGCTCGTGGCAGAGCGTATCTCTAAATCGTTTGGTGATGTGCAGGTGCTGTTCAGCGTCGATTTCGACGTGCTGCCCGGTGAAGTGCATGCGCTGATGGGTGAGAACGGCGCTGGAAAGTCGACGCTGGTGAAGATCCTGTCGGGTTTTGAGCAGGCAACCGCCGGGCGCATCCTGCTGGACGGCCAGCCGGTGATCTTGCCGCCCAATGGTGCGGCGGAAGCGCTGGGCATCGTGCTGATCCACCAGGAATTCAATCTTGCAGAGCATCTGACGGTCACCGAAAGCCTGTTTCTCGGGCGTGAAGTCACGCGTTTTGGCGTGCTCGACCGCAAGTTCATGCGCGCCGAGACGGTGCGGGCGCTCGAGCAGCTCGGCTCGCCGATCGATCCGGATGCGCTGATCAGCTCGCTGGCGGTGGCCGACAAGCAGATGGTCGAGATCGCCAAGGCAATCAGCCGCAAGGCGCGCATCGTGTTCATGGACGAGCCGACCGCCGTTTTGTCGCGCGAAGAGACCGATGTGCTGTTTGCCCAGGTGCGCAAGCTGCGCGCCCAGGGCACGAGCTTCGTCTTTGTCAGCCACAAGCTGGACGAGGTGATGGAACTGACCGACCGGGTCACGGTCTTGCGGGACGGCCAGTGGGTGAAGACGGCGCCGACCGCCGTGCTTGATGGCGAATCCATCGCTCAGCTGATGGTCGGGCGCGAGCTTTCCAGCCTCTATCCGACCAAGCATGAGCCGAATGTCGATGAAGAGGTGGTGCTTTCGGTCAAGGATCTGAGCACCGGTTATGTGAAGCATGTCAGCTTCGAGCTGAAAAAGGGCGAAGTGCTCGGCTTTTCCGGTCTGATCGGTTCCGGCCGCACGGAGCTGATGGAGGCGGTTGCCGGTTTGCGGCCGCGTCTCTCAGGTGTCGTCCAGCTCAAGGGCGCGGACCTGTTGCCGGAGGATTTCCGCGAGGCCAACCGACGCGGGCTGGCCTACATGACCAAGGACCGCAAGGGCAAGGGCCTGCTGCTCGGCGAAGGCATGACGGCGAACCTGACGCTGCAGGCGATCGATCAGCATATCCGTCACGGCTATCTCGACCCGTCGAGCGAGGCGAAGGCGATGGCGCGGGCCAAGCGCCGCTTCGATATCCGCGTGCGTGATGACCGGGTGCGGGTCGGGCGCATGTCGGGTGGCAACCAGCAGAAGCTGCTGCTGGCGAAGATCATGGAGATCGAGCCGCAGATCATCATCATCGACGAGCCCACGCGCGGCATCGATGTCGGGACCAAGCAGCAGATCTATCATTTCATTGCAGCACTCGCCCGCGAAGGGCGCTCGATCATCGTGATTTCCTCGGAAATGCCGGAAGTGATCGGGCTTTGCACCCGGGTGGCGGTGATGCGCGAGGGGCGGATGGTCGGCATACTGGAAGGCGAGGAGATCAGCGAACAGGTGATCATGCGCTACGCCGCCGGACTAAAGAGACAACTGGCCAGCTGACGGGTCCGACTCTGCCGGATCACGCATCGCGCCACAGACAAGAGACATGGGGCAGGGCCGCTTAAAAAGCGCTCGCCCGGGAGGAGACGACCCGTGAACACGACTGCCGAGACTGAGAGCACACCTGAAATCCGCGGCCGGCGCACCTGGCGCGATGTCGATCTGCGTGCCGTTGCGCCCTTTGCGGCCTTGCTGCTGCTTTTGATCGTTGGCGCCATGGTCAATCCGAATTTCATCGGCCTCAACAACCTGGCCAATGTCGCGACCCGCTCGGCTTTCATCGCGATCATCGCGGTTGGCGCAACCTTCGTGATCTCCTCGGGCGACCTTGATCTCTCGGTCGGTTCGATGGTCGCGTTCGTCGCCAGCCTGATGATCCTGTTCATGAACTCCGGCGTGATTGCCGATCCGGCGCTGATGCTGGCGGCGGCAGTCGTTCTGACCGTCATCATCGGCTCGCTCTGCGGCCTGGCCAATGGCCTGATCACCACGGTCGGCAAGATCGAACCGTTTATCGCGACGCTCGGCACGATGGGCATCTATCGCGGCCTTACCACCTGGCTCTCCCAGGGCGGGGCGATCACCCTGCGTTCCCCCGAACAGCAGGAACTGTATCGCCCCGTCTATTTTGGTTCGTTCCTCGGCATGCCGCTGCC
>ERZ1034377.258-NODE-258-length-12839-cov-75.085096_pt1 | contig 12839 bp, 12 predicted proteins | sample MGYA00520584_ERZ1034377 | MGnify/ENA primary metagenome ERZ1034377 (study PRJEB33736, sample SAMEA104288464) | Azolla filiculoides | biome: Urban; feature: water surface; material: ditch water | place: Netherlands | collected 2014 ... | reverse complement strand
TATCTTCTTTACAAAACTTTATTCTCTCACTCTATTCCCATTTTAATCATACTTGTTCTTATTAAGCCTTTTCTTCCTTGCAGGAGCTTTAGTTCTTGTGTACTACTATCTGTGACAGTTAGGGTGCGGAAGGTGGGATCAAGAGTCGCTGCATTGCATTTTTAAACTCCTGAATTCGGAATGAATTAGACGATCCTAATAAGTTCCAAAATAATGCTGGTGCATCGAGAATAACAGACTCTTTAAAATCACTATCGCTGTTATAAATTGTCATAAAACTACTGGTAGCTATTACCTTTACTCTGATTACAACCAAATCGCTTTTATCCTGGAAATACTGCGACTTCTAGCCGAAAAACCACGTGGACGCAAAGAATTAGAAGAGTTACTCTCAATGTTTATGGAACAGCATGGTAAATCTGCTGATCATGCTGATGTTAAGCAAAAACTCACTGGTCCTATTCGTGAAATTAGAGACGGCGGTATTAAAATAGACAGCGTAACTTATAGTCCCTATAAATTAGTTGAGTCAAATTTTCCCATGCTTCTGTCAACTGAACAACGAGAAGCCCTGGCTATAGCCGGATATTTCCTTTCTAATATGGGGTTTTCGGGACAAGCAAGCCAAATTCAACGTATTGGAAATTTAACAGAATTAGGATATTCCACCGTCTATTAAAGTTGATTTTAATCCTCCGGTGGATTATACCGATCACAATTTAGATACCATCGCTTCCCAACTCAAAGCACGGTTTCAACAAAGATGTCGCTACACCATTCGCTATGAAAGCAAACTAGGATAAGGACGCATTTGGGATATTGACAGGTCAGAATTAAGACTAGATGAGAGTACTCTCTACTTATTTGCATTTGTACCTGACTGGCGTTCTTCCCGATTTGATTATTGGCCTAATATAGATGAAAATCAGATTCTTCGCCTAGATAAAATTGTCAATGTTGGTGCTGCATCTACTACTCATTGGTTATCCTGCGACTTTCCCACATTAAAAATTCGCTATCGGACAAGCGGACAATTATCTAATTATCACCCCCGACGCAAAGATGAAGAAATCGTTGACCGTGATCCGGAAGGAAAATACTGTGACATTGAGGCAACTATAGATTATTGGTTTTGGTTTCGTCAGCGGATTTTGAAATATGGGGCAAATGCTGAGATTTTAACTCCCCAAATGTTGACAGATGAAATTAAAAAAGAGTATAAAAAAATCTGGGGAAAATTATCATCGACAAAAATATAAACTAATTATCTAGGTATTAACTTACCGTGATTTCTAGCAGATGCGATTGCTCTAGGATTAGCAGTCAATATCTAAATACCCGGTACTGTCACAAAATCACCATCATCTGTAACTGTGTTTATATATTAGAACCTTTGTCCTAAAAGTACAACTCATATCTAGTAAAATTAGTAGTAGTTCGCCTCACATTTAATTGTGGTGTTTATTGTGATGTTTATCAAGGTTCCCTCAAAAAAAGTGGGTGTGCTTTGATAGAGTTCCTTGCTGGAGTCCTGGCTATAGATTTCTATTTTACCCTGTTTGGCCTTTACAAAATTCTTCAATAAATCAAGACCTGAACCTCCAGTGATCTGTTGCCAAAGTCTAAATATACGAATGAAGTCTGTTAGATAGTCATTGAGGGTTGGGACTTTGAGCATTCTTGTCAGTGGAGTTTGAGCAATTCAGGACACTGGATAGTCGTAAATATTACTACCTTAGATTAAGGATAAAGGATACACGAATACTTAAATTCTCCCTTGAACTTCTTACTAAGATGCTCTATAACTTCGATCAGCTTTAAGCTGCTTCCCAATCTGATACATATCCAATTTCTGATAAAAATGGGAATGTCAAGACAAAAATATAATTCTTAATTCGAAAACTCAACCAATCTAAACAATTATTCTGCCAAAGTTTTGCAGTACAATGAGAAATTTGGAGAGAAGAGGTTTTTGAATGACTCGTGTCATCATTGTGCGTCATGGTCAAAGTACATATAATGTTGAACGACGTATCCAAGGACGTACTGATGCGTCAACTTTAACGGATAAAGGTCGGAGCGATGCTGGTAAAGTGGGTAAAGCCCTGAGTAATATAGCATTTACAGCAATATATAGCAGTCCTCTCAACCGAGCGAAGACGACAGCGGAAATTATTCGCAGTGAGTTGGTTGAACATTCGTCCGTGATTCAGGTTTCTGAACATCTGGTTGAAGTAGATTTACCTTTGTGGGCAGGAATGTTATCTCTTGATGTGAAAGAGAAGTTTCCTGATGACTATAGTATTTGGAAAAAACGTCCCCACGAATTGCATATGATTGTCAGTGACGCACACGGGACACGAGAACTTTTCCCAGTTCTGGCTTTATATGAACAAGCCAAGCAGTTTTGGCAAGAAATGTTATCTCGTCATCAAGGGGAAACTATTCTCATTGTTGGACATAATGGTATTAACCGCGCTCTGATTAGTACGGCTTTGGGTATTCCTCCCAGTGTTTATCACGGACTACAACAGTCTAATTGCGCGATTAGCGTTTTAAATTTTGCGGGTGGTTTGGGTGATACGGTTCAGCTAGATTCAATGAATCAGACGCAACATTTGGAAGATACTTTACCCACTTTGCGACCAAATCATCAAGGATTTAGATTATTATTAGTACGTCATGGGGAAACAGAATGGAATCGTCAAGGTAAGTTTCAAGGCCAAATTGACGTTCCTCTGAATGATAATGGCAGAGCGCAAGCAGGAAAAACTGGGGAGTTTCTCCAAGAGGTGGCGCTTGATTTTGCTTTTAGTAGCACTATGGCGCGTCCAAAAGAAACAGCGGAAATTATTCTTCAGAAGCATGCTGATATAAAGTTGGAATTACTAGATGGTTTACGGGAAATCAGTCACGGCAGTTGGGAAGGCAAGTTTGAGTCAGAAATAGAACAAGAGTTTCCCGGAGTGTTGGAACGCTGGCGTACTGTACCTGCTGAAGTACAAATGCCGCAAGGGGAAAATTTACAACAGCTATGGGAACGTAGTGTGGCTGCTTGGCAGTCAATATTACAATCGGCTGAGGTAAATCAATGGCAAATTGGGTTGGTAGTGGCTCACGATGCTACTAATAAAACTTTACTCTGCAATATCTTGGGTTTATCTCCAGAAAATTTCTGGAATTTCCGTCAAGGTAATGGGGCAGTTAGTGTTATTGACTACCCTTTAGGCGCTAGTGGTTTACCAGTACTGCAAGCGATGAACATTACTAGTCATTTGAGTGGTGGTGTATTAGATAAAACGGCAGCAGGAGCATTGTAGGATTCTGGTGTAGGCTTACACCACTCTATGGTATCGGCTGTCGGTAATGGAATTTGAGATTTTGGATTTTGGATTTCTCCATTCATCCCCAGTCCTAAGTTTAATTTTTGCGTATTTAAGAAATAGAATAGACACAGGACTGACGCATTTATACGTAATAGCCGATAGATACAATGACAAAGGAATTGCTGCAACAAGTACGGTTAATCGACCCAGTTTCGGGAACTGATGAAATAGCTGATGTGTTGATTATTGATGGTTATATCCAAGCAATGGGATCACAAATTTCTGATATTAGTGCTGATATTTTTGTTCAAGATTGTCGGGGTTTGGTTCTGGGTACTGGTTTAGTTGATTTATATAGCCATTCCGGTGAACCGGGGTTTGAAGACAGAGAAACTTTGGCTTCTGTTTTGCAAGCTGCTGCTGCTGGTGGTTTTACTAGGCTTGCTGTTTTGCCTGATACTTGTCCACCTATTGATAATCCGGCTTTGGTGGCACAGTTGCAGCAAAAGAGAGTTGGGGAGAAAGCTTCAGCTTATCTGCAAATTTGGGGGGCAATAACTCTAGATTTAGCTGGTAAGCAATTAACGGAATTTCGTGATTTAGCTACTGCTGGAGTTGTGGGTTTTACGGATGGTAAACCTTGGGAAAATTTGAGTATAGTAAGGCGGGTTTTAGAATATCTGCAACCTTTTGGTAAACCTGTGGCGTTTTGGCCTTGTGATCGCTCTTTATCAGCTAATGGTATGATGCGAGAAGGTGCGGAGGCTTTGCGTATCGGTTTACCCCCTGTTCCAGCTAGTGCGGAAACTAGTGCGCTCGCAGCTTTGTTAGAATTGGTGGCTGCTATTAGAACTCCTGTACATATTATGCGGGTTTCTACAGCGCGGAGTGTGGAACTGATTGCGACTGCTAAGTTTCAAGGTTTACCAGTGACAGCCAGCACTACTTGGATGCACCTGTTACTAGATACGAGTGATGTTAAAAGTTATCACACAGCCTTGCATTTAGACCCGCCTTTAGGTAATCCCAATGATGTAGCGGCGTTGCGTGGGGGTGTACGTGGGGGTGTGATAGATGCGATCGCTATTGATCATGCAGCCTACACCTATGAGGAAAAAGTCCAGGCTTTTGCGGAATCACCACCGGGGGCAATTGGTTTAGAGTTAGCATTAGCTTTATTGTGGCAAAATCTGGTAGAAACTGGTGAATTCACGGCTTTAGAATTATGGCGAGTTTTGAGTAATCAACCAGCAGCGTGTTTACAACAGGAAATTAAAGCTATTAAGGTCGGTGAAAAAGCCGAATTAACATTATTTGATCCTGAACATACTTGGACTGTAAATAGAGAAAACCTTTATACGCTTTCTAATAATACACCTTGGTGTGGGCAAGAAATTAAAGGTCGGGTTTTACAAACTTGGTGTTAATTTTTTGAGGGGATGGGTTTGGAAAAATTATATCTGTTTTCAGGTATATAAATCATATCTTGTTTTTGTTTCGTACATAGGAAAAAAAGAGGTATCAATTCAAGATGTGGTCTAAATACTTGAAAACTTCTGTAATATACATGATCTCTTATTCAAGAGTTGGAAAAGTAATAAAGATTTCACATTGATTTAGAAGCGATAGCTGTTAGATGAACAGCGGTAATTTCCGAATAACTTGCAAAATCCTTGGTGTTAAAAGTCAGAATATGAGTATGAGATAAATCTACATTAGGTAATAATATATTTACATCTATCAAATAAGACATTTATTTAACCCCTGTCACCATTTTTTCAGGATAACACCAAAAATACCTATTTGATAATTAACCAATTTCTCAAACATTCTGACTCCTGACTCCTGACTCCTGAATTCTTACCTGCTAAGTTCAATTTCAGCCCTTAATACTGTTGCATGTGCTGTGGGTGAAATTTTGAAATCAAGTTTTTCACACACTCGCTGCATCCCTAAATTATCTGCCAAAATATAGGCATAGATAGAGCAGATTTTCTCGTTTTTACCAACGTCTATTAATCTTTTGAGTATTTCTGTACCTAAGCCTTGACATTGAAAGCGATTGCTCACCCGCATAGCAAATTCCGCAGCATCACTACCATGCAATTTACTCAACCTTCCTACTGCTAAAATTTCTGTTTCTTTAGTTGCTGGATTTTCATACTCTGTCACTAATGCCATTTCTCGCTCATAATCAATAAAGCAAATTCTCGTAAGTCTTTCATTGGCAATACGTTGACTTCATTTAATTAAATGAAAGTAACGTAAATAAACACTTTCTTCTGACAGTGTTTTATGAAATTTTACTATCAATGGTTCATCTTCAGGACGGATGGGACGGATAGTAATTGGTGTACTATCTTTTAATTGCCAAGCGCTAACATATTGGTGAGGATAGGGACGAATTGCTAATTTTGGTAATTGATGATTTTCCACATCAGTAGAATGCAAAACTATCCTCCCATCTAAAGCTATTAGACCACCAGGATGATCAGGAGTGGGAGGAATCGCTAATAAAGGATTAATATCAATTTCTTCAATTCCTGGTTGTTCCGCAACTAATTGACTAAATACAACTAACAACTCCTCCAAAGCTGCCATATCTATACTTTTTCTCCCGCGCAAACCTTTGAGCGCTGTATAAATTTTGGTTTGTTCCATCATCAGGCGTGCTAAGGTTGTATTTAGAGGAGGAAGTGCGATCGCACTATCTTGGAAAACTTCTACTAATTGTCCACCAGCGCCAAATAATAATACTGGACCGAATTGCGGGTCTAAACTACTACCAACAATCGATTCGTAACCGCTGGTTTTTACCATTGCTTGTACAGTTACCCCTAAAAAATCTTCAGGTTTTGCCTTTTCTAACACCGAGGATTCGATTAGATGATATGCGCGTTTTACAGCTTCCTCATTTCGCAGATTTAACTGCACACCACCCACATCAGTTTTATGGGTAATGATTTGGGAATACAATTTTAACACTACAGGATAACCAAGATTTTCTGCACATTGCACCGCTTCCTCTGCACTTTTAGCAATGCTACCAGCAACTACAGGAATAGCATAGGCTGCTAATATTTCTTTAGATTCAAATTCTGTAAGAATTGTTCTTCCTGCTTGTCTTGCTTTTTGAATAATATTTTCTACTGAAGCACAATTAGGCAAACTAGCACTGGCTTCTAAGTTTGGTAATACTGGAGTTTCATAAATACCCCGCAAGTTATAACTATATCGCCAAATATAGCTAAATACCCGCGCTGCTGTATCAGGATAACGATATGTAGGTATACCTTGATGATTGAGAATTTGTTCTCCAGCAGCCACATCTGCACCACCCATCCAACTCAATAAAATTGGTTTATTTGACATTTGCGCGTAGGGTTTTAAAAGTTCAGCAGTTTGGGTGGGATCTCTCATAGCTTGAGGTGTTAAAATTACTAATAAACCATCACTATTGGGATCTTTGGCGGCAATTTCTAAAGCTTTTGTATAACGTTGGGGATCAGCATCTCCTAAAATATCAATGGGGTTATTATGACTCCATTGGGGTGGTAATATTTCATTCAAAGAATTAATGACTTCTTCAGAAATTTGTGCCAGTTATCCCCCACTTTCGATTAATGTATCTGTTGCTAAAACGCCTGGTCCACCAGCATTGGTTAAAATAGTTAATTTTGATCCTTGGGGACGTGGTTGTTTTGCTAATACTTCTGACATATCAAATAAATCAGAAATACTATTAACTCGTAATACTCCACAGCGATGAAAAGCTGCATCTAAAACAGCGTCACTTCCAGCTAATGCACCTGTGTGAGAAGCTGCGGCTTTCGCTGCCGCTGTCCTACGACCTGCTTTAATGAAAATTATTGGTTTTGTTAATGCTACTTCTCGTGCCGCAGAGAGAAAAGAACACGCATCCCCAATAGATTCTATATAAATGATAATACTTTTTGTATGGGGATCATCTCCGAGATAATAAATTAAATCTCCCCATGCAATATCTAACATTGAACCAATGGAAACAAAGGCGCTAAAACCGACGTTCTCCTGCAAACTCCAATCCAGAATTGCTGTACATAATGCCCCACTTTGACTGAGAAAACCGACGTTTCCCGGACATGCCATTTTACTAGCAAAGGTAGCATTTAAACCAGAAATTGGACTCATTACTCCTAAACAGTTTAGTCCAATAATTCTAATTTTTCCTCGGTGTGCTTGTTGGAGTATTTCCTGTTCTAAAACAACGCCTTTTGCACCGGCTTCTTTAAAACCAGCATAAATAATAATTGCTCCTTGAATTCCTGCATCAACACAATCAGAAATAATCTGTGGGACTGTATGTACTGGTATGGCAACAACAGCTAAATCAATTTTTTCAGGAACATCGAAAATAGTAGGATAGGCTTTAATTCCTAATACACTGTGTCGTTGAGGATTGATAGGAAAAACAGTACCACCAAAGGGATTAGTAATTAAATTCCAAAGGAGTGTACGTCCGATACTTCCTAGTTTTTCATTTGCACCAATTACTGCTACAGTTTTAGGTGTAAAAATAACATCTAAGGGGTTTATTATCTCTGTTTGTAAGATATCATCAGCCCGGTCGCTGGTTAGTTTAATAGATTTTTGCATAATGACTCCTGTCATTAGTTATCAGTTATCAGTCTCTTCACTGTTGACTGTCACTTGTCCACTGTCACCTGTTTTTTGTTCACATTGCATCCATAACTTGTCACATTTAGGAAGAAGTTGAATAATTTTAATGAGTGCGATCAACATGCCTTTTTCTGCTGATGGTGAGATGCAATCGCTCATTTCAAAGTTAAATCCTGGTACAGTGACTAACCAAGCTGGGGGACAATGACCATAGACAGATTCGGTGAGAGCAAGAAGTGATCGCGGATTACCGATATGTCCATTGACAGCATTACTAATATCTAGTAGTAATGATCTTAATTGTATATCTAAAGGTTCAGAATTAATACAAGCATCTACAAAAATTGCTAAATCAGTCTTTGCTAAATTTTCAGCCAGTTCCGGTGTGAATTGATGGACTGCAAGAGACTTGACAGTTAATAAATGCCAAGACTCAATAGCATTTGCTATCCGATTTCCAATAGCATCATCACCAAGCAGTTCATTCCCATAACCAATGACCATTGCAGTTTTAGGCATTATTTCATCACCCTGTGAGAAGTAAGTAATTATTGATTTTCACCTTGCTCTTTTAATTGAGTATCATGGTTTATTCCGGCTATAAGCGCTTTATAATTTAATTCATAGCCTAGGGACTTTGGCATTGAATCCATCTGTTTGACTACACATGAACAAGTACAAACATTTGGCATATTTGCCAAGGTATAATCATATATATATCCCGCACGCTAGTACAGTACGGCGTAAATAAACCAACCATTCATTCCAAATCACTGAAAAGCTGACGCCGTATTCATTTTGAATTTTGTTGCCCAGCCTGCTGGAACCACTATTTTGTTAGCGTAGCTCTTCTGAAAGAAGGATTTTGAATTCACGGCGGTACTAGTGATTAGATGGACTGGATACATCTAAGAAATTCTGGTACAATACCACCTCTATACTCCTTTATGGTTGGTTTTTATAGGTTTATCAATTCCATATTTAAAATTAACGCAAAGATTTGAGAAACTTGTGAAGAAATACAAAAATTTGGACTTTTTGCTGTCATTAGACAAATTTATGTTAAAAATTTGTTCATCGTCGGGATTATTTGGTTAGTATGATCAATGTACCTGGTGGAATAAACCCAGTTAAAAAAATTTAGATAAATAGGTGAGGCTGTTCTATGCCGGAAGCGAATTTTCAACAGCCCATTAATACCACTGCTAAGATTCTAGAGGAGTATGGGGCGGGAAAAAGAGACTTTGGAAAAGCAGAATTAGGTAATGCTAATCTGCAAGGTGTTGATTTAAAAGGCGCTGACTTCAGCTATGCTGATTTGAGCGAAGCTAATCTCAGCGGTACTAATCTGCGGGGCTGTGATTTGAGTTTTGCTGATTTAAGTCAGGCTAATTTAAAAAATGCCGATTTGCGAGGAGCAATGTTGTTTTCTGCTAATTTCCGTGAAGCTAATTTACAGGGAACCCATTTAGAAAAAGCAGATTGTGACCATAACACCCATTTTCCTCCGGATTTTGACCCTATCAAAGCAGGTGTAAACATGAGTAACTCATTTGTATAAATACTAAGGCTGTGATATAGTCCGCCTTAGTATTTATACCAGCAATAATACAAGAGTTATAGGCAACCCATTCTATCACTTGACATATAAAAATAGCATACAGTATGAGTCAGGAGTAAAACTCTCTTGCTGTCTAGGGTTCAATTTAGATTCTGTACCTCATTGATCTGCAATCTGCTGTTTTTCTATAAAAATAGGAAATTTATGTTTTACAACCTGATTTTTACTTGGGAAATACTTTAGTTAAATCTAAGGTTAATTCAGGGAAAGATGGTAATTCCACACCCTCTTTAGGCAGTAAAATCGATCTGTGACGATAACCAAACTTACCTTGTAAATCTTGGTATGGTTGATTGTAGCATTCTAAATAATAGTCGACTAAATGGAGAATCCAATAATGAGAATGCATTGATTAGATAATCATCACCAACTTAACCAACTAATTACTACAAAACTTACGCAACTGGTATATTAGTAGGGTGCGTCAGATATCGAAAATTTGTTGATATTAACCTTTATCCAATTATTGTAGGTTAGGGTATTTCTTTATTATATAATAGTCCCAGCACCAAGATAACATTGAATCTAATAGATTAGAAGTTACGCATTGACAAACAAACTCATTCATGGGTATTAACCAGCACCAGCATTGATAAGATTTTCCACAATTTAGTCGCGCACAACTAAAGTGAATAAGTTCTGTGTTTCAATTCCTTGGCTATCTCTAACCATAAATCGACAAATTCCACATACTTGTTTGATAGCTCTATGAAAACTTTCAATCCCCCAATGAGTATTATGAATTGTCACAAATTCACTTTTGGTGATTTGATTGAGAGCTTCTTGATCTGGTAGATACACTATATAGTCTCTAGAGTCTTCTTTCTTGAAGTCTTGTCTAAACAGTTTGATCAATCGAAATGCTCTCAAATGAGTTATCAAACCTTCATCGGGAATTTCTAAACTCCTTAATAGACAATACTTTTCCAGTTTATTTGATACGGTTCTATTTTTGTCAATCCCAAATAGAAAACCCAATTTCTGGTTTTTCGAAAATTTTCAGCTTTCTACCCCTGAATACCAACTGTCTCCTGTAACTATTCTTGGTTTTACACCCCAATCAATCACTTCCTTGAGCATTTCCCGACAACAATCGTTCTTCGTCTTTTCCTCCTTCTTCTCGTATATTCTGTAATTTATTGGTACTGAATTTCCATACACATCACTGTAGTACAGTGTAATTAAATTTATTCCTTTCATGGTCTTATGATATTTCCTAGACCAAAAATAACTGATTAATTCTGCATTTTTTGTGTCACGATACAATTTTTATACTACTGTGTCATCTACAGTTAAAATCCCTCCTACTCTATTTATGATTTTCCTTACTGTATCGAATAAATCTTTCGTTTCCTATGTCTCTCTGAGCAATAATTTATTCACACTGTCATGTGAAACGTTTTCCAATATCTCTGCCAATCTACAACATCCCCCATGCTTTAGTTCTGATAGCAACAACAGAGTGTAATGTTCCAGATTGCATTCTGTTGTAGAAGGTTTGGTTATTTCTCTAATTCTCCCATACCTCCTAAGTAGATGACATTTTTTATAACTACACTATTTTGCTACTTTATCAATGTGTAACTCCTATAGATCTAAAAAATTATGATTCTGGATTATTGCAAGTGTAATCATTCAGCTAATGCCTAACGGCAAGCTAGGCGAACAGCAATCAGCTTTTTCAGGCTAACGCCAAAAATACCTATTTGATAATTAACTAATTTCTCAAACATTCTGACTCCTGACTCCTGACTTCTGAATTCTTACTTGCAAGTTTGTTATCATGTTAATGATAATTCCGGTGAATTTGATTAACAACAGTTCCATTTTTAGCGACTAATTCAATCAATAAAGGCATTTGTCCCATGGCATGAGTTGAACAACTTAAACAAGGGTCAAAACCCCGAATCCCCGCTTTAACACGGTTTAACATTCCTTCTTTGATTTCTGTACCTTGGATAAAATGATGGGCAGTTTGGGCAACTGTACGATTCATGGCTAAGTCATTTTGACCTGTAGCAATAATCAAATTAACTTTCTCCATTAAACCATTTCCATCAACTTGATAATCATGGAATAAAGTTCCCCTTGGTGCTTTACTGACACCAACTGCTTCTAATTGATTAATCCTAGTCTCAGCACGGAGAAGAGTTGATAAAACGTCTGGGTCATCAAGCAAAATTTCAATGTGTTCAATACAGGCTTAAATTTCAATTAATCGTGCATAGTGATAGAAAAATGATGATTGAACAGTGCCTTTAGGATAACTGCGAAATTCCTTTAATTCTTTATCAGCTAAATCTGTAACAATAATGCTACAAATGTTTAATCTAGCTAGTGGTCCAACGAGATACATTCCACTATCTAAACGACAACTATCTGCAGTATCGGTATCACCTAAAGGTCGATAGTAAGGTGATTTTAAGTAAGAGTCTGGTTGCACTGCTTCGCCGATCAATTCATGATAATTAGCAGTGTCAAGTTTATCAGGAACTATGTTACCAGTACTATCAACAAAACGAATATGTCCGTCGTAGGTTTCCCATAAACCTTCAGGACTCACTAACCCCATAAATAAACTGGGGAAATTACCAAAGGCTTTTGCTTCTTTTTCGTAGGTTTTTAACAGGGTTTTAAACAAAGGGATCACACTAATTATAGTGGCTTTAGCCTCAGGTATTCGTTGTTGAATGTGGATGCGGTTTTCTGATGTTAAAGGATTACTGACTCCACCAGGAACAGCCCAAGAAGGATGGATCTTTTTACCTCCTAATAATTCAATGATTTCTTGTCCAAATTGACGGAGACGAATTCCACCTCTAGCTAATTCTGGATCTGCCGCTATTAAACCAAAGAGGTTGCGGTTAGCTGGTTCGCTATCCATTCCTAACAGAAAATCTGGGGCGGTAAGATGGAAGAAACTTAACGCATGAGATTGAACAATTTGCCCCAAATTCATTAAACGGCGTAATTTTGTAGCTGCTTTGGGGATAGTTACAGCTAGAATGCGAGCGCCTGTTTTTGCTGATGCTAATAAATGACTGACTGGACAAATACCGCAAATTCTGGCTGTAATTCCTGGCATTTCCGGCAAAGGACGACCTACACAGAATTTTTCAAATCCACAAAATTCTGTCACATGAAAATGCGCATCATTAAGAGGCTATTGATAAAGTAAATGTAAAGGGGAGTAGACAAGGAATGTTGGAAGGATAGGATACATAAAATGTAGT
>ERZ1034377.257-NODE-257-length-12846-cov-15.313102_pt1 | contig 12846 bp, 12 predicted proteins | sample MGYA00520584_ERZ1034377 | MGnify/ENA primary metagenome ERZ1034377 (study PRJEB33736, sample SAMEA104288464) | Azolla filiculoides | biome: Urban; feature: water surface; material: ditch water | place: Netherlands | collected 2014 ... | reverse complement strand
TCATTGCACAATATACTTTTGAGTATGATTTTTCCTTGTTGTGCCTTTAGGATACTTTGTGAGTTGTAAAGTACTCCGTGGTTGTAGAAAGAAAATAAAATTGATTCCTTCTATCACTTTCTTCACCTCTTTATACTTTATTACATTGACTATCTTTATCTTCTCTCTTTGCTAGTCAATAGGACCACACATGTGAAGCTTCGTTCAACCAACCAACCATGTTTAGATCCATATGCATATACCAGAATGATGGTCTTACCTTGGAGGATTCACTTCACTTAAAACCTCTTATATGAGTCCTTCAAAATCCTCAAATAGGATATCAGAGATTGCAATGCATAATAACAACTTTCCATTTATTGTCCATACTAACAATTACATCCTAGGCCCTTGATGTGGGCCTCTATATTCATCCATATACACAAACATTGTAAATCTATCTCTCCGTAATGATTATTGGCATCTTCTTGCTAATTATTCATCAAGATTGTTACTTAAAAGTGAAAAGGAAATTTATGCTTTGCTTTGCTAGATTCAAGTATGCATCCATGCATGCATGTGTGTGTGTGTGTGTGTGTTAGGTTTGATGTGAAGTAATGCAAGGAGAGAGAGACAAAATTCACTTGTCATTTCTAGTGAGACTAGCTTGGACAGTTCATCAAGCCCATTGGTGCACTCTAGACCTATGTCCTCAACATGTCCATTCTTGGCGTAGTTAAAAATCTCATTTTCTGCAATAGCTTATTTCTATTCAATATGTTGATAGAGTTACATATTGCATGACACTCCTCACTCTCCCCAAATTTGATGCATTGCCTATCAAGGCAAATGAGAGAGAACTTAGTAGAGACCCTTGTGAACTAGATGCAAAACAACAATCACCATAAATGTCCGTGAGCATTTCCTAATCCACAAAGAAAAGAAGCAAAATAGCATGCGAAAATATTGAAAAAGTGAGATTCTAAGGCCCCACAAATAAAAGAAGCAAAATAGCAATGCGAAAATATTGAAAAAGTGAGATTCTACGGCCCAAGGAACTATAGTAATATATGTCCATGTCACGTATGTTCACGACAACCTCCATCATCATAAGTGCATTGTTTCTGATTAAATACAAATCAAACCCAAATTAGGTGAGATTTGATTGAAATCAGAAAATAAGGTCATAAACCATAAGCTTTACACGAAATTGTTTGTATATTTTAATTTAAGAGTTCAATTTATATATAAGCAACAAATAGTTTGATAAACTTGGCAAGCTTTGTGTCTTTTCGTGCAGAAACTAAGGTAGAAATGGAAGCACTTTTTGCTATTCGCCTCACGAGCGGGCTCTTATCACTCCGCTCGCGTAGTGAACGGAACGGAAGGGCGTTAAAGAAAAGAAACGTTAGCCGCCCGCTCTTCCATTTCCTAAAAACCCTCAATATGACTAATTGTGTTAGTAGCGGCACTAAATATTTGAATAGGAGAGAAGAGCTAACGTGCTCAGCAACCGCGGAAAGAAACTTTTATTGAATTTGTAAGCGAGATATATAAAGAGAGGCAGGAAGCAAAAAAGAGAGGCGACATGGTGACGTCATCTCTGCACAAATTGACAATGAACTCTCTGTACGGAAGGTTTGGTATAAAACCAGAAATGAATATAACAGAGATCTGTGATCAAGAAAGACTTGACAAGATAATGTCAATATATCCATATGGTATAGCTGAAGCTATAAATAATACGCATTATATATTGACTTATACAACACAAATGCAGCAGAAACTGAGAAATGAGGATTGTAAAGACGATTCATTTAGATCGATGATTCATTGGATGGACTCACGGAACGCCGGCTCTTCCTCAGCTGTACAGATGTCGGCAGCAATAACAGCATATGCTCGAATACACATGTATCCCTATATTTCCCGGGTTCCTACTATACCGATACAGACTCTGTAGTACTAGACAAACCGTTGCCTCCGGAGTTAGTATCTTCGAGTTGGGTAAATTTAAGCTTGAATATAAAAAAGTAATAGAGGGTTATTTCTTAGCACCTAAATGTTATGCATTTAAAATTGAGGATGGTGATATGGTAAGATACAAAGGTGCAGCCAAGAAATTGGTAAATTTTAAGCGAGGAACAATATCAAAACCTTGAACGAGTACAAACCTTCTAACAGCTAACTTTCATATAAATTGGAAAGATCTCAGTCAGCATTTACCGCAAAGAAATGATGCTTAATGTGGGTATTGATCCCTCTCTCAAGCAAGAGATAATTGGTATTCAAGGATGGGCTGTGGGTAGATACAAACCCTAAAAAGAAAGGTTGAAGAACCAACCCAACCCGTGGCTTCACCTAATAAAGTAGCAGCTGTAGAACCTACGCCGCAGAAGCGCAAGAAGAGGAAAGCTACGAGTCGTGAAGAAGTGTTACAACGTCGTGAAAAGAAGATGTTACAAGAGAAAATACAGAAGCTCGAAGAAAATAAATTGAGCGATTAAAACGCACGACAATCGAAGAAATGTTACAGCTTGAGCTTCCAAAGTTCTTCGAAAAGCTACAGAAAAAAGAATAACTTCAATTATATAAAATGGTCAAAAACAAAGAAGAAGATCTTTGGAAGACAACCCATAAAGAAGAGGATAATGGTCTAAAACAGCAAGCAGCAGTTCACGGAATGTACTGGTGGCATAGTCGCTGCACAGGCCAACAACGACATCAAAGTTACATCGAAAAAAAAGGATCAAGCTACTGCCTGCGAAGAACGCCGACTCGCAGCATTATGCTACTCCAACAACATCGAAGATAAGTGAAGAATATAATATAAGTAAGGGCACTCCTCCTTGACTTGATAAATAAGTTGCAGAGAGGAAGGAAGGAACAGGATTGAAACATGCCTCAAAATCTATTCATCATTTCCTAGGCAGAAATCAACGATTGGGCGTTTACCCATCCATCCTAACGGCAGATTAGACTCTTTAAAGCAATGCTTTATAATAGATAGAGCTGCTGCATTGTTTCTTCTTTAACAACTTTATTAGTTGCGGGAGGTTGATAGAATAATTGTTCTTGTCTGCTTGCGTAGACGACATATTGAAAAGGATTGGACCCTCTAGCCGTAACCGTTAAGACAGGTGCTGCTCTCCCAGCAAGCAGAGTTGGTGGGCGGGATCTCGCTGCATCGAAAGATCAGTCTAATGCGAAGACCGCCCGCCAAAACAAAAACAAAATTGCATGATGCAGCTACTCGGCAGGCAAAAATGTCTGCATCGACACTACGTGAAGAACGGGTTCAGCGTGGGAAGAACCGCAGCAGAGTGAAGCAGGATTGAACTCTTCATCCAATGCCATTTCCTAGGCAGAAATCAACGATTGAACCTGAGACGTTTACCCATCCATCCTCTAAAAGGCTGATTAGACTGCGGCTTTCAATATTAATTTATAGAATAGCATAGAAATGAAAAAAACTCTGTGGGCTTCATTGTCGCAGCAGATTCGGCATGCTGATGTAGCGGGGAGGACTCTCTTTCACCATTACTGCCTGCCTGCCTGCCTGCCTGCGCGAAAGGAAAGCAGCTAATCTCTTTTTTTGAGGTGGTGGTAGTGTTCGGCGGCGAAGAAAGTGGTTCATGGTGATATTCTTATTCATCATTTATAAAAGGATCATCCATAAGAGGATTATCATATGCAGTATAACTATGTAACCGGGCGGAGAAGGCAGTTGAAGCTAGATTTTCATCTGTCGCTGCTTCTTTCTGTCGTCGAAGAACGGCGACTTCCCCTACGAGATAGGTCTGTATCAGTTTGTGTTTCGGCATCAGTTGGCCTTTCTTCAGTTTGTGTTTCGACATTGTTGTTTTGATCAACGGGAGGTACAAGAACCTCATCAGCACTGTCAGTGGTAAGAAGATTTGTATTTTCCACGTAAACCTGTTGGGAGGTATAATATCACTGTCACTCTCACTACTATTGGTTAATAGCGATGGACGATTTATGACTGAAACTGAATAACTTTCAGGCAGGATATAGAACAGTATGCATTCCGTTGTTTCTAATAGTAGTTATTGGAGGTATATCAGATGCAGTAAGATAGGAATTAATTTGTAAATAAATTTCAGTGAGTGTCTGAAATACCCAATAATGATGATTCCCTGCTATTAAAAGATAATAATCTTTCCACCCACAATAGTGTTAATTTCGCTTTCTGAAGGCCTGGTATCTAGCCGCATACCACGCTGAATGCGCTCATGTACCAATCTTATACAAATTCAATAAAGAAAACCTTTCAGGTTGCTGTAAAGGATACTGAATTGACATGTAGAATTCGTTGCTGTTATGAAGCAGATAATCTAATGCATACGACGCGCTTTCCATTATTCTACCTGTTGACAGAGTCTATTTCGTTTAAAGCGGTAAATTAAGTCTGTTATGTGGAGGTCTCAGCCAATTATATAGATATAAGAAGGGATTGGATTCACCTATTATGCTACTAGCAGACGGGCTACTGTCACTGCTACCTCCACCACTACTACCGCCAAAGATATAGGTTATTACACATATATTTATAGTAGTGAGTACCACTCCCCAAAAATACTTCTTTTTATACATTGGTTCTTTATTTGTAGCGTCACCCGATTCTCCTAAGACCTGCGCAAGCAACATTTCCCGAGCGAGACCTGCGCAAGCAACATTTTCCGAGCGAGACCTGCCTGCGATTCTACTCCTTCTCTAGCAGAACCTGTTGATATTTTAACTGATTCCGAAGAATAATAATTTAGCTCTCTGTCGTCCTTCACTACACGCTCAGCCGAGAATCTTCTCTCGCAGCAAGCAAGCAAGCAAGCAAGCAAGCAAGCAAGCACTTGAACTACTATCAGCCGTAGTTTTAGAGCCTTCTTCCGGTACATGCTTAGGCTGCACACTAGCCCCACCATTTTCGGTTGGTTGCTGAGGAAGAAGAAGGTTGCGTGCTGACCGCAGAACCAACCTCGAGATGCTTCTATATCTTCTCCGGCTGAAGACATAAAACATTCTAAAACATACCTATAACAAGAATCTATTTGATCTTTTATTAATGGAAGATCTATCACGCCTATAAGGTACCATGTTAGACCACCTAACAGTAAGACTTGCGCATTCGCATATAACTTCTTTTTTGTAATAGTTCCATTCTTTTTTACACTCACCAGTGATAGAATCATACTAGTTATCCCACTTATTCCCAATAGATAGAATAATTGATTACTGTCACCAGCTATAAACTTGTTGCCTTCTGGTCTAAAAAGAATTACCATTATATAACCTAAAAGATGCATACAAACAGCTGTTGTCCAAGTTGAGAGCAAATGATATCTTAAATCTATTAAGAATTTTTTTGGATCGACCGATCCTGTCAGCATATGTAATCTTTTTGATAAACAAATTTAAAGACTTATATATCAAATACTTATAAACTCCATCATAAAATGATGATATTCTTTTTAGTACTTTATATTTCTTCTTATTCCTTGACAAAAAAGCAGCTTCGTAATTCATGTTGCCTGAAGTCGTAGACCCTGCCGCCGGACTGCAGGTCTGGTTTCAACGAACTTTCAGGCTCTAAAAGATACATTGAATCACGGTTTAGTTTACAAAGCAGCACTGCTTTGGTCTCTGCGGCCGGCGGAAGAAGCGTTGAAGGATTGCTTTGATTCATTGTCTGCAGACAGGCCTGGATGCAAGCAACAATTGTGAGCTGACAGGAAGAAATAGGTGATCTCCCAGCTGCTGCTTTTGATTGTGTATTTGATTGTGTACTTGATGAAGGCCTTTTTTGCTGCTGTTTATAACCCTTTCTTTGTTTCTTCGACCCACTCATCAATATATCTTCCTGCTCTGCACCTTCCAGCTGGGTAGAGTGCTTTTTATATGTCGTTTTCGGGCGGGCCTTACTCAACCGCATTCTTAGCGATAGTAAATATCAATAGGCTCGGTCAAATAACCACCACTCAAACTGTTTCACATTCTTTCTATTCTTTCTATTTTATAACCCAAAGTACTAGCAGAACAACCATTGGTAAGTTCAACTTGACAGGTAAGAGATTTCTAATATTGTATAAACATCGAACATAGAGTCTTTTTTTCTTAAAAAATCCTCCTTCCTGCAGAACAAATAACTGGTTGTTCATCCATGTTTGGATTCTCCATAAGTTTTACTAACTCTTTATCAATTAACAATTCCAAAATGTAACATCCCAAAACATTAAACATTTTTTATCTAAATTGTTTTCAATAATATTATTATATTCCTCATTAAAACCACCTTCACAACAAGTACTAAAAGTTAGTTCACAACAAGTACTAGAAGGCTCAATCCTGTTCTTTTTTATTAGAAAATCAGTTTCTCTATAAGCGTTGCGGCCTTTATTTATTTTCTTATATTAGCGGTGTTTTCTGGCTGGGGTAATAAACTGGCATAGCGAAGTGCCGACCTATCGTGGCATCGTCGGCATTCATTATTAATCTGGCTTCTATTTGGCCAAGAATGGGCGTGATAGCAGAATAAGAGGAAAACACTACAAAAGCCATTTATCCAATAGTAACGTGCGGTGCCTCCACTGGTTAACATCCAATCCAACCTAAAAGTAAGCAATCGGCCAAAGGCAACCGAAACATTCTTTAGTAAATTAGTCAAGAACTTAAACTCCGTACTGCGGAAGTGTTAAGGAAAAGTGGGGCCAGTGATGACACAAAAACTGGTCCTGTAGCGGCCACTCCTCCTAATTTGTTGAGGATACTTCACGGAATAGCATAGATTGATAAGGGATACCATTCTAATACAATATAAGCCAGAGTGAACATCGGATTCGCAGGCATATAATTGTCGGAGTATCCCAAGACATTAGGTGCATAGAAGAGCCGGATGGAGAAGAAAATGGCAAATGCTACCCGACCCACCAAATCCTTGGCGTAAAGATAGAGATGAAAAGCAATTTTATCCACAGAAGAATTTATGCCCAATGGATTGTTGAATCCGTATTAATATAACGCAGCCGGATAGATAGGACTAGCGCCTGCAATTACGAAAAGGAGTGAGTGATAAGGACTGGAGAAACGATTTAGGGTGGCATTGTCTACGGAGAAACCACCCCAAAGCCGAGTGACTATGGTATCTCCTACTATAAATACGACACTAGCTGAGCTGGTAGTTACTATAGCTCCCCGAAAGCTCATTTAACCCCGGAAGAGTACATGGCCTGTGAAAGCGGTAACGATCGTTGATAGAAGGGTGACAACTCCGAGACACCGAATGAATTCTCTGAGACTGATATAGCTTCCATGATACGGACCGCAGAAAATATAGATATGAACTGCAGTGAAGAACATACTGGCCCCATTGGCATACATGTAACAAAGCAACCAGCCTCCCTTCACATCTCTCATAATGTGTTCTACGCTGTTGAGAGCCAGATCGACATGAGGTGTATAATACATAGCTGAAAAGACGCCGATAATGATCTAAATGACTGGACGAAGACCGGCTAACAAACCAAACCCCCACCGATGACTTATATTGCTCAGAATTAGATGATCTATTGGACCAAATAAAATTTCACAATTGCTCCATTGTCCTCACTCGACTCTTTCAGCTAGTCCAACAATTTAAAGATGATTATTGGTGCTTAGATCCAGGGTAGTCTTGAATTTAGAAAATATTACACGTTAAAAATGATCACTCAGCAATGAATAAAGATGATCCAAAATGATCTTACAGATCTTAATAAGCCACAATAACATCCATGGACATGCTTTCTCATTTAAAACTTAGAATTTATATGTCTGTAATCACTCCAATTTAAGAGAATCTGTTCTACCAATTTGGCACTTCTGGATCACCTTTTTGTGTACAAAGTTGTATTGGTGTTCATAAACTCAAGTGCAATTCAGCAAGGGTCAGATATTGCCCGCAGTGTAAAACTCTCATAGGTATATAAGCCATAGTTGGTAGAATGAAGGCCAAAAGGATTAAGGTGTAAACACAACTCAGAAGAAAGGTAAATAATCAACCTATGATGCTTTCTGAGCAGGAGATTGCATAGAGGATGTGTGAGAGAGCAACTTAACAAAGAGTTTGTAGCAGAGAGATAACTAAGAACCTTAACAGACATTGGACGGGACTCAAATAGACAATCTTATCAGATCTGCCAGTCCAGGAAAATGTGTTGGATTAATTAACACCCTGTTTACTAAACCATACGTTCTATGAATACTTGAGTGTCCCACATTAAGATGACACTATGAAGCATGACATTTTATCATTCTGTTGCTGGATGAACATGTATACAATATGTTCTCTGTGGAGGAGATAATTGATTCTCCTATGCAATGTTTGCATGAGAATGAGAGTTTACTTCATCCATTTGAATGACAAAAGTGATAGCATTCAAGATCTGCAATATTGGGCACTCAATAGAAAGGGATTACGCAAATCTCGTTTCAAATAGGCTTTTTACAATGAAACTTAATTCCGTCACAAATCATTTGGACTGCACAATTACCTTCACAATAACATAGTGACAATCAAACCCGTGAAGATACTCAGCAGACAGTCTTGTCTTACCTTCAAGTCTTCTTGAGAGTTGAGTAGCTCCATAATAAATGGTGCTACTATCAATGAGTATATCATCAAGAAACTTTTATAAATAAGGTCAAAAAGACCAAATATATTATACCTTAACATAGCTGGTGCATCGGAAAATCTAACAGATTACTGCCCATGTACACATCTATGTTGAAACCAAAGTATATAACATGAGCATATACTTTTCTTCCTTGCTCTAAGGCCTCAAAGGAGATCGTCTATTTTGATTATTTGAACCATGTATTCCTATTATGTTATGTTGCTAATTTTCAGCACTAAACAAATTCATCACTTCCCAATTTGATATGAACATGCATGCACATGGCTTATAGGGTGTGATAAAGATTATGTGGTACATGTGTGTATGCAATATGACCATTTTAATTAATAAGAGGATGCAACCATGCATATATGAGTCATAGTCATGGTAGTTACTATCTTATGGACAAAATATATGTATTATATACATAACTATGCTTTCTTTTTTTATGTTTTATAGGGACAACATTAAATGGAATCATCTTCTCAAACTCATGCAGCGATGGGCTCATCGTCAATTAATGTTAGCCATGGGCAAACAAGCATGTCAAGAAAAAGGCAACGTTCATCATGGACAGATGCTCACATCATATCTTATATGGATAATGGCGCACCTCGACGACGATGCCATCATTGTCATGTTTGTTGGTCTTCAAAAACATCCACAGGTACTATAGCTAAGCATTTAACGGAAAAACATCATCTATCAGACGAGCCAAATCAAAATTCAGGTATTTCGAAGATTATTCAATCTTCTATAGAGTCTACTAAAGTATCTCGTTTTTTAGAGAAGAAAATTGATTGTTTCGTCACGAGGTATATTATCAAGGGAACTTTGCCCCATGCACATGTGGAATCAGATGCATTTAAAGAGTTCGTACACGACCTTGTACCTGGATATCAGATGAAGACAAGGCGCACAATTAAACGTTCCATCTTAGAAATGTATGTGGTGTTGCGCCATCAAGTGATAGATTTGTTATCAAAAAGTCAATCAAGATTTTCTATTACTTTTGATGGTTGGTCAAATAGTAGTCTAAAGGGCTTCTACTCAGTGACACTTCATTGGGCATGTCACGAGACAACAAGATCAAGGTCCATGCTATTGGATTTTGTGCATGTATTTCCAGGTGCTGGATCAGGGAAACGTTGTGCACATGCCCTCTTTTGTCGACTTGGATCTTTTAATATTTCAAGTCGATTATTAGCTACAATTTTTGATGGAGCTAGTGATGCACAAATGGCTGCAAAGGAATTGAGCATGTTGTTACAAAATGAGCATGGTAAGGAAATTTTAGCTCCCTCACACATGTTAAGGTGTATGGTGCACACTTTTCAATTGGGCATCAAGTCAGCATTAGAGATTATCTCACCCTCAACGGAAAAGTTGAGAACAGTGCTCCAAATTATTAGATCTAGCAAGGTTCGAAGGGAAGTGTTTAGGAAGTATGCTAAGATGGTTGAACATCGTGAAAAGGAACCTCCAAGGCTTGATGTTGTTACAAGATGGAATTCTACTTTAGAGATGTTTAGGCAAGCTATCAAGGATAGAGATATATTGAACTTTACAATTTCAGATCTAACAATTTCAAGTGATTTCAATGGTTATGCCTTGACTGTAGAAGATTGGAGTCACATACATGCTATGGAGGAATGGTTAGAAACACCTGCAGAGGTTTCTACCTTTCTAGGAGGATCAAGATATCCTACATTATCACTAGCATCACTAGCTTATAATTGTTTACTGAATCATTGTAATCAGTTTTTAGATTCTTCACTTCCAGGATCATCTAGATTCACACAAGAGGTGCTTCAAAAAGCATCTGAGAACTGCTTACAATATTTAATTAAGTATCAAGAATCGTTAAAGTCTATTCCATCTCGCATTGCAATGTTTCTTGATCCCAGGTAATACTTTCCTTTAAGATTTACAATTGTCTTCATGCTTTCTAATATGTTATTTGAGTTTAATAATATTTTTCATTCCTTTTTAGATTGCCTATTTCAAATGACCATATCGAAAAAGAGTTAGATCTTAAGCTGGTTGAAGGCATGATTGAGTCCCATTACCACTCATTCTCGAGTGGTGTTGAGCCACCTTCAACCACAATACAACCTATTGATAATAACTCTAAAATTTGGAGGTTAATGGGTGTACAGAATAAAAGTCTTATTTCTGATTCACGATCTGAAATTGAGCAGTTTATAAGACTTCCTTTAGCTAGCACAGACAAGGATCCTTTACAATGGTGGCATGATAATAAATCTGCAATGCCAAAATTGTATAGGATGGCATGTGATTACCTTGCTATACCAGCATCATCAGTACCTGCGGAAGAGGCAAATTCAGCAGCAAAAATGACCTTTGATGATAGGATCAAACTACATTCATGCACATTCAAGGCTGAAATGTGTATTCGATCATGGCTGCAAGTTTTGCGAGAATCGAATGTTCAAATAACAGATAACTTTCACATGGCTTATGAAGAACTTAAATTTAATCTAGATGATCTTGCTCGTGAAGACGAGGTAATAGATTACATGTTACGTGATAATCATGGGAGATAAGGTGTGCATACCTTTTAATTCATTCTTTAAGTTTATTTTTCATTACTAGTTTTTCACTTATTTGATGTTTTTTATATGTGCATGGAACAGGAATCATGATACTTTTTCACAAGTCCATGAAATGCAAGTTGCAATTGGAGATCCTCGAAGACATTGTAATTTCTTAGTGCATACTTTTACGAATTTGTTTTTATTTTATTATTTTATTACTAATTACTTCTTTTACATATTTTATACTTCCAGGAATCGGTAATTCAAGCTGAAAGTAAACATTGGAAACTAAAAGAGGAACATTGGTTTATGTAGAAGTTTTTCACATTTATCTTATATTTTTGACTTTGTTGTAAATGGTGGATACAAACTTAAATGCTGACGTGAATTGTATATGATCAATTGATGGTCATAAGCTCTGGGATTTTAGTTTTTTGTGTATTATCTATATATTCTCCACAAAACTTTAATGTCAGAAAATTTCTGTTTTATTATGGTATTCTTCTTCAAAAAACATTTAAAATGTCTAAATTTCTGTTTTTCTTGCTCTGGTTTGGATTGGTTTGGTTTTGGTTTTTTCATAAATGGTTTGGTTTGGTTCTGATTTTTGTACAAACGGTTTGGTTTGGTTCTAAATTGGTCCTAAACGGTTTGGCTTAAATGGTTTGGTTTCTCATACTTCTTAAACGGTTCGGTTTAAACGGTTCGGCTCAAAATGGTTTGGTTTAAATGGCTTCAAAATGTAGAAACGGTTTGGTTTGGTTTTTTTTCTTAAAAAGTGGTTTGGTTTGGTTTGGTTTGGTTTCAAGGCCAAAAAACCGAACCGAACCGAAACCGAACCGGGCCCATTGCTAGTGCTACCCACGGGCCACCACTAGAGCAAGAAAGAAAGCTTATAATGCGTTTGAGGTTATACGTGATTTTAGATCAATTAAATGTTTGGTTCTCCTTAAATAGCTTTGGAAATTATTGTGACATTAATACTCATCTATAATGTTGAGTTATCAAATGACGACATCCTCTAATCCACTTGGAAAGAGTTTGAAATGTTCAAAAGAACTGTTTTATGAAGTTTATTTTACGTATTGCTCTATGATCACTTTCCATTGAGATCACGGTCATGGAAATTATTGCATGTATACGTTTAAGGTTAAAAAAAACCTTCATGTATGTTATATGTTCCACCAAGTTGCATATGGGGTCAGGGCACATTTGTAAGTTAAATATGAGTTTCTTACTTGCTTAGGTACAACAGTATATCTATATCATATATTAGCTAGGGCTCTAGATATCTCCTCCTTTAAAGCGGTGACATTATAATAAATGCACCTCTCTTAGTCGATAAGCTTGGCAAAGTGTTGATTTTGGGTTTATCTTTACTCCTCATTGGGTGTGCTTTATCTTCCCGATAAAGATTTATCCCCAAACCACGTATATATAGCCTTCAAAAAATATAATTACGGCCGAAGCAATAATTCCAAGCATAAAATCTGTTTCTTAGATTGATTTGTTTCCATTCTCCAATTTCCATGTTAGTAGCATTCATCTCATCAGTTGAATCCTCACGACATGGCTTCATCACAAAATTAGACCTCTCCGGTAAATGTCAACATAAGATAATCCATGATGGATACATATTTATT
>ERZ1034377.250-NODE-250-length-13048-cov-3.643281_pt1 | contig 13048 bp, 9 predicted proteins | sample MGYA00520584_ERZ1034377 | MGnify/ENA primary metagenome ERZ1034377 (study PRJEB33736, sample SAMEA104288464) | Azolla filiculoides | biome: Urban; feature: water surface; material: ditch water | place: Netherlands | collected 2014 ... | reverse complement strand
GATCATCATCGATGGAAAGGCAGCCGCCGCTTCGGTGATCGATGCGGTAACCTCAGCGGCAACCGGGCTGGAGACCTCCGGCCATCGCAAGCCGGGTCTCGCCGTCGTCATTGTTGGCAATGATCCGGCAAGCCACGCCTATGTCGGCGCAAAAAGCCGGATGGCAAAGCAATGCGGTTTCAACTCGATCCAGCACACGCTTCCGGAAGAGACCTCTCAAGGCGATCTGATGGCACTGGTCGCATCGCTGAACGCCGCCCCCGACATCGACGGCATCCTTGTTCAACTCCCGCTTCCCAAGCACCTCGACAGCGACACGGTCATCCAGTCGATCCTGCCGGAGAAGGATGTCGACGGCCTGCACATCGTCAATGCCGGCAAACTCGCGACCGGCGACCTGAAGACCGGACTGCTGTCCTGCACGCCAGCCGGCGCCATGATCCTGGTGCGGCAAGTCCACGGCAAGGACCTCTCGGGCCTCAACGCACTCGTCATCGGCCGCTCCAACCTCTTCGGAAAGCCGATGGCGCAGCTTCTTCTCAATGCCAATGCCACCGTGACCATCGGCCATTCGCGAAGCCGCGATCTGCCGGAACTCGCGCGTCAGGCGGATATCCTGGTCGCCGCCGTCGGTCGGGCGGAAATGGTGAAGGCCGACTGGCTGAAGCCGGGTTCGACCGTCATCGACGTCGGCATCAACCGTGTGGCAGCGCCCGAGAAGGGCGAGGGCAAGTTCAAGCTGGTGGGCGACGTCGCCTTTGCCGAGTGCAAGCCGGTCGCGAAAGCCATCTCGCCGGTTCCGGGCGGTGTCGGGCCGATGACGATTGCCATGCTGATGGCGAATACCGTCATTGCCGCCCATCGCAGGGCCGGTGTCGCGGCGCCGAGCTTCTGATAGCGTGCAATTAAAACCTTAGCCTCGAGGAGGGCGCGATGGGACTGGGTGTGGGGCTGATCGGTTCTGGCTATATGGGCAAGTGCCATACCCTGGCCTGGACCTCCGTGGCAACGGTTTTTCCGGATGTGGAGAGACCACGGCTTGTCGCGCTCGCCGATGCGACGCCGGAGCTCGCGCAACAGCAGTCGCAGGCCTTCGGTTTCGGCAGAGGCACGGGAGACTGGCGCGATCTCATGGCCGATCCGGCGATCGATGTGATCTCGATCGCAGCCCCCAACCAGTTCCACGCGGAAATGGCTGTAGCGGCTCTGGAAGCGGGCAAGCACATCTGGTGTGAAAAGCCCATGGCCACGTCCCTGGAGGATGCCACGCGCATGCGGGATGCGGCGAGGCAATCGGGCCGAACGGCAATCCTCGGCTACAACTACATTCAGAACCCGATGATCCGTCTCGCCCGCGCAATCATCAACGAAGGCAGGATCGGCGCCGTCAATCACATCCGGCTCGAGATGGATGAAGATTATATGGCGGACCCTGCCGAGCCCTTCTATTGGAAAAGCGAAAAGGGATCGGGATACGGCGCACTGGATGACTTTGCGGTTCACCCGCTTTCGATACTGTCGGCTCTTCACGGCCGCATCACCTCCTTGGTCGCCGACATGGCCAAGCCCTACGAGGAGAGGCCGACGAATGATGGTGGCCGTCGCACGGTCGAAAACCACGACATCGCCCAGGCTCTGTTCAGGACTGAGATGGGCGCTTCGGGTGTACTGATGGTCAATCGTTCAGCGTGGGGGAGGAAAGGTCGAATTGCGCTGCAGATCTTTGGTTCGAGGGGGTCCATTCTCTTCGACCAGGAGCGGATGAACGAGTTGCAGCTCTATTCGACCGAAGATCCGGCTGCCCTTCAGGGCTACCGAACGATACTAGCGGCACCAGAGCATGCACCCTATCGCCAGTTTATCCCCGCACCGGGTCACGGTTTGGGGTTCAACGAACTCAAGGTGACCGAATGCCATGAGCTACTACAGGCGATCTCCGGCGAACACGACGCCTATGTCATCGACTTCGAACGTGGCCTTCAGATAGAGCGCACAGTGCACGCGGCCGCACGGTCCGCTGAAGGCGGGATGTGGGTCGAGGTGTAGCCCGCTGGGCGGCGATGATATGGGAAACCTCAATCTCGAATGTCTGCTTTTGGTAGTGTTGCTGCGCGTCTTAGTGTCTGGAATGGTGGAGGGTTTCGGGTGCCGTCAGGCGTACGAAAGCCTTTCATGCAGGAACCCGCGGTCTGCACTTGCTGAGCTATGGGGTTTTCTGGATTTGCTCCTCTGGCGGTCGGGCGATCACCACGACCATTGTCAGTCCGGGCGGGTCCCGAGTGATAGTTTCCAGTGGGGTTGCGAAGACTTTCCAGGGGAGTGGAAACATGTTCGTCGTGCTGGACGCCCTCATCATGGGTGCTGGCGCAGGCATTCCCGTTGGCCTGCTCTGCCTTGAGTAGACCATATGAGTGGATCGGCCATGCCGGGTCATGACGCACTCTCCCGGTTCGTTGTTGCCTCGTCTGGTGGTCCACGCGGTTGCCGCCAGCGCTTGAGCACTTCGATGACGACCATGCGTCCGCCACAGCATGGGCATGGCGGCCGGATGTCGGTCGGTTCGTCGTCCGCCTCGGCAGAGGGCGGCGGGGCAGCGTTGAGGAGCTCGCGGGCACGAGCGATGCTCATCTTCCGAGAACCGCCGGCGAGCAGGCCGTAATGCCGGATGCGGTGGAAGCCACGCGGCAAGACATGGAGCAGAAAACGGCGGATGAACTCGTCGACCGCGAGCGTCATGACCTGCTGCCGATCGCAGCCGTCACGGCGGTAATCCTTGTAGCGGAAGGTGACGGCCGTTTCATCGAACGCGATCAGGCGACTGTTCGAGATGGCGACCCGGTGCGTGTAGCGCGACAGATAGGCAAGCACTGCTTCCGGCCCCGCAAAGGGTGGCTTGGCATAGACGATCCAGCGCTTCCTGCGGACTGGCGACAGGTATCTTACAAATGCTCGGCGATCAGCCAGAGGCGCAGCCGAACCGAAGAAGGTGAGCCGCCCGCCATCGTGGAATTGGAGCAGCCGGGTCAGGAACAAGCGCCGGAAGAGCTTGCCGAGCACACGAACCGGCAGGAGGAATGCCGGACGTGACGATATCCAGCGTGATCCATCGAGCGCGATGCCACCACCTGGCACGATCATATGAACATGGGGATGATGGGTCATGGCCGATCCCCATGTGTGCAGGACGGCAGTAATGCCGATGCGCGCGCCGAGATGCTTCGGATCGGCGGCGATCGTCAACATCGTCTCGGATGCGGCCTTAAAGAGCAGATCGTAAACCAGCGCCTTGTTGTGGAAGGCAATGGCGGCGACCTCGGCTGGCAATGTGAAGACGACGTGGAAGTATCCGACAGGCAGGAGATCGGCCTCTCGTTCGGCAAGCCATGTGCGTGCAGCGGCGCCCTGGCACTTCGGGCAGTGCCGGTTGCGGCAGGAATTGTAGGCGATGCGCCACTCTCCACAATCCTGGCAGGCCTCGACATGTCCGCCCAGTGCCGCCGTGCGGCAGTGCTCGACCGCCGACATAACCTTGAGCTGGCTCAAGCTGAGATGTCCCGTATGGGCTTTCCGATAGTTCCGCCCGGCAGCACGGAAGATATCGGCGACCTCGATCGAGGTGCGCATGGTTCAGCCGCCGGGCGTTTTGCCTTCCATCAGTGCCATCAGCCGATCAAGAGGTCCGGCGACCGCGTGAATGGTTCGGGTGGAGACCTTCGCATAGAGAGCCGTCGTCTCCAGCTTGCTATGACCGAGCAGAACCTGGATGACACGGATATCGGTGCCATCCTCCAGAAGATGGGTGGCAAAGCTGTGCCTCAAGGTATGCGGGCTGACGCGCTTGTGGATGCCGGCAACATCGGCAGCTTCCTGAACCGCGCGATGAAGTTGCCGCGAGGAGATCGGATCGGTGCGGCTACGCCCCGGAAACAGCCAGCCGTGAGGCAGCATCACGCCGCGCCGCTTTCCTTCGCGCCACCAAAGCCGCAGCAGTTCGAGGAGCTGCGGAGAAAGCATAGCATTGCGATCCTTGCGCCCCTTGCCTTGTTCAACCCGGATCAGCATGCGTTTGGAGTCGATGTCATCGACCTTGAGATGGGCGACCTCGGAGACGCGCAAGCCCGCACCATAGGCCACACCGAGGGCGGCCTTGTATTTGATGCCAGGTGCCGCCTCCAGTAAGCGGGCAGCTTCCTCAATACTGAGCACGTCCGGTAGCTTGCGCGGATTGCGCGTTATCACCAGCGCCCGCGCCAGATCCCGCCGCTTCAGCGTCACCATGAACAGAAAGCGTAGCGCCGAAACCGTGCTGTTGATCGTCGCAGGACCTACGCCGTTCTCATGCTGATGCAACTGGAAACGTCGTATGTCCTCGACCGTCGCGGTGTCGGGGGCTCGCCCAAGAAACGTAGCGAAGCGCCGGACGTGACGGATGTAGTCCTGCCGAGTATGGGGTCCCAACCCTCGCATCAGCATGTCTTCCTGCATGCGCTGGCGGAGCGGTGTGGTCGGGGCATCGTGTTGAAAGCTGGCCATTGAACGTTCCTCTCGTTGAAGGGAACGTCATGGTCAGGCAACACCAACAGCCTGCCTAGAACCTCAGATAATCATGCGAAACTCGCCGCGCACGCCCTCCCGCGTAGCGGGTTCGTGCATGAAGGCGCAAAACCGACTTTCAATGATGCGACAGTCGACACCCACTTGAAGCCGAAGGCACGCCCCTACCCCCGCGCCTTGATCGCCGCCTGCGCCGCCGACAGCCGCGCGATCGGCACGCGGAACGGTGAACACGAGACGTAATCCAGCCCGACATCCTCGCAGAAATGGATCGAGGCCGGGTCGCCGCCGTGTTCGCCGCAGATGCCGAGTTTCATGTCGGGGCGTGTCTTGCGTCCGCGTTCGGCGGCGATGCGGATCAGTTCGCCGACGCCGTCGAAATCCAGCGAGATGAAGGGGTCATGCACGATGATACCCTTCTTCTGGTAGGTCGGGATGAAGGCGGCGGCATCGTCGCGCGACATGCCAAACGTGGTCTGGGTCAGGTCGTTGGTGCCAAAAGAGAAGAATTCGGCGGCTTCGGCGATGATATGGGCGCGGATGGCGGCGCGCGGCAGCTCGATCATCGTGCCGACGAGATAGGAGATCTCCAGCTTCGCCTCGGTCATCACCTCGCGGGCGACGCGGTCGATGACGGCCTTCACATAGTCGAGTTCCGAGCGCAGGCCGACCAGCGGCACCATGATCTCCGGCACGACCGGCGCGCCGGTGTCGCGGGCGGCGGTGACGGCCGCCTCGAAAATGGCGCGGGCCTGCATTTCGGCGATTTCCGGATAGGAAATGGCCAGCCGGCAGCCGCGATGGCCGAGCATCGGGTTGAACTCGTGCAGGGCATCGATGCGGCGGCGCATGAAACCGGGTTCCAGGCCCATGGCATCGGCGACCTCGTCGATTTCCTCATCGGTCTTGGGCAGGAATTCATGCAGCGGCGGATCGAGCATGCGGATGGTCACCGGCAGGCCGTGCATGATGGTGAAGAGTTCGGTGAAATCCGAGCGCTGCATCGGCAGCAGCTTTTCCAGTGCTGCGCGCCGACCATTCTCGTCTTCGGCGAGGATCATCTCGCGCATGACGTGAATGCGGTCGCCTTCGAAGAACATGTGTTCGGTGCGGCAAAGGCCGATGCCCTCGGCACCGAAAGAGCGGGCGGCGCGGGCATCGCCCGGCGTGTCGGCATTGGTGCGCACCGTCATGCGGCGGGTGCGGTCGGCCCATTGCATCAGCTTGGCGAAATCGCCCGACAGTTCGGGCTGCAGCATCGGCACCTCGCCCTTCAGCACCTGGCCGGCCGAGCCGTCTATGGTGATGACATCGCCCTTCTTCAGCGTCACACCCATGCCGATCAGCTGTTCGTTGCGCAGGTCGACGCGCATGGTGCCGGCACCCGAGACACATGGAATGCCCATGCCGCGGGCGACGACGGCCGCATGGCTGGTCATGCCGCCGCGCGTCGTCAGGATGCCTTCGGCGGCATGCATGCCGTGAATGTCTTCGGGGCTGGTCTCGACACGCACGAGGATGACTTTGCGGCCTTCGCTGTCGGCCTCGACCGCCTCTTCGGCGGTAAAGACGATCGCGCCGGTGGCGGCGCCGGGCGATGCAGGCAGGCCGGAGCCGATGATGTGGCGCGCAACGCGCGGATCGATGGTCGGGTGCAGCAACTGGTCGAGCGACGAGGGCTCGATGCGCAGCACGGCGTCTTCCTCGGTGATCAGGCCTTCTGCGACCATGTCGACGGCGATCTTCATCGCCGCCTTGGTGGTGCGCTTGCCGGATCTCGCCTGCAGCATCCACAGCTTGCCGCGCTCGATGGTGAATTCGAGATCCTGCATGTCGCGGTAATGGGCTTCCAGCCGATCGCAGATGCGGCCGAATTCGGCAAAGGCCTCGGGCATCAGCTTTTCCAGCGAGGGCCTGTCCGAACCACTGTCGATGCGGGCTTCCTCGGTGATCGACTGCGGCGTGCGGATGCCGGCCACAACGTCTTCCCCTTGCGCATTGACGAGGAATTCGCCGTAAAGCTCCCGGGCGCCGGTGGAGGGGTTGCGGGTGAAGGCGACGCCGGTGGCAGACGTCGAGCCGAGATTGCCGAAGACCATGGCCTGCACGGTGACGGCGGTGCCCCATTCCTGCGGAATGTTGTGCAGCATGCGATAGGTGACGGCGCGCGGGTTCATCCACGAGGAAAACACCGCGCCGATCGCGCCCCAGAGCTGGACATGCGGATCCTGCGGAAAGGGCTGGTCCAGTTCCTGCTCGATCGTCTCCTTGTAGAGCGAGACGACATGCTGCCATTCGACCGCCGACAGATCGGTATCGAGGTCATGGCCGAGACGGCCCTTCTCGTCTTCGAGGATTTCTTCAAATACCTCATGATCGAGGCCCATGACGACATCGCCATACATCTGGATGAAGCGGCGATAGCTGTCCCAGGCAAAACGCGCATCGCCGGAATGATGGCCGAGCGCCTCGACGGTATGGTCGTTGAGGCCGAGATTGAGCACCGTGTCCATCATGCCGGGCATGGAGGAGCGCGAGCCGGACCGCACGGAGAGCAGCAGCGGATGGTTGGTATCGCCGAAACCGCGGCCGCTGATCGCTTCGATACCCTTGATGCCGGCCAATACTTCGGCCTTCAGATCATCGGGCAGCGTCTTGGCATTGCTGTAGTAAAAGCCGCAGGCATCGGAAACGATGGTCAGGCCCGGTGGCACAGGCAGGCCGAGGCTTGCCATCTCCGCGAGATTGGCCCCCTTGCCGCCCAAATGGTCGACATCGGCCATACGCCCCTCGGCTTTCCCACCGCCGAAGGTGTAAACCCACTTCCTCATAGCCCTCTCCACCCAAACAGGCTTGTTTTTCCATCGTTTACAGCAAATGTGACGGAATGAAAACGCCAAGCTCCGAAGTTTATGCTGCAATGCATCATAATTGCGGCAAAGAACATAAACAGGTTCACGCCAAAGTGAGATTGCCGTTGCAGTCGTGACGGGCAAAACCAGAACGTCCGGTGTATGCGAAATCGTGATCGGAATCACGATCCCAGGGGATCTGAACGACACGTTTTGGGGCGATGTATTTTGGGGCGACACATGCGGATCGATGTAACAAGACGACGACTTCTGACACTGGCGGGCACGGCGACGCTGTCCGGCGCGATGGCAGGCGCGCTCAAGGCGGAAGGCTTGACGGCAGACCAGGCAAGCGTGACGGCAGAACAATCGACCGCCCCGCTCTTCGCGCTGACCCGTCCGGTGCATGTCGGCACGGTCTGCCTGCGGGCCCGCGACATGGGCCTGCTCAAGGGCTATTACACCGGCATGCTGGGGCTCGAGGTTCTGGCCGAGACGAAGGACGAGGTGACGCTCGGCGCCGGTGGCGTGGCGCTACTGCATATCCTCAGCCGGCCGGATGCCGCCCCCGAGGCCAGCGGCCAGGCGGGGCTCTACCATACCGCCTTCCTGATGCCGTCGCGCAGCGATCTCGCCCGCTGGCTGGTGCATGTGGCGCGCAGCCAGTTCCCGCTGGTCGGCTTTGCCGATCACAGCGTGTCGGAGGCCGTCTATCTTGCCGACCCGGAGGGCAATGGCGTCGAGGTCTATAGCGACCGGCCGGAGGAACGCTGGCTGTGGGCCGGCAACCAGGTGTCGATGGGTACCAAGGAACTCGATATCGACGATATCTTCATCAAGACGAAGACACGCACCGACCGCGACGACTACAGCGCCGTCCCAGCCGGTTTGCGGATCGGCCATATCCACCTGAAGGTCGGAGCGCTGGAGGCGGCGCGCGGTTTCTACAATATCGGCCTCGGGCTAGACGTGGTGGCGGGCAACGACGAGCGCGGCGCGACATTCCTCTCGTCCGGACGCTACCACCATCACGTCGGCGCCAATATCTGGGACAGCCGGGGCGCCGGCCAACGCCAGGACAGCATGACCGGGCTCGACTGGTTTTCGCTGCAGACGAAGGACGATACGATCCTTGCCGACCGCAGGGCAGAGCTTGCCGCCAAGGGTTTTGCGGTCAGCGAGATTGACGACGGTTTCGAGGCGCTGGATCCCTGGGGCACGCGTGTGCGACTGGTGAAAGCGTAGCGCTGGAGCCCTCGCCCCCTTCAGGTGAGAAGCGGAGAGCGAGGCCTGACGCTGTGCGTTGGCTCACATTGCCCGCAGAACCCGGCTGTCTGGCCGTGATCGCGGCTGGACACCGCAGACGCATGATGTCACTGCCATGACCTCCGCTTCGAACCACTTGAGGCCCGTCATGCCGATGCCACCGCAGTTTCGTGTCTATTTCGCGTTTTTCCTGTTTGCCATGTCGACCGGGGCATTGTTTGCCCGCATGCCGGACCTGCAGGCAAGCCTCGGGCTCAACAAGGCCGAACTCGGGCTGACCCTGATCGGCATGGCGATCGGCACGCTGATCTCGCTGACCGCATCTTCGCCGCTGCTGGTCCGCCTCGGCACGAAAGTGTCGCTGGCAATCTCCCTGCTCGGCATCGTGGCGCTGCTGTCGCTCATTCCGCTGATGCCGAATGCGCAGGCCGTGTTCTGCACGCTGTTCTGTATCGGGCTTTTGGCCGGCGCGCTGGAAATCACCCTGAATGTCGAGATCGGCCGGATCGAGGCGCAGATCGGCTTTGGCATTATGAACCGGGCGCATGGCTGCTGGAGCCTCGGCTTCTTCGTCACCGCCATCACTGCATCGGTCATCCGGCAGGCCGGCATCTCGATGCAGTTGCATCTGCATCTGGTGCTCGGGCTGGTCTTCGTCATCGCCGCGATCATCATCGCGGGCATGAAAAATGCGCCGGTCACAGCCATGGCGGACGGCGAGAAAGCGCCGCATTTCGCGCTGCCGACGCTCGGGCTTTTGCCGCTCTGCCTGATCGGCACGTCGGCCTTCCTGATCGAGGGTGCTGGCATCGACTGGTCGGCGATCTACATGGACGATGTGTTTGACGTCTCACCCCTCGTCAGTGGCTCCGGGCTGACACTGTTTGCCTTCTTCATGGCCCTGGCACGGCTGCTGGTCGATCCGATTGTCGATCGATACGGGCCAAGGCGCGTGGCGCTGGTCTTGCTGGCGACGGCAGCGCTGGGCATTGCCATGGTCTGGCTTGCACCCAATGCCACTGTCGCCCTGGCGGGTTTTGCACTGATGGGCGGCGGCTGCAGCGCGGTCTACCCGATGGCCGTGACGGCGGCCGCGCAACGCAGCGACCGACCGGCCGTGGTCAATGTTGCTGCCTTGGGACAGATGGCGTTTGTCGTGTTCTTCCTCGCTCCGCCGCTGCTCGGCTTCGTGGCAGAGGCATGGGGCATCCGCAATGCCTATCTCGTCTGCTTGCCGCTGATCCTCGGATCGATCTTCGCCAGCCGCGCGCTGTCGGCTACGACGACGGTCGGACGCGAAGCAGTAGTGGCCTGATTGTAGCCGGACGGATGCAAGCGGGATATCCTGTCTTCAATCGAGGAACAGCATGAGCGGCACTTTCAGTCTCGACCCTCTTCGCCTCATCTATGCGCTGCCGGTTGTACCCTATTTCAGGCGCGAATTTGCCCGGGTCGGTGCCGCCACGCCGCAGGTGCGTGTGCGCTATACCGATGACGGCAATCCGCCACGCGACGTGCTGATCGAACGCCACGGCCGGCAGATTTCCCTTGTCATCGAACGGGAAGCCCGGCGCCGGTTCGCCCGATCGATGCGCCGCAACGTCTGCAGCTATGCCTACTGGCTGAGCCTTGCAGCGCCGGAGGTGAAGCACATCACGGTGAACGCATCCGACGGCGAGGATGTGTCGAATGCCCGCTTTGCGCCCTCGGTGCGTTTTGCCCGGCAGATCGCCCTGCCCGACCCGCATTTCTTCCAGAATGACGGGTTTTCAGCCGATCGCGAGCGCGGCCGCGCTGCACCGGCCTGGGACGACCGATCCGGCGACATCGTCTGGCGCGGCGGCATGAATGGCTGTGGCTGGGGCAGCTTCTGGCCGGAAGACACGGACAATCCGGCCGTGGTGCAGCGGTTACGCATGGTCCGGCGGCTGAAGGATCTTGCCGGAACAGATGTCCGGCTGGTCGGCGTCCGCTGGAGCGAGACGGAGTTCGCCCGCGAGGCCGAGCGGCAGGGGCTGATGGCCGAGCCCATGGCTTCCGCAAGCTGGCTCGGGCGCAAATTCGCCATCGATATCGACGGCTATTCCAACACCTGGTCGAACCTGCTGGTGCGCATGCTCTACGGCTGCTGCGTGCTGAAGGTCACCTCGCAATTCGGCTTTTCACAATGGTATTATGGCGATCTCACGCCTTGGGAACACTACGTGCCGGTTCGCGCCGACATGGCGGACTTTGCCGAAAAGATCGACTGGGTGCGCAGCCATGACAGCGAGGCCAAGGCGATTGCCGAACGCGGACGAGCGCTGGCGCAGACGCTGACGTTTGAAAGTCAGGCGCAGCGGGCGACCAAACTGATCGAAGAACACTGGGACCGCGATGACGCGTTCTACAGGCCCAAGGCCCGCATCTCGCCAGCGGAAGGCTGACCGAAGATCTTTTCGCCCAGCTTCACGTCGGATACCCGCAGCAAAGTGCGCTTGCCATCGGCGGAATAGAGCACGCGGATCCGGCTTTCCTCGCATCGCTTCGCCTCGCAGGCTTCGAACACCTGCATCGACTTGCCAGCCACCTCGACCTGCTTGGAGGCGAGCGCCACGTAGCGCGGCTGCCGGACCATGTTTCGAACCCAGGACGGCAGGCCCTGCTTGCCCTTGATCAGTGCCACAAGGCTCTCCCGATGCGGTGCGGACGAGGCAAGCACGGCGGGCAAGAAATTGCCGGAGAGTTCTGGATCCGGTGATTGGGCGCTCGCACAAGTGACTGCAACCATAGCCACTGACATCACGCAGAATACGGTAAGCGTGTGCAGAGAACTCACGCTGAGACGGCTCCGATGGCATAGTGCTTCGTTTCATAGACTTCGATGAGCTGCACAAGCGCGTCGAATTCATCGGCATCGGACGTGCCTGCAGCAGGCTCCTGCTCGAAAAATCGGCGTACCTTCTGCAGGGCCGCGTGATAGTCGCCCTCATCTTTCAAGATCTCAATCGCACTCAACTCCACGCTCCGCGTTGCAAAAAGAAAGCAACAATCTTTCCCTCGGAATAGCGGCCAGCACAAGCCCGGCGCTAAGCCAGATCCCGCTCGCGCAATTGTTCCGCCGTCTGCAGATCGACCGACACCAACTGAGATACACCCTGTTCGGCCATGGTGACGCCGAAGAGGCGGTTCATGCGGGCCATGGTGATCGGATTGTGGGTGATGATGACGAAGCGGGTCTCGGTGGAGGCGGCCATCTCGTCCATCAGGTTGCAGTAGCGCTCGACATTGTGGTCGTCGAGCGGGGCGTCGACTTCGTCGAGCACGCAGATCGGCGCCGGATTGGTGAGGAAGACGGCAAAGATCAGCGCCATCGCGGTTAGCGCCTGCTCGCCACCCGACAGAAGTGTCATGGTCTGCGGCTTCTTGCCCGGCGGGCGGGCGAGGATTTCGAGGCCGGCTTCGAGCGGGTCATCGCTCTCGATCAGCTGCAGTTCGGCCGTGCCGCCATTGAACAAATGGGTGAACAGCCGCTGGAACTGGGCGTTGACGACGTCAAAGGCGGCGATCAGGCGTTCGCGGCCTTCGCGGTTGAGGCTCTGGATCGCGCCGCGCAGCTTGCGGATGGCGTCGATGATATCGTCGCGCTCCTTGATCAGGGCGGCAAGCTTTTCCGACAGCTCCTTCTGCTCTTCCTCGGCCCGCAGGTTGACGGCGCCAAGCCGCTCGCGCTCCATCTTCAGCCGGTCGAGATTGCGCTCGACCTCGCGCAGGTCGCCGATCTCGGAAGCGTCCTTCAGGCCGGTCAGGCGGAAGGCCTCGTGCGGGGCGACGTTCAGCGCCTCGGCAATGCGGGCCTCGGCATCCTTGCGCCATTCCTTGGCGGAGACGAGGCGTTCTTCGGCGCGGCCGCGCTTTTCGCGGGTTTCGGCCAGCTCCGCCAAGGCGGATGCCGCCTTCTGGTCGGCCTCGCGCTGGCGGGTCTCCGCCTCGACCAGGCGGTCGGCAGCGTCGCGGCGTTCCTTTTCAGCCTTTTCCAGCGCCGACATCAACTGGCGGCGCTTGTCCTCGAATTCGTCGGGCGCCATTTCCAGCGACATGATCTCGTCGCGGGCTTCCGCCTCGCGGTCGCGCAGCGTGGCGATATGATCCTCGGCGCTTCTGGCGCGGGTCTGCCAGCTGGCGCGCTCCTGCTGGATGGCCAGGACCCGGCGGCGGCGCATGTCGTCTTCGCGGGCAAGCCCTTCGAAGCGGGCGCGGGTTTCGGCCGCCAGACCACGGTCGCGGGCCACTGTGGTTTCGGCATCGCCGAGGCGGGCATCGAGTTCGGAGAGGTCAGGCGTCTCCTCCATCTCGATGCGGGCATTTTCTTCCTGCTCAAGTGCTTCCTCGATCTG
>ERZ1034377.248-NODE-248-length-13094-cov-72.540678_pt1 | contig 13094 bp, 16 predicted proteins | sample MGYA00520584_ERZ1034377 | MGnify/ENA primary metagenome ERZ1034377 (study PRJEB33736, sample SAMEA104288464) | Azolla filiculoides | biome: Urban; feature: water surface; material: ditch water | place: Netherlands | collected 2014 ... | reverse complement strand
CATAATTTAGCTGAACTAAGGTTAGGTTTAGGAGTGACACAACGAAAGGTCTGTGGTGGTTCTCTTTCTCTGGAGCTATTCCAACATCCTGCCAATTTATTGACCGTTATACAAACTTGTCGTCCTCAAGCACTTTCTCTAATTGAGTTTCTTGACCAACCTATGAAAGCCATGGTTCACTCTGCTTTCCATACACCTTCTTTAATGCCTCTACCTTAGACCTGAATCCTTACCTGAATCATTGCAGGTGGAGGTGGATGTAAACCTAAATTATCTATCTCGGAACAAATAATTTTAACTTTGGTGTATCTCAGGCACATGAGGCTAGACTGTGCCAAAATGGGATAATTGTACGCTAAGGAACTAAGAGAAGTGCTGAAAGTTTTGTGATAGTTAGCTTTCAGCTATTGCCACAAAACAATTCTTCCAAAAAATCCATGAAGATGGACTGGAGGATGACTCAGTTTACAGTTAAAGAGTAATACCCATACTTTTTACCTATTCAGAATTTAGCACCTTTAGTCTTTACCCCTAATTTACTTAATTCACTATCAAATCAATATTTAATAACCGTAAGTAGCAATTTTTTCAAACACTGCTTGCGCCACTTCTTCTGCACGTTTAGAATTTACTTTTGAGTAGCGTAAAGTCATTTGGATTGTCTCATGACCCATAATAAGTGCACGCAGGTCGTGAATACCCATCAAACCAACGCATTCCGTACCAAAAGTGTGCCTTAAATCATGAAAACGAATCCCTTGTAACTCTGGAGTACCATCAATCAAGTCCACCAAGGATTTATACGCAGTTGCGATAAACGCGGAACTTCCTTGGTAAAAGGCTGTTTGGCAGTAAATAATGCGCTGATACTTGGATGCCTGTAATATTTAAGGTAATTATTTAGATAATTAACAATATTTTCACTATAAAAACACGAGCGTTATTTATTCCGTTTACCTATCACTTGGAATTTCCAATTTTGAAGATATACGTCGGATAAATGCAAAGCCAATATCTCGGAAATTCTGGCTCCAGTACTATGTAATAAATGCACCAATACATCCAAAGGAGCATCGGATTTAGTCATTTGGAATAAAAGACTTAATTGTACTACTGTTAAATAACGTACTTCTCCATCTGAATTATGTTCTCCCTTTTCCCAATCTGGTTTACGTCATTTCAATTGAGAAATTGGATTTGCTCTAATATAGCCCTGCTCAATAGCAAAGTTGAATAAGGTGGTAACTACTGCCTGATGCTTGTGGTGAGTTGTAAATTTGGCCTGCTTTAAATCATTTAAATATGCAACTAATATTTCTCGCTCGACAATCTCTATGGACAGACCCCGATAAAGCTGAAGCAATGGTATAAAAATGGACTCATAGCTACGAATAATTGAATTAGTTATAATCCCGGTCTATCTAAAAAACGTGTAATTAATACGGCTAAAGTAATAGTCATATTTTTATAAAAATATGAATTAATTAATATGTACTACACATAGTAGTATATTTTAATTAATAAAAACAAGTAATAAAAATAGCAATACTTTTATGAATGTATCTATTGCAGATGTGGCTCCAAACCCATCTGAGCCGTTGGGACAGTATATTCAACGGGTTAGTGATTCTATGCGTTTAACACAATTGAAATTAAGTATCGGAGCAGGTATACATATTTAAACTATACGTAAAATTAAATCAGGTGCAACATCCCAACTTAGCTAAGAATGTCGTTCTGCATTGGCTGCTGCTCTTCCTATCCCCCAGGAGTACTTAGATGCTGTCGTCAAACAAATACCCCTAGAAACGGTAACTGCACTCAAATATTGTCCCCAATGTTGGATACCAGGGACGGCACCTGATCCTATGTGGACTTCACTCCGCTCAAAATATTGCTTTGCTTACGGTACAAGCTTGCGTTCGCGATGTAGAAGTTGCAACGAACCTATCATGTTGTTGACATTTAGGTTCTGTCCGTATTGTGGACAATCCTATAAACAACCGTAAGGTTCTTCATTCTCGAAAATAAATATACAGCTCTAAAAATTTGGCTACCCGTGAATTACTATCTCCCGAATAAAGAAGACAATTTAGAGAAATACCCACAGATATTAGTGCTAGAGATATAGCTCGTCACTACATCTTAAACTCTGATGACCTAAAAGATATCAATTGTCGCCGTCGCGTACCTAATCGGTTAGGATTTGCAGTCTGATTATGTTATTTACGTTTTCCAAGTCGGGTATGGGAGTTAGGAGGAAAAGTCCCAAAGACTGTCTTATCTTATATAGCTTTGCAACTAGATGTTAAACCTAATAGATGTTAAACTTAAAGTCATTAAAGATTATGGAGTACGGGATACAACTCGATGGGACCATCTAGCTGAAATTCAACAAATTTTTGGCTATGTATCTTTTAGTATATCTCATTATAAAAAAGTTTCCAAATGGTTAATGCGACTGGCTTGGAGTATGGATAAGGGAATTGCCTTAGTTAAAGCAATGATTGAAGAAATGCGTCGGTGTCAGATCATTCTTCCTAGTATATTTACTGTAGGAAGACTGGGTTGGGAAACTAGACGAGGCGCTCAAGAGAACTTTTATTGGCAACTTACTCAACAATTAACACCAATTTAAAAGAAAGAAATTGATGGTTTATTGGTTCTAAATCCTGATAAAAACCGCACACCTTTAGTTTGGTTACGTCAACCACCAAGTGTACCAAATTACCAGAACTTTTTAAAAGTGTTGGAAAAATTATAATTTATCCGTGACTTGAAATTAGATTCTTCATATTTATAAAAGGTAGATCATAATAGTTTGGTGCAATTAACTCGATTGGGACAGAAAAGGACACTTGCACATATAGCCAGATTAGATGATTTAAGAAGGTATACAATCATCATCGCTTTCCTATTAGAAACAGCATCATTATTAATTGATACTGCAATTACCATGCATGATAAAATGATGGGGAAATTGTTCCGTCGTAGCGAAAACCAACCCAACCAAAAATTTTAACAGGATGGAAAAGCGATTAATGAAAAGGTGCGTCTCTATAGCCAAATTGGAACTGCTTTGATTGATGCTAGAGAGGGTCAAGGGGATGCATACACTACAATTGAATCAGTGTTAAATTGGGATAATTTTGTCAATAGTGTGGAAGAAGCAGAAGAGTTGGCACGTCCTGCCAATTTTAATTATTTTGATTTACTCGATAAACGTTACTCCCAATTACGTAGATATACACCCAAGTTACTCTCATTTGTCGATTTTAAGGCTAGTAATCCAACTTCATCTGTTGTAAAAGCTTTGAAGATTATTAAATAGCTAAATGATACTAATGGTCGTCATATACCTGATGATGCACCTGTTGATTTTATCAAACCCAAATGGTCAAAGTATGTTTTTGATGATGGGAAGATTAACCGTCATTATTATGAAATGTCTGCTTTGAGTGAATTCCGGGATGGTTTGCGTTCTGGGGATATTTTGGTGAGTGGTTCCCATCAATATCAGGATTTTGAGGATTATCTACTACCAGCTAAACAATGGCAAGAAATAGGTGAGCATCATCAAATACTAGTAGCCATTACCACTGAATATACCACCTATTTAAAACAACGTTCAACTCTATTATTTGAGAAATTCGATCATTTTTCTTATCTAATTGCTAAAACTGAACTACCAGGTGTGGTGATTGAAAAAGGAAAATTAATTATTAGTGCTGTTACTAGTAATCTACCAGATGGTGCTATTCAATTTCGCGACCGTGTTTATGGTTTGTTACTAAGAATTAAGCTGACTGATTGACTTTTTGAGGTTGGTGCTTGGACTAGTTTCACTCAATATTTTACACACCAACAAAGAGGAGAATTGGTATTAGATAAAACTACTTTGTTTAGTGTTATTATGTCTGACGCGATTAACTTGGGTTTAGTCAAGATGGCAGAAGCATATCCTGGTTTGACTTGTGAGCGTTTGGCTTGGGTTTCTGATTGGTATATCCGTGATGAAAACTACTCGAAGGGATTAGCAAATGTGATTAATTTTCATACCAAAGTTCTTTTTTCTGCCTACTGGGGTGATGGTAAAACTTCTTCGAGTGATGGACAAAGATTGAAGGCAGCTGGTCCTCACTCGTTTAATCAAGAGATCAATGCTAAATATGGAAATGATAGAGGCGTTACCTTTTACACTCATATTTCTGACCAATATGCACCTTTTCATACCAAGGTAATCAATGCAACTATTACAGATGCTACTCATATTTTAGATGGGTTACTCTATGTTGAAAGAACTTTGTTTACTCTCAATTGGTTACAAAGCCCGATTTTGCGCCCTAAGGCTACTAATGAACTTAACAAGGGGGAACTCAAAAATTGTCTTTCTAGGGCAGTTTCCTTTCACCGTTTGGGAGAAGTGCGTGACCGTTCTTTTGAAGACCAGTCTTTACCTGCGAGTGGTTTGAATTTGACTATTATGGCAATAGTATTATAGAATAACGTATATTTAGAGAATGCGGTAAATTGGTTGAAATGCGAGGGGATGATTATCCCGGAGGAATACTTACAATATTTATTACCTATGGGTTGGAAGCATATCAATTTGACTGGTGATTATATTTGGAATTTCAAGTCAGTGATAAGTCTTGATAATTTGCACGCTCTGAGAATAAAAAAAGGATGGAGCGTGATGGCTGAAAGCATTCTTATACAGTCTTTTCAGGACTTTCTTTAATTCCTTAGGGTACAATTCTCCCGTTTTGGTACAGTCTAGCCCATGACAACATTTCAATTACTAGGAATTCAATTTGGAGTCAGCGAATCTACAGCAAATAGTACATTTAATTACTGGTTGCCACTCATAAGAGAATTACTGCCATCTAGTTTACTTGAACAAGTAAAAAAAATGCATCTGACTATGAAATAGTTAAAGAAATACTGACAGATTATGAATTAATCGTAGATAGCTATGAGCAAGTTAGAGAAAGACCTGGAGACAATCAAGAAGAAGAAAAGTATTACTCGGGTAAGAAGTTTAATCATACATTGCAAAGTCTAGTCCCTTTAAAGATTTTGCTAATTTGCAATCAGTAACAGCAGCCCTTGACGATCCAGATCATAAATGGGTTATTTAATTACTGGGTTTACACACTAGACATCTAGTGAAAATTAAATATGTTTGGGTTTAAAACCTTGTAGTGATTAAGTCTCTAGGTTAGGTTTCCATCCACCCAACCTACAAACCAAAATTAACCCAAAACGAAATTCACTAACTTACCAGGAACAATGATCGCTTTCTTAATTTCCTTCCCTTCAATGTAACGCTGTGCAACCTCTGACTCAAGAGCATATTTTTCCAACTCAGCTTTATCTAAGTGCGAAGGAACTTGAATAGAACCGCGAGTTTTACCCATAATTTGAATCACCACAGTGATTTCATCAGCTATCAAAGCTGCAGGATCAAAACTTGGCCAAGTTCGGGTATGCACTGAGTTTTTATTCCCCAACAATTGCCATAATTCATCACCAATATGCGGTGCGAAAGGTGCTAACATAATCACCAAAGTTTGAATCCCTTCGGCATAAATTGGTGAATTATTGCAACTTGCATCAGTCAAGGCATTACTTAACTTCATCAATTCCGAAATTGCGGTATTGAATTGATATTCATCTCCCACATCTTCCGTAATTGCTTGAATTGCAATATGAATTGCCCGACGCAAATCTTTTTCACCTTTACTTAATTTATCAAGTTCTGATTTTTGCTTACAAACTCCCGCCGCAGCATAATTAGTAACCAACCGCCAAACACGATTTAAAAAGCGGAATTGTCCCTCAACATCAGCTTCATCCCACTCTAAATCTTTCTCAGGAGGTGCTTTAAATAAGATGAACATCCGCGCTGTATCTATGCCATATTTATTAATAACATCTTCTGGTGCAACACCATTTCCTTTTGATTTTGACATGGTTGCATAGAGACGCTTTAAAGGTTCTCCTGTTTGCGGATCTACAGGATTATTAGCATCAACTAAATGAGAAGGAATCCATTTATCCTTTCCATATTTTTTCGGGTTCATGTAAGTTAAACCCTTTACCATTCCCTGAGTTAACAACTTTTGAAATGGTTCATCAAAGTTAAACAAACCTCTATCTCTCAATACTTTAGTGAAGAAGCGCGAATACAACAAATGTAAAATTGCGTGTTCGATTCCACCCACATATTGATCTACAGGCATCCAATAATTTACTTTATTGGAATCGAAAATCTTTTCTTCATTCTTCACATCAGGATAACGCAAAAAATACCAGGAAGAATCAATAAAAGTATCCATGGTGTCCGTTTCCCGTTTTGCAGGAGTACCGCAACTAGGACAAGGCACATTTACCCAACTTTCTAACTGTGCTAAAGGTGAACCACCACGACCACTTAACTCAATTTCTTCCGGTAATTGTACAGGTAAATCTTTATCTGGTACTGGCATAACACCACAGTTAGGACAGTGAATTACTGGGATAGGTGCGCCCCAATAACGTTGACGAGAAATTAGCCAATCTCTAAGGCGATATTGTACCCGTAATTTACCGAAGTTTTGTTTTTCTGCAAATTCGACAATGGCTTTTTTGGCATCTATAGAATTCATGCCATTGAAGTCACCAGAATTAACCAAAATTCCTACTTCTGTATATGCTGCTTTTAAAGTTTCATCTGCACCGACTTCTGGTACAATTACAAATTTGATGGCTAAATTCTGTTCTTTGGCAAATTTGAAATCTCGCACATCATGGGCAGGTACACCCATCACCGCACCTGTACCATATTCATAGAGAACATAATCAGCTATCCAAATCGGTACTTCTTCCCCAGTGAAGGGGTTAATAGCTTTTCCACCGGTAGGAATACCGCGTTTTGGTTGATCTTCCGCTGTTCGTTCTAACTCGCTTTGGTTAGTAATTTCTTTAATAAAGGCTTCTACCACAGATTTTTGTTCTGAAGTGGTGACCACTTGAGTTAAGGGATGTTCTGGGGCTAATACGACGTAGCTAACACCATAAATGGTATCGGGACGTGTGGTATAAACGCCAATTTTTTCATCTAACCCAACAATGGGAAATTCTAAATATGCGCCGATGGATTTTCCTATCCAGTTGGCTTGCATTAATTTGACTCTTTCCGGCCAACCTGTTAATTTATCTAGGTCATTCAACAATTCTTCAGCATAGTCGGTAATTCTGAAAAACCATTGACGCAATAATTTACGTTCTACTATTGCACCACTGCGCCATGAACGTCCTTCGTTATCAACTTGTTCGTTTGCTAATACAGTTTGGTCGATGGGGTCCCAGTTAACTGCTGCTTCTCGTTGATAAGCTAAACCTGCTGCTAAAAGTTGCAGAAAAATCCATTGAGTCCATTTGTAATAATCTGGGGAACAGGTAGCAAGCTCACATTCCCAATCTAAGGATAAACCCAGGCGCTGTAATTGTTGCCGCATCTGCTCGATATTCTGATATGTCCATTTGGCAGGGGGTACACCTCTATCAATGGCGGCGTTTTCTGCTGGCAGTCCAAAGCCATCCCAACCCATAGGATGTAATACAAGATACCCTTGCATCCGTTTGAGGCGGGCAATCACATCAGTAATTGTATAGTTACGGACGTGACCCATGTGCAACCTACCGGATGGGTAAGGGAACATGGAAAGCGCGTAGAATTTTGGCTGGTTGTGATATTGAGGTGTTTTATCTAAGCCAAGTTCTGACCATATTTTTTGCCATTTTTCCTCAATTGTGGCTGGGTGGTATAACGTTTTTTGGGGGGACTCCACAACTAAAACTCCTAATGCTGTTAGAGATGTCTAGGTTGAGCAATGCGATCGCTCTTCGCTATTGTGGCATAATCTAGATATTGGACATAAAAGTGAAAATTAAAATTGATTTTAAGTAGGTTGGTATATTTTTGTCTGAAATAGCTAACGCCTCGTCGCGTAAGGGATAGATTGATTTGGATAATTTATTTCTTAGAAATGGGAAAAAGGAAAAATTGATTCTAATCAAGTTGGCGTTTTGTGATGTCAGAATCAGGATTTACAGACTTTTTTGGCAACATAGTATCACCAAAAAAGTCTGTCAACAAACCCTAAATTAATTCCCTAATTTCAGTTTCCCATAAGCATAACGGCTAAGACTGCCTTCATTCAGATTGTTCCAAGTATACATCTGGTCTCTAAAGGGTTTCCACTGTTCATAAACTGCTTTAAAATCAGCGTCTTTAGCTGCAAATTAATCATATAAAGCAAAAGAAGCTTTTTCCGCTGCTTCCAAAATTTCCTGACTATAAGCACGAACTTGAATCCCAGTTTTTAATAGTTTCTCTAATGCCTGACTATTCTGGGCATCATAACGAGCTAACATTGTTGTATTCGACTGATATGCAGCCGTTTCTAAAGCTGCTTGATAGAGAGGTGGTAGCTTTTTCCATTGGTCTAAATTAATTTGTACTTCTAGAGTTGGGCCTGGTTCCCACCAACCAGGATAATAGTAAAATTTAGCGACTTTATTTAAGCCTAATTTTTCATCATCATCAGGTCCCACCCACTCAGCGGCATCAATAGCCCCTGTTTGTAAGGCTTGGAAGATTTCCCCCCCTGGTAGAGTCTGCACTGTTACCCCTAGTTTGGCCATAACTTGTCCACCTAAAGCGGGAATACGCATTTTCAGACCCTTGAGGTCATTGAGTGTTTTGACTTCGTTACGAAACCATCCTCCCATTTGTGTACCCGTATTTCCCGCCGGAAATTGAATCACATTAAATTTCCGGGCATAAATTTCTTGCAGTTTGGCTAAACCGCCCCCTTCATATAACCAAGCATTTTGTTGTTGGGCATTGAGTCCAAAAGGTACTGATGTACCAAAAGCTAAGGAGGGACTTTTACCAATGTAGTAATAAGCGGCAGTATGTCCTGCTTGCACTGCACCTTGAGAAACAACATTGAGAACTTCTAAACCGGGGGCTATATCTCCTGCTGCACGGGGTTCAATGATAAATTTACCGTTGGTTAGGGTTTTGACACGATCTGCTAAAACCTGCGCTCCGCCAAAGATTGTTTCTAAGGATAATGGCCAACTAGTAGCCATTTGCCATTTAATGGTGGGTAAGTTGCTGGAGTCTGCTTGTCCCTTTGCGCCTTGAGTTTGGGCTTTTTGACAGCCACCGACTATGGCCACTCCTGTAGCTGCGATCGCACGTTGAGATAATCTGTTAACAATAGCTCGACGTTTCATAAAAGTTAATACTACTTACCTAAGAATTCAGCAGTCAGGAGTCAGAATATTTGAGAAATATTGAGATGATCTACCAATAGTGAATTTAGGAGTAGGCTGAATAAAGGGGAATTATTACCTATTGACTCACCATTAAGATATTCCCACAATATCATAATTGTGCAACAATTCAGGTAAAATAAGATGCTTTAATTTCGACAAGTCAGAAGTCACACTATTTGCTTGGAACAGGAATATAGAGAAGTGAGTTTTTGAATTATTTATGCTCATTTCCGTATGCTCAAGATTTACCGTTAGTTTATATTTTGTATGCGTAATTCAAAAAAATTAACCCTCATCAGCAAACTATTAAGATTCTCCCAGTTTATTGACAGTTGTGCTGATAAATTGGGATGGTTATCTAACTGGCTAGTATTACTCACAATTGGAGTTGCTTTCTTTAATGTTGTAGTCCGTTATCTAGGACGTTTCATTGAAGTGCAATTATCTTCTAATGCCTTATTAGAATTGCAATGGTATTTATTTTCTCTAACTTTCTTATTAGGCTTTGTTTATATTTTACGTCATGGAGAAAATGTGCGTGTAGATTTTCTCTATACTAACATGAGTGAAAAAAGGCGCGCATTAGTAGATCTTGTGGGAACAATTTTATTTTTAATTCCCTTTTGTATACTTGGTATTTAGGTAACATTCAATCCTATTTTACAATCTTGGGGAAGGTCAAGTGATGGTAGTTGGGGGACTTGGGAAATATCTTCTGATGCTAATGGTTTACCCCGCGCATCGATAAAAACTATGATTCCTGTAGCTTTATTATTACTACTCCTACAAAGTATTTCTCAAGCCATTAAATATTTAGCAGTATTATTAGGCTATCAACAAGTAGCAGACAGAATTCGCTTAGAAACTTCAGAAAGTATAAATATTGAGTAGGTAAAATCATGGGTTTTGAATGGTTAGCAATTTTAATGTTCGTCGGCTTCTTCTTTATTTTAATGAGTGGGTATCCTGTCGCTTTTTCTTTTGCAGGTACAGCAATTGTTTTTGGATTAATTGGTACAGCAGTAGGGGCTTTTGATCCTGCTCGTCTACTACTATTACCTAATAGTTGGTTTGGCACAATGTCTAATTTTACTCTACTCGCTATTCCATTTTTTGTCTTCCTGGGTGCAGTTTTATAAAAATCAGGATTAGCTGAAGAGTTATTAGAAACTATTGGGATTGTTTTAAGTCGTTTACGGGGAGGATTAGGGTTAGCAGTTGTCTTAGTAGGAACGATTTTAGCAGCAACAACCGGAGTTGTCGCCGCCACAGTAATTATCATGGGAATGTTATCATTACCTGTAATGATCCGCTATGGCTATGATAAAAAATTAGCTGCTGGGGTAATAGTTGCTTCCGGTACTTTAGCGCAGTTAATTCCTCCGAGTTTAGTCTTAGTAATTCTTAGTGATCAAATCGGTGTTTCTGTCGGAGATTTATTTTTAGGGGCATTCATTCCCGGATTAATGTTATCTGGTTCTTATATTCTCTATATTTTAGGACTAGCTTTTTTTCAACCGGAAAAAGTTCCACCTATCCCTGCGGATGTGGAAATTCCTCAAGGTAGTCAATTAATTCAGAGAGTTTTTAAAGCCGTTCTTCCTCCTGTTATCTTAATTTCTGCAGTATTAGGCAGTATTTTCTTTGGTGTTGCCACTCCCACAGAAGCAGGCGCTGTAGGTGCAGTTGGTGCTTCTATTCTTGCAGCTTTTAATAAACGTTTAACACCCCAATTAATTCGTGATGCTTCTCATTCTACAGCAGTAATTACAGCTTTAGTAGTGATGATTTTATTCTGTTCTCCGATGTTTAGCTTGGTGTTTGATGCTTTAGGTGGAAAAACTCTCATTACTAATTTATTAACAGGTTTACCAGGAGGATATTGGGGATTTTTAATTATTAGTAATTTAGCAATTTTTGCTCGGGGAATTTTTCTGGAATTTATGGAAATTCGCTTTATTGCCATGCCTTTATTTGTACCTGCTGCTCAAGATTTAAATATTGATATGGTATGGTTTGGGGTGGTAATGGCCATTAATTTACAAACGGCTTTTATTTCTCCACCTGTGGGATTTTCTCTCTTTTATTTACAAAGTGTTGCCCCTAAAGAAGTGAGTACATTTGATATTCATAAAAGTGCTGTTCCTTTTATGTTTTTACAACTTATTGTGTTAGTAATTGTGATTTTTTTCCCGCAAACAGTTCGCTGGTTAATTGATATTTCGGCAACTACTGGGACTTGAAAATTAAGGTCAGCGACGGTAGGAAAAATAGGTCACTCACCGATAATACATCTGAGCGATCACTTCCCATCCCACAACATGAAGACTCGTTAGCTTAGGTAGTTGAGGTATAAAAGAGTTCTCAATCCCTGATCTACTTCCTCTTGCAAATAGTCTGGCAGTGAACCAATACGTTCAACTAAGAAGGTTTTATCAAGTGTGAAAATTTGAGATACCTTAGTTACCGGAGCAAAAATATTTGTCGCATTAGAATCAATCATAAAAATCCAGTATTAAGATTATTATTCGTTGGTATATCCTTTCTTCTAGTTAATATTTGGGTTAATCTCCTTTCGCTTAGAATCAATAGTAAAAGGAAAGGTAGTAGATTAATGTATCGTAAACTTTTCGTACTCAAACAGATCTTAGCCTTTTTATCTCAAGCTATTGAACATAAATATCAAGTTGTTGAAGGCATTTATCTTCCATCAGGTTAGTATCTTTTTTTGTGTATTAGTAATACATAAGTAATTTTAATAGAGACTTATGTCTACTGATCAATATATTATGTCTTCGAAATTACTACAAACCAGCAAATACTTATCAACCGCTTCTCGGAGAAAAACTTTTTGGTTTACTGATTAGGATTCTGCAAATAATACTTTAACCAATCACAACCATCCACAAGTCATCAGTCTAAATTCCGCACAGGCCACAACCTCGCTGTATTGTCAAATGATGCGGTAGCGATGGTTTTCCCTTAAGATCAAACCAATATCCATATTGACATATTAGACCTCTTACAAAATTATTTCTGTGGTATGATAGAGGGTTTTAGACCTTAGATATTTCTGGTGTTATTTGCGAGCGCTAATTCAAACATAACCATGTAAGAGTAATCCAAGGAAAAAATTATCCAAAACCAGGGATACTGAGAGAATAATTAGCGTGCAGTATGGTTTATGTCTCCAGAATCATTAATCCAACTAAGTGATAGTCTAAGGTCGTTGTATATCAAGACAGCACAAAAGGTAAAAGCAAGTGACGGAAGACAATTCATGGCAGAGGTAGTTAAAGGATGGGGACGAGGAGGAGCAAGAATTGCAGAACGAGAACTAGGATAGAATCGACGCACAATTCGGAAAGGGATGCAAGAGTTAGAGCATGGAATATCGATAGCAGACTCATTCCGGCTCAAAGGCAGAAAACCAACAGAACATAGACTACCAAACTTACTAGAAGATATACGCTCAATTGTAGAGCCACAAAGCCAAACAGATCCAAGTTTTCAGAGTACAAGGTTGTATACCAGGCTGTCAGCAGCGCAAGTTCGTTATGAGTTGATAGAAATCAAAGGATATCAAGATGAAAAACTCCCAATATCTGAGGTAATTCGAGAACTGTTGAATCAACTAGTAGTCCACCAAGGCAATGTTGCTGGGTAAGCCCCTCTAATTGATACACTAGTCAAAAAAGGGGTTGACCATGGCAAAAAAGTATGTTTTAGATTTAAGCGAAGAGGAAGTTTTACAACTGCAA
>ERZ1034377.247-NODE-247-length-13112-cov-82.877177_pt1 | contig 13112 bp, 11 predicted proteins | sample MGYA00520584_ERZ1034377 | MGnify/ENA primary metagenome ERZ1034377 (study PRJEB33736, sample SAMEA104288464) | Azolla filiculoides | biome: Urban; feature: water surface; material: ditch water | place: Netherlands | collected 2014 ... | reverse complement strand
AATCCTTTCCCTTCCTTGTGCTTATCTCAATGGTTTGCTTCCTATTTGAGTCTTTCTGCCAAAACTCTATCCTCCCGGTTGCGGCAAGAATGTATGGTATCAAATATTGTCTATCAATATCGAGCATCAGTAGATAATCATGATGCTATCACCATTGAAAAAGCTGCAATCGCACTTGCTTGTTTTAGCGGTAATACTGAAATAATTGTTGCAGCGAGGAAAGATATTAACCAGCTTCACAAGCTTTACTATTCAACACTTTTTAGTAATGCTCTTTCAGGGATTATACTTTGTGTGTATGTGCTTATATTTCAATATCTTGATCAGATTTTTGAAAATTCGCGAAAAGCAGAAAAAGAAACTCGGACAAAAAATTCCTATCAACATGATAGATTGTGTATCTTGGATATTTTATCAAGACGCTATAAATCTTTAATCAATAAGCCAGAAGTTAATTTATCTCAAGATAATATAACTGAGCTTTCTAGAACTGGGATAGAACTTGCCGAGGTAATTTATATTCTCGCTGAATCTCAGTTTGCTAGTTAGTGATGAAAAAGGATATCTTGCTATTTTTAGGAGTTTGACAGATTTTAAAGGCTTAACGATAACGAGTGTAGTAATGCAAGAATTGGCTAGAAAAGAAAATCAGGCTAAAAATACTAATTTACCTAAAGGTTAAATTTTATAATTTAATTTCTGCGAGAGAAACTCAACTAATTATAACTAAAAAGTAAAGACTTGAACTTACATGGACTGGTAAAGGAATTCGCCCCAAATTAGAGCCGCGAATTTTGTTAGCAGATGCTGAGGAATCCTATCATGCCGCACATCGAGTCAGTGGAAATGATATTTTTGATAATTCCTTGATTTTTGGCGATAACTCGTTAGCTCTCAAGGCTTTAGAGTAAGAATTTCCAGGAAGATTTAAATGTATTTTTATTGATACTCCCTATAATACTCTGCTTCTGAACATTATGATTATGGGGTTGAACATTCTATCTGGCTTTCTTTCATGAGATATCGTTTAGAGATTATTCGTAATTTGTTATCATAAGATAGAACTTTGTGGACTACGGTTGATGATAATGAAGTACATTATTTAAGCACATTATTTAAATGTAATGTGTAATGAGATTGTTGGAAGAAGGAATTTTATATCAAATGTAGTTTGCTAAAATAGATATTCTCGGTCTAATGATGCTTGTCTCTCCCTATCACATGATTCCATATTAGTTTAGTCAGAAAATCCTAAAAGATGGGAAAATATACGCAATACATTACCTAGAAAAGAAGAACAATCTTGGCAATATAAAAATCCTGATAATGATTCCAATAGACCTTGGCGAGCTATTCCTTGGGATGCTCCTAATATCCGTCCTAATCTCTCTTATCCCATTACAACACCGACAGGGAAAATTCGCTTACCCTCTCCAGGAAAATGTTGGTCTCGAACTGAAGACTAATGGCTTGAAATAGTAAAATCTAGATTAGCCTATTTTGGAAAATTACGAGATGGCGTACCATCTTTTAAACAATACTTAAAAGAAGCCTCTAATATTGTTCCAAATACTTGGTCGAATAATGAGGAAACTGGTCATAGAGATGAAGCTTAAAAGGATATATACATACTTTTTACTAGAGAAGAGGTATTCAAGACGCCTAAGCTAGAAAGACTACTGCATCGAATTATTCATATAGCCACAAATCCAGGTGATTTAGTATTAGATTCCTTCGCTGGTTTAGGAATCACAGGTGCAGTCGCGCACAAAATGGGAAGACGCTGGATCATGATTGAACTAGGAGAACATTGTCATACACATATTATTCCCCAACTCAAAAAAGTGATTGATGGTGAAGACAAAGGTGGTATCACACAAACTGTTAACTGGAAAGGCGGTGGTGGGTTTCGTTACTATCGCCTTGCACCATCATCGTTAGAAAAAGACAAATGGGGTAATTGGATTCTTAATAAAGAATATAACTCTGAAATATTAGCCGAAGCACTTTGCAAAATTGAAGGTTTCACTTATGCACCATCAGATACATTTTATCGGCAACATAGTTGTTATAGCAAATGATATCTTATTTATGTCACCACCGAAAATCTTAGTTATTAACTAATATGTCAACTGTATGATGAAGTAGGACAAGGACCCACCCTACTTGTATTATGTAGTGCCTTTCGTGGCAAGGTGATATATTGTCTGAAAATCAAAAAAAATCCTAAACAAATACTTTCACGTTGTGAATGGGGACACGATGATTACAGCTTGAAAATTTTAAATCTGCCTAAAGTAACACCGAAAATTTAACAACCATCACTACAAAGATTACTAGAACAACCTATACAAGAATCACTATTTGATATGGATAATATACAATGAATTAACTTGTGAATAATATTGCTAATCCTCTCAATGTGCGTCCTCCGCAACGACAATTCTTAGAAATAATTTCTCGGATTTGTGAACTATTGACCATCCATAGACAATGTGATATAGAAATAAGCTGAGCGGAAATTAACCAAGAATTGCCTACAGTGACTAATTTTGAGCGTGAATTTCCTTCACTCTATTTTGCACTAGCAACAGGTGTTGGTAAAACGCGACTCCTGGGGACTTTTATCAGCTGATTAAATTTAGCGTATGATATCGATATCAATAATTTCTTTGTTTTAGCACCCAACCTTACCATTTATCACAAACTGATTAATGATCTTTCACCAAATAAACCAAAATATGTATTTACAGGTATTTCTAAATTTGTGATTAAGTCACCAATGATTATCACAGGTGACAACTATGAAACCAATAGAGAGGTCCGAAAATTCAGAAAGGCGTATGTGTGTGGCTTTCCATAGTGTTAAGATGAGGAAAGAGCCAAGGAAAGAATCAGGGTTAGGAATAGGTACGGATAGTTCCTATCCATGAAGATGTTAATGACAAATTCATAACTGACCTCATATCCATAACATTTATAAAATGGGCAAAAGTAATGAACCAATTCCTAATGTGACTAAACCACAAATCCTAAGAATTACTTGTGAGTAAATTGGGGAATCCAGGGGAAATCTTTGTTGAGGTACCCGGAATGTTTTTACAAGTCTAATGACCTGTTCAACAAAAATACCCTTGGTGGAAAACTCTTTGTTTCCTGCCTTTTGTTCTGAGTCGCCATGGCATAATCGCTATAATCTTTTTTTACCTGTTCAAGGATACTAACAGGGAAAACATTTGATAATATCTCTAGTCAGTAATGAAATGTATCCTTTACTTCCGTTTTCCATATACCGAAATGCAAACCTAAAACCTCAAATGTTGGCATTTTCCTCAAATAGAACAAGGATAGACATACCTGTTCTTTTATCTCTAGTTTCCCTTTCCCCCCTCCTCCTTTCTGATTTATACCTATCTTTTTACTTTCTATGTCACCTTGAAGTTTTTTATGCTGCATTTAACCTTGGGCTAACAAGTCTTGAAACTGATGGTTAGTTATTCCCTGTATTTGTTTTGTAGGATGTGGATATTCTTGAATATAGTTAATTTAGTAGATTTTCCCTTTTGCTACACCCTCAAAATTCCCGTCTACCATTTTTTTTCACACCAATTTAATTTTCCTGATAGGTCTAATGCTACAATAATTTTATATCCACAAATTCTCTGCAAGATGAATCTTTTCAACATTTCCAATGTTTGTTAACTCAGAAGTCTGCGGTGGCAAAAGTTCAAAAATCAAACGACTACCTGAATATATTGGAGAAAGATATTGTGATTATCTTTTCCAGTGAAAAGACCTAGTAATTATAATGGATGAATCGCACGGATATTGAGCTTTACCAGGTATTCTAGAAATTAATAAATTAAAACCATTAATGGGTTTAGAACTTACAGATACACCTTCTGTAGAAACTAGTAAAGAACCAATATATCTTAAATATGTAATCTATAAATACTCTCTAGGAAAAGCAATTACAGATGGTTGTGTTAAAGAGCCTGCTGTGGGGACTCGTAAAGATTTTAATTTTCACTAGCAATTGAACAAATCGAGTTGGAAGATGGAATTTATTTACACGAGAATATTAAAGCTGAATTAAAAATTTATGCTCTCCAAACAGGAAAGCCAATTGTTAAATCTTTTATGCTTGTGATTGCTCATGATACTAACCGTGCTTCACAACTTTTAGATTTGATTAAATCTCATGAATTTGCCGAAGGGTATTACAAAGATAAAGTCATTCAAGTTGATTCTAGTAAAACAGGTGCACAAGAAGATGAAATGGTAGAAAGACTGCTGAAAGTAGAACATCTAGATGAACCAACGTAAATCCTTATTCATGTAAATATCTTAAAATAAGGCTGGGATGTTAATAACCTTTATATAATCTTACTATTAAGAGCTACAAATTGTGAAATCTTGATTAAACAATCAATTGAGGATTAAGTTTACCCTATGGAGAGTGCACAGGTATAACTATTGTACCTCGTCTAAATATTGTTGCCCACGACAAATTTCAAGAAATTGTCGAAGAAGCAAAACGTCCAGAATCAGAAATTAGATCGCAACAAATTATCCTCACACCTGAAGAGTTATAACAAAAAACCGACACAGTTATTTCAGAGTTAAAGCTTGCTCAATATTTAGGAATTACGACGGAACAAACTATTGATATAAACAGTGAAGTAAATATAAATTTACCAGAGATATAAACTAAAGATTTTGAAATATCTATATTTGAATCTCCCATAGAATAAGAAATTACAAATCTAATTTACCAAGAGATTCAGAAGTTAGAAAATCAGGCTGGAAAAGTGCCAACTACATCCTATCTCTCAACACCAAAAGTTCAAGCAATGGTGCGGGAAGTTGTAGCTAGAGAATATTAACCAGGACAATTAAAAATTGCAGGTGTAACTACACCACCAGATATTGCAGATATTGTGGCTAAAACTACTAATTTAGTCATTCAGCAAACTGTTGATGTTCCCAAAATTCTGGTTATTCCTAAAGGAGAAGTAAGATCACCTGTTAGGTCTTTTTCCCTAGATTTAATAGGTTTAAATAATAATGTTCAACTCAAGAAAGGATTACATATTAAATCTCTATTAAACGCTAATTTAACATCTTGAGAAGTGAGAATAGCTAATTCTAATAATCTCACTTACAAGCTTATATCTTCATTAAGATAACCGGATGTGATGATATTCAACATGATGGTAAGGCAGGTTTAATATATAACTTACCTGGTCAAGTTATTGGTCATTTTATCACATGAGTATCGAGAAAATATACAAGGTAAAATTGCTAATTTCGTCCATAAACAGATCAAACAACATTCCTGGAAAGATGATCAAGTTGAGTATACACATAAAATCAGCAAAGGTTTTACAACCCTAAAAGAGATTGCTTATACTACAAATGCGAATAATTCTTTAGATTATAGAATCTCGCCTCCAGATAAAAGCAACATGTCCAAATATCTATTTACGGGTTTTTCTCAATGCCTATATACAGAATAAAAATTTCAATCAGAAGCGGAGAGGGTATTATCTATAATTTTGGAACGAGATGCAGTAAAATGGTTTAAACCAGCAAGGGGAAAATTTCAGATTTATTAGAAATGGGAAGAAGATTATTTAGAATATCAACCCGATTTGGTAGCAGAAACAGAAGAAATTGTCTATATGCTTGAACCTGAAAATTGAGATGAGATAGATAGTACTCAAGTGGTTGCTAAGAAAAATGTAGTGGTTCAATGGTGTAAATATGCTTCTAACTATATGCTAAAATAAAACAGTAAGCCTTTGTGACTTTTATCACAGAACATTTGATAATCGGATCACTATTGGTTCAGTTAATTGACTTTAAACTGGCAAAACCCGACTACTTTGATGCGTTTCAGTTAAGTTTCCCCGCTAAAGTTGATTTGTGCAAAGGGATGGATTGAATTAAAGAAGACATGGCCAATTTTCTCTCGGAGATGAATTCGACTCGAAACCGTTTGGCTCATAGATCAGGTTTTAAATTCACGTTTGATGATGGGTTTGCCTTCGTGCAGTCTGCTGCACGTGCGGGAGCGGATTTCTCTGATGACACGATTCCTACTGATAAGAAAAATGCAGAAGAATGGTATCGGGTTGATGCCATCATCCAGGAAGTTTTTCAGAACACAGCGCAAGAACTAGCGTTTGTCATAGAAGACAATGGTAGTCAGTTTGAATTTTCCTAGAATTCTTTTAGCACGTTTAATAAAGTGTAATAAAACTTTCTGGAATGAATACCGTTGGCGAATTCATCAAAAGGGTGGTTTTTGGAAACTTTCGTTGGAGGATTTCCACAATAGCTTTCAGGTTTCCACCATTAAGAAATATTTGGGGTCATCGTGGTCGGGTAGCAGGACTATATCGCTCTAATCCCGCCCCTCAGAACCTGACGTGCGGCTTACAACGCATCCGCCTCAAGAAAGTCATAAACTACGGATTACATTCACCGTAACCGCTCAATAATTAGGGGTAAACCGTTCACAAACAAGCCTCAAATGGCGCAAAACCCTTTGTGATCTGGTAGTCCGCCCCGAATTATTGAGCGCATACCATTCACCTTCCATAAGACACCAGCAAATGCAGCTTACAGATCAGTTTTCATGGTTTTCTTACTTTATTTACATCTCAAGCGAAGAGTCTGCCAATACTTACATTTATAAAAAAATCCAAAGACGTCTACCGGATGCTTCTCTCTAAGGGCTTGATTTGGTTGCCATTTGTTGGTTATAAGCTGAGCCATCCATCCACCAGGGCTTTTAACTACTTGATGTTGTAGTTGTTCTTTTAGTGCTTCAATCGCAGTTAGCACAATCTCTTCTGTAGAATTGGGTATCTTGGAGGCAAGAGTGCTAGTAAGTTTAATTCCTAAAGACTCTAACTCGGCTTTAATTGCTTCACCAATTCATTTTGGCACACTTATTTTGAAATAATCGCAATATTATCTGGTTCAATAGAAGGCAGATGAGATTGATTTAAAGTTGTTCCTTGACTGGTTATTAAACGCATGAAATGGATATATCAATAGCCTTTCGTCTCTTGACGCAAAGAATAGGTAGTTGATAAAGTTCACTAACTCTTTGCCTTTGTCCATAGGCAGCGCGATCACATAGCTCAAGTAGTTTTTGTAGCAGTCATACATTATTGAGGTGGATTCTGCTGCGAGCGCTCTGGTTCATCAAATCTACAAGAATTTATCGCCTGATCATCATAACCTGTATCTTGTTCAAAATTGAAATAATGTTTAACAGTGTGTAGCAATGTTTTCGCGCTAAATAAAACTTTAAACGTCACTACACATTGAAATCAGGATCTGAGAACCCCACACTATGCACTAATTGAGTAATATGAACGCCTGAGTTTGTCTTGATTTTGACAAGTTACCATCTTCACAGAGTTGTCAACAAACTTTCCCTTAAGTATGATAGTGGCAACGGTTATCTGACCAATGCAAATAAATAATTACACAAATAAAAAATCATTTTTCTAAAAAACTTTGTTACTATGACCCGCAATAATAATAAGAATTGCACAACTCCCATCCTCACAACCATAAAATACCATTTGTATAGTAGTGAAGGTGTACTGCGTAAAGTATGGGAATAAATGACTCAAAAAACACTCCTCTGATTGTGGAATTATTGAAGGGTATAAGCTGCCTTACTCCTCAGTAGACTCCTTTGTAAAAGAAGTTTATTCTTCAAGGCTGACTTTATACCAAAAGCGAAAAAGGCAGAAAGAAAGATGGTAAGGAATACTTTCTTAATACAATACTTAAAAGTGATGTTAAACTTGTCGCAGAAAGCAATTATGATTGACAAGTAATCTGTGATAAAGCTCAAGAAATCATCGTTCAAGTTGACTTAAATTTTCTATAAGACTCACAAAATAACACAAGATATTTTAACCTGCTCTGCTATTTATTAACTGATAAATAATCATAATAAAGTCAGTGATAATATCCAGGAAGACATCAAAAAACTAAAAGAGCGTCGTAATCAAACAGAACTCGAGATTAGACTATTGGAGAAGCAACTTCAAGATAATTGCTTACCTCATGGTAGAGATATTACAGGAACAACATAACATCTCTTGATCCATTTGATAATCTGATCAATCAAGTACCTCAAGACAATGAAGAATATGAACATTGGTCAGCTGAACTATCTGGAAAAGTATCACATTTGCCATATCCAATAGATTATTTGTATGGTGATTTAAGTTCGTATAAATAAAAACGACAATAGCAATATTTTTGTTGACTTTAACTGTTGGTATAATTATCAATTCCAAATTTGTTGTAATAAATGCCATCTCCATCTTTTTGAAGGCTTCTTAGAAGGCCGCAAAATATTTAAAGAAAGTGAGAAAGCTGAGGAGAAATACCCTGGCAATAAAAATGCTCAACAATTATAAGTAAAAGAGTATAATCGCCAGATACACAATTGGAGTTACAAAAGACCTCGAGATAGTATTATATATAAACCTGCTGAGTTAAGAATTAGTATTGAATTTGAGATACTGCCTAATCACGGTTATTTACAAGAAAAAGCAAGAGACTTAATATTCTTTGCTTACAAATCCCACATTAATACTCTTAGGACTTACGCATTGACACAGTAGCAAAATACTGTAGTAGTAAAAAATGTCATCTACTTAGGAGGTATGGGAGAATTAGAGAAATAACCAAAACTTCTACAACAGAATGCAATCTGGAACATTACACTCTTTACACTCTGTTGTTCCTATCAGAAGCAAAGCATGGGGGATGTTGTAGATTGGCAGAGATATTGGAAAACGTTTCACATGAGAGTGTAAATAGATTATTGCTCAGAGAGAGATAGGAATCGAAAGATTTATTCTATACAGTAAAGAAAATCATAAATATAGTAGGAGGGATTTTAAGTGTAGATAACACAGTAGTATAAAAATTGTAGAGTGACCCAAAACATGCAGAATTAATCAGTTATTTTTGGTCTAGGAAATATCATAAGAGCATCAAAAGAATAAATTTAATCACACTGTACTACAGTGATGTGTGTGGAAATTCAGTACCAATAAATTATAGAATATACGAGAAGAAGGAGGGAAAGACGAAGAACGATTATTTTCAGGAAATGCTCAAGGAAGTGATTGATTGGGGTGTAAAACCAAGAATAGTTACAGGAGACAGTTGGTATTCAGGGGTAGAAAGCTTAAAATTTTTTAAAAACCAGAAATTGGGTTTTCTATTTGGGATTGAGAAAAATAGAACCGTATCAAATAAACTGGAAAATTATTGTCTATTAAGGAGTGTAGGAATTCCCGATAAAGGTTTGATAACTCATTTGAGAGTATTTGGATTCATCAAATTGTTTAGGCAAGAGTTCAGAAAAGAAGACTCTAGAGACTATATAGTCTATCTACCAGATGAACAAGCTCTCAGTCAAATCACCAAAAGTGAATTTGTGAAAATTCATGATACTCATTGGGGGATTGAAAGTTTTCATAGAGCCATCAAACAAGTATGTGGAATTTGTCGATTTATGGTTAGAGATAGCCAAGGAGTTAAAAAACAGATATTTTATTCACTTCAAGGATTTGTTTGTTTAGGAAAAATGCGCTCTGAAAAGATAATTTGTAATTGGTATGAATTGCAAAGGAACTTATTCACTTTAGTTGTGCGCGATTACATTGTGGAAAACCTTAGCAATACTGGTGCTGTTTAGTACCCATAAATGAGTTTTTCGTCAATGGGTAACTCCTAACTCTTATGAATTAAGATCTTTACTTTAGCAGATGAAAATTTCCACTAAGACAGTGTAATTTCTAATATTATAAATCGGTGTCATTATACATACTCTTTTGAGTCTCTGTATGATGCTACAGTATTGACCCTTTTGTGTAGGTATTGTGGAATGGGTTAGTTTAACGCTTAGATAAGCGTATTCTTTCTGTTCCTAGTAGCTGCTAACTCTACCTATAGGGTCATCTAATTATTTGTTAGCGGCAATTGCTTGGGTAAGCTAATGCTGTTGTTAGATGAGAAAGAACTCGCACTGAGACCCATGGGAAATATAAGGTGTTAGGGTTTCAAACAGCCCAGGACCTTAGCTCTTGACATCAAACTGGTTTAGCTTGGTATTGGATGCCAGAGCGGCTTGTACATCTGAAATCCTTGATTTTGGTTGTACGAAGACTATCAATATCTCTTACTTTACAATAAAGTAACGGTACGGCTATACCGTCACGGTGGCTACTGAACTACCACCCCCTAATTTTCATTTTTGGCAAGTCAAAGCAGGGTCAAAATCCCTGGGGATCTGCCAAATCTTTAAAAAGCTTGTCTTGAGTGACTTTCGCGATTTTGAAGGTGAATTCAAAGCGACTTATTGGCAGTGGAAAATAAGAATTTAAGTACATCTGCCAAAATTGCCTGTAGAAACGAGTCAAGATAAGCATTTTGAGTGGCTTAGTTTCAATAGCCTTCTCCATAGGTGGTGGGTTGAAGCATAACTAATTTCCCATTTTCTGGAATTTCACTCTTGTGTCCTGTTATATTAAAATAATATACTCAGTTGGTTTGAAAGGAGCGTTTAAATGGCATATTGCCAGAATTTATGGTGTTTATACTCAGGTCTTACAATACATTAGAGTTAATGTATCTGGCTATAAGTGTACTTTGTTTTGGACAATAATTCTTTAAAACTAGATTAATGTTTGAAAGCCTTGAAAACCAGTAACTTATGTCCCTTAAATTTGTAAATTTGGACAATAATTCTTGAATGTACAAGTGGAGTTAAGGGGAATTGAACCCCTGACCTCTTGAATGCCATTCAAGCGCTCTACCAACTGAGCTATAACCCCTGGAACTTTTATAGAATCGGTTTTTTATTCATTCCTAGAAAATTTTTTTCCCTTTACTATTATCCAAGTTTACGGCAATTAAGTCAAGAGATTTAAGTTAGGAAATATTAATCATTGACTCAACCTGACTCTCTAGAATCTCAAGCTTAGAAGCTATGCAGAATATAACCGCTTAAACATTATGTGCTAATATGACTAGCATTTGATATTGTGAGAGTAATTGGTTGTAATGTTCTGAATTATTTAGATGTGATCGCATTTCCATATCTGAGTTTATCCTAATTTTCAGATTTAGCTACTTATAATATTTCTAACAAAGAGCAATATCTTCAGTAAGCTGAGTCTATCCTAGTGGTTTAGTGGGAGTGATCGCTCTCCTGGCGTTTTGTTAACAATCTTTACATCTACATCATCAGTTAGTTGAGGGAAATAGGGAAATCTGAGAGAAATTCGGACATATAAAAGAATGACAGCCAGAGAAAAAGTAATGCAATAAATTAATCAATCTCCAGATTTTGTAGTCGAGGAACTATTAGACTTTTTGCTATTTATCAGATCTCGTAGAACTCAAGTTGAGGATGATGTAATATCTGAATCGGCTGCTGAGAGTTTTAGTCAAGCTTGGTATGATGTGGTGAATGATAATACTCTACCTGTTTCTGAAATTTGCGAAGGAATAGATGCAGAATGATTCACTTTTAATTCAGATTTAGGTAAGAAATAAATTTAAACGAAATATGCGAGTTTTGGCAAAGAAATACCATAGTATTCGCAAAGATATCGAGCCAATTATTGAACAGCTACTAGATAAGGTAATAGATTCACCATCGCACCTGTATCCATGAGTCAAGAAATTTGTAGTAAGCGTTTTTGATAAGTTAGTATTAGGGGAAGATGTGGAAGAAACCCAGCTTGCCCTAACTCTGGATCAATGGTAATAAGAGGATATCTTTCAGGATTAGTCACTGTTTTGATATTGAGCTGCTCGTAAGACTTCTAAGATAGAATTTGCAGCATCAAAAGCATTATAAGGCGACCAAACTGGATAAGATTGATCAGGTTTAATTAAGCTAGTTTCTTCCTGTGCTAGTTCAGATATCAAAACCTGCATCATGTAAAGTTTATCTGCACGATTGAGAGTGTATGAGCTGTTGAGCAGTTCTGCTGAAACCATTTAAAAAACTCAGGGATTTTAAAGAGCGCTACTTTCAAAGGCACTTTTACAACTTAGTTTATCGTAGTCTGGTAAGAGGAGAGATCACACTTTTATCGTATTCCCTAAATACTTCGGGGGAAGAAGTTATTCAGGCATCCATGAGCAACCAAAAGGATTGAGAGCATATTTTTCGTCAAAAGTAGTCGCCAAATAGGGAATATTACCAACCTTAGAAATGCGGTCACGAATATATTCAAAAAAGCTAATTCCCAACTTACGAGTAGTAGGAACAAGAGAGATAAAAGTATCCCAACCCTGAGTCCCTTCGAGAGTCTGAGTGGCATCACTAATATTACCTCGCTGCACCATAGTTCTAGCACCTAACTCAGCCGGGTTATTGTGCAAAGGTAATTCAGGATGCTCTAAAACATAAAGCAACTCAGAAATTTTGACCAGAGTTAATGGTTTTCGCTCATCCAATTGTTGATAACCACCACTGCCAGTGTGGAACAACTTCCAAAACTTATACCGGAGTTTATCTGCCGTTTGCTGACTGGGAGAATCTTGATCAGGGAGTAAGTCTCGGTAGTAATTCTAGAAATCATCCAGGAATTTATCTAAAATCTTTTGGTGATAAGCAATAAACGCACTTAACTTCTTATAATTTCTTCCTTCATGTACCCAAGAGAAAACGATATTATCAGTCAGTAACTTCAATTGAGGAGCATCATCACAGACCAGAGTTTACACCACTGGCCAATCAGTTTCTTGATGATAGAAAGCAATAGCTGCTGCTTCCATAATCCGAGTCCGTTGTTGTGAACCCAGTTTAGGCAGATGTATATCCAGTAGGGTATGAAACTCTGCCTCACTCAACACAGTTTCTTGAGGTAATACTTGGAGAGTATTTCTCCATTTAGTTGGTAGTTGAAAATGCTCCAGCAAGTCAATATTCTCTAGGAACTCTAACGACTTGCCTTGGGTCATGTTACTCCCATAGTACAAGCTGATAATCAGGGTTTTTATTCCTAAACCGAATTCTCCCTCATAACCCCAAGGAGGTTCTGCCA